>Ga0213865_10002039_pt1 | contig 12859 bp, 15 predicted proteins | sample PICome_6_FD_160100 | JGI IMG/M metagenome (GOLD analysis project Ga0213865, IMG submission 160100) | Coastal seawater microbial communities near Pivers Island, North Carolina, United States - PICO282 | ecosystem: Environmental > Aquatic > Marine > Coastal | place: USA: North Carolina...
CAACCCCCCACCGATGAACAGAGTGATGAAGATGAAGGTAGGAATCATTGGAGCCGGCATGGTCGGCGGAGCGATTGAGCACTGTTTTGGACACGCCCACGACCTCTACGTTCACGACCCAGCTCGGGGAACATCGCTCAGCGATGTCACTGACCACGTCGACATGGCCTACATCGCCGTCCCGACACCCCCCCATCCCGAGACCGGCGCCTGCGACACCACCATCGTCGAAGGAGTGCTTGACGCTCTTCCCAAAGGCTTCACAGCCATCATCAAGAGCACCGTCGTACCAGGCACCACGCAAACCTATCACGAGCGTTATCCCGACCTCAAAATCGCGTATTCACCTGAGTTTTTGGTGGAGCGTCGTCGTCTTGAGGATTTTGCAAATCAAGACATCTTGGTGGTGGGCACGCATCATAAGGACGTGGCGGAGATGGTGTTTCAGCAGCACCGAGAAGCGGGCGTGCTTCGGAAGGAACAGGTGTACCAAGTCACTCCAACTCAGGCTGAGTTGGTCAAGTACACCAAAAACACGTTTTACGCCCTGAAGGTAACCTTTGCGAACCAGATGTACGACATCTGTCAAGGCATGGGTGAAGATTGGTACGCCATCCGGGACATCATCACGGCCGACCAAGCGCAGCCCATCGGGCCTTCTCACCTCGATCCAATTTTCGGCCTACGACGAGGGTTCGGCGGCAAATGTTTGCCGAAGGACAGTTCTGCCCTCGGCGTGTTGGCGGACGAACTTGGTGTGAAATACGCCATCATGGATGCCATGCAGAAGGACAATGACGTGCTTCGCGGCATGTTGACGGGGAAACCCAGCGACGTGGTCACCAATGACGACTGATGCCATGGCTTGGCTGGACGAACGGGTGCCTCGTGGCTCGCTGATTCGTTTCAGTATGGCCGGCGGTTTCAACAGTTTGATTTTCTTTTTGACCTGGGTGGTGCTGCTTGCGGTGTTCGCTGGAAGCGATGTTCGTCTCCTGTGGGGTGCCTGTTGGGGGACGACCGGTGTCTTGGCACACTATGTTCATCGATGGTTCACCTTTGATGACCGAAAGCCGGTGTCGTGGACCCTTTCCACTGCCATTCCTGTTTACATCATCAGCCTTGGAGGGTCCAGCCTCACCATCGGGTGGCTGGATGAGGTGTTTTCCACTGACGTGCGACTTCTGGGAGTGGTCAATCTGCTGGCTTGGGGTGTCATCGTATGGGCGATGATGCGCCTGTTCGTGTTCCAATACTCATCTACAGCGCATGCGTCTCAAGAACGTCCAGAGGGATGACGTCGAGCGCCCGTTGATGCGTGGCTTCCAAATCCACCGGACACGCCTTGCCCGCATTGACAGCGAGAAGCCACGTCCGTGCGCACACGCACCAGGAGTCACCGGCTTTCAAGCCGGGAAAGTTGAATCGCGGCGCCGGCGTGATGAGGTCGTTGCCCATGTCTCGGGCGAATTCAAGGAAGTCATCGTTGAGCACGCAACACACGGTGTGAGACCCGTGATCATGGTCGTCCGTGTTGCAGCATCCGTCCCGGTACCATCCGGTCAACGGGTCCTGTGAACATGGCTCAAGATTTGTGCCGAGGACGTTCACGCTGGGGTGCATGAATTCAGCACAAGGCGCTGCCTAATCAACGCTTGTTCATGAAATCGTCAGCCTCTGAAGCCAGATTTGATTCGCTGCCACAAGCCTTGTTGCGTAGGGGGTTCAGCTCGACCGAGCAACACGTCCAATTCACCCGACCGTTCAAGGTTCACCAAATCATCAAATCCACCCACATGGTGCTCGCCCACCAAAATTTGAGGAACGGTTCGTGCCCCGCCGGTGGCAAGAGCGAAAGAACGCTGAATCGCCGGTTCATTCTTGAGGCGGCGTTCCTTGTAGGCCACACGTTTTCCATCCAGCAAACGCTTGGCTTGAACGCAAGCGCCGCAGCCCCGGCCGGTCCAGATCACCACTGGCGCATCGTGGCGTTCAACCATGCCTTTCGGCCATCATTCGATGGTTTGAAGATTGGGGCCTTCTGAGGGATTTTTTCCGTTGGGTTCATTGGGTAGAAGCGCGCAGTGTCTGCGTAATGCTACCCGATACGGTGCACAAACTACCCCGAGAGGAACGCTTTGCCTACGCCCGTCTGCTGGCCTTCATGGCTCGTATTGACAACGAATTGACCATCGACGAAATGGCCATGTTTGAGCAACGCCTCGGTACGGCCTTGCTTTCACCTGGCCAACGAGAAGCCATTCGCACCGCCCTCAAGAATCCACCAACCTTGGAGGAATGCCTCGAAGATTTGTCTGGAGAAGCCGGACGACTCGCCTTGCGAGACGCCGTGATGATGGCGGCCGCTGACGGCACCGTTGACGAAGACGAGCGGGACGCCTTGGAGGACATTTCCGAACATTTGGGTCTGCGCGAAGATGCCGTTGAGCAACTCCTCAACTGGACCATCAAGGGATACAAGTGGATGAAAGAGGGTTACGAACTTCTTGATACGCTCGAGGAATGAGGCACCATGTTCCCCGATGGATTGATCCATCGTTCGCCTCAAGAACGGGTTCGCTACGCTGAGATTTTGGTCTACATCGCTGCCGCCGATGGCGAACTGGTCAGGGAAGAAATCGCGATGATCGAGGCGATGATGGGGCGGGCTATGCTCCACCCCGAGTCGAGAATTACCGTCCGAGCAGGGTTTGAACAGCCCATCCCTCTCGAGCAATCCCTTGCCGACCTTGAGCCCTCACTGGCGCGAATTATCCTGCGGGATGCCGCCTTGGTCGCAGCGGTTGACGGCGATTACGACCGAAAGGAATTGACCGCATTGCGAAAGATAGCCAAGGTGGCCGGTGCCTCTACCAACCAACTTTCCGAACTGTTAGATTGGGTGAAAGAAGGGTGGCTTTGGTTTGAGAAAACAGGTGTCTTTTTGGGCGAGTAACGGGCCTTTTCCATCCTTTCGTTGAGAGACATCTTCAAAGAGAGAAAGCCGTCCCGTCGGTTTGGTGGGGACATTGCAAAACGGGGTTAGTGGTTGGTATGCACGATTGGACCGATGCCTTGACGACCGCGAGCAACAAATTGAGATTTGGTTAACCACATGGGAACAATCGCTCAAGACCTTTCAGCCCATAGCTGCCCTTCTCCCCGAGGATTGGCCTACCCTTCCAGCCAACCTTCTCACCGACCCCGGACATGTACTTGACCACCTGCTCGCTCGACACGATGCTGAGTCTGACGGGCGGTCCCCAAGGGGCGCCCACCCAACGCCACCGCGACTGGCCGATGCCGTCATATGTTCCGAGATGAAAGACAGCCTGGTCAATCCCAAAAAGCCCGTTCAGCAATCCAACTTTTTGATGAGCAATCTCCCTCCTGGATTTCGACAACACGTCGAACAACTCAACCTTCCAAAAGCCACGCAAGACGGTGAAATTGACGACGAAGCACAACAAGAAGCCGTCAGCAACGACCAGCGAACCCTGAGCGGCATTCCGCTCCCCGTGGCCGATACCGCTTGCGGCGGTGGTCTCTTCCACGCCCGCCTCATTCGCCGACACGCTGACGCTCACGAGGATGCTGACCCTGAGCTCCGGAAGGAAGACACACGCCGCTTGTTCTCCAAGATTCAATTGCTCGATGTCGACCACTTGGTGGTTGAGAGCACCAAGACTCGACTGTTGCTCGAATCCATTCGCCACGAACTGGTGAGCTTCGGTCCCGAAACGCCAGGGAAAATTTCGCGCAAAGAAATGGAATCCCTCCTCGATGTCGGCGTTCAACAAGGCGACGCCCTCCAGGGCGACTGGCCGTGGGAACAATCGCCCGAACTCGTGTTGACCAACCCTCCATGGCTTCGCATCAAAGACCGATTCCGAGGCATGGAAGACGGGAGCCAACTCCGTAAAGAACTCGGCGAGCGCCTTCGTAGCCTCACTGACAACGGTCACCCACGATTCTCAACGATGCGTGGCAACGTGAACCTCTACCGCCTGTTCATCGAGCGAAGTCTTCAGATCCTGAACGACGGTGGTCGACTTCGCATCATCGCCCCGGACAGTTTGTTGCGAGAACAATCCTCACACCCGCTGAGAGAATTGCTCGTTAAGCACCACGGATGGACCCACGCGTGGGCCATTGAAGAAGCAAATTTGCTCTTCCCCGGCATGACCCAAGGTGTGGTCGTGCTCGGCATCACGGCCAACGGTGAAGCACCAGTCCTCAACCTCCAGGGCCCCATCACTCGGTCTGACCTGCGGCGCGAAGGCGAAGGTTTGTCTTCTCGTGTTCCTCTGTTTGAACTCAAGCACGAACAGTGGACGGCGTGGGCTCGTGACACATGGGCTGTGCCTCGTTTGCCACGGGACCGGGTTGAGCGTTCGTACACGCTCACGGTGCTCGACCGCTTGGCACAACTTCCCCGCCTCAGCGATGAAGAACACCCGCTGACCACCAACCAGCGGCAAGTCCGTGTGCGCGTTGGAGAAATCGACCAGACCGCTCATGCCAAGAGCATTGAGACGTGGGTCAAAGGCAAGCGAAGTCGCCCGTTCATCCGCGGCGTGCATTTTTCCGAAAGCGAGGACGGCAATGTGTTCATTCGACATCCAGCCTTCCGTACCGACATCCCTTCCCGCGCCAGCGAGCGCCAATTGGCCATGTGGATAGGTGAACAGCACTCGTCCTATGGCCCACGCCTTGCCTGCCAAGCCATCGTCAACGCTCACCAGGAACGTCGGCTCCGATGGGCGGTGATCCCAGAAGGAAGCGTGTTGGGCAACAGCGTGAACCACATTGAACTCCACGACGACATTCAGAAGCGATTGATGGACCAGCATGCTGACATTGAAACCGGTTTGCAGTGGTTGTGCAACCACCTGAACAACAACGACCTTGACGAGTGGGCGAGGGCTTGGGCGGCCAACAACAACGTTAACAATTACGAATTAGAGATGCTCCCGGTTGAGTTGCCGGATTCATTTCCACAATTCAGCACTCTCGTTGGTTGAAGTGGAAGATACGCTCGCCTTATTTCCGCATACCCGCGTTCTCGACACGATAATTTATAGCAACCTTGCAATTGGCTGGAGATGCGAACATTTCGGAGGATGCAAGAAAAATGGGTGTTCATCCAAAAATTGGCATCACTGGCCTGCCACGAAGTGGAAAGTCGGCCGTGATGGAGAAAGTGCTCGAAATGTTGCTTGACGAGCGCAAGCGAGAGATCAGCATGCGCGGCGGGTCCTCCGAGAAACCCATCCTCGGTGGCCTACGTACCGAGCCGCTTCTGGAAAACGGTGAGCGCATGGGCTACAAGGTCATCGACATCGTCTCTGGCGAGGAGGGGACCATCGCTCACAAGAGCATCGATTCGCGCTTGCGCGTCCTCGGTTATGGCATCGATGTAGAGGAGCTCAACCGAGTGGCGCTGCCAGCCATTGATTACGCCCAGCACCACTGCGAAGTCCTCGTCATCGATGAGATTGGAAAGTTCTCCGTTGAATCCGAAGCCTTTGTCCAAGCGGTTCGAAGCGCACTTGAGGTCGACATGCCAACCTTGCTGACCTTGCACAAGAAGAGTCGCCACCCACTGCTTCAGGACATCCGTCGCCGGGACGACGGTCGTATTCTCGAGGTTACCCCGGTGAACCGTGCGCTTCTGCCCTACAAGATTCACAAGTTGATGCGCGAGACCTACTGAGCCGCATCGATGTTCATCGGTTCCTTCATGGCTTCCCCCCTCGTGGACGCATCATGCACCCGCCCAACATTGCCGTGGAGCGCCTTCTCTACGGAACCGGCGTAGGATTGCTGCTCGGGGCTGGCTTTGGACTCCAATCAGGGCGGTCCTGGGGTGCTCAACCGCCTGCATTGGAACTCTTCCTCATCGCCGCCGTCATGTGTTTTCTGTTGGGTTGGACGCTTGGAAACGGCACCGGCCCACTGGCTCGCTGGTTCTCTCACGAAACTGAGGAAGACATGGCCAAGCGTGTTCGTGCTGATATCGAAGAAGTGCATCGTTCTGAGGATGTCACGGCGAAGTGGGCTGCCATGGAAGCGAAAGTCCTGAGCCAGGACCTCGGCGAAGAAGCGTGACGCCTGCATCGTAGGGTTGATGTGCGTTCGTCAATTCGTTTGAAGCAGAGGCGAGACCATGAGCGATGTCCCCGAAGGATTGTACTACACAAAAGAGCACGAATGGATGCGAGTTGAAGGCGACACGGTCACCATCGGCATCACCGACCATGCCCAAGACATGCTCACCGATATCGTCTACATCGAACTCCCTGAAGAAGGCGACACCGTGGGCGACATGGGCGAATTTGCCGTCGTTGAATCCGTCAAATCCGCATCTCCCATTTTCGCACCACTCGCCGGCACCATCACGGCTGTGAACATGGACCTCGAAGATGCCCCTGAACTCATGAACACCTCGCCTTATGGCGACGGATGGATCGTCAAGATGACCCTTGACAACCCCGATGCGGTCGCCGACCTGATGGATGCTGCCGCCTACAAAGCCGAAATCGGTGAGTGAATTCGTTGGCGGACCATCCGGCTCTGACGCTGTACGTTGACGGGTCGTGTTTGGGCAACCAAAACGTCGATGCGGCTACGCCGGCGGCGTGGGGTTTGGTGGTGGTCGTCGGTGATTCAGGCCTGGGCAAAGGCTCGGGTGAACTCCACCACGAAGAGGCAGGACCGGTCATCACCGACCCGAAACAGGAGGGGTTCATCGGCGCCGAGGTCGGCTCCAACAACACGGCTGAGCTCAGCGGATTTGCAGCCGCCTTGCGATGGCTTCTCATTGAGGGCGGAGATGATGCGGCGATCATCCGTGCGGATTCAACCTACGCCGGCAACCTTGCCAGCGGGGTATGGAAAGCCAAAGCCAATCGGGAATTGGTCGCCCACGTACAGGCGTTGTGGGACGAGGTGGCCTCCCTTCGAGAACTCTCGTGGTCGCACGTGAAAGCCCACCGAGGTCACCGCTGGAACGAACGCGCGGACCATTTGGCGGCCCGACACGCCACAGGAGAACTTCCCGAACCGCTCACGTTCTGGAAACCCGGTCAGCGCTGACGGTCAAGCCGCTGATTCAACCATGCTTCAAACGATTCACCAACGTCCTCCCGTCGGAGGGCATGGTCCACCTGTGCTTGCAACCACATCATCGGTGCACCTGAATCGTACCACTGTGTGTCCTGAAGCACCACGCCGTGTAACGCCCCAGCTCGCATCCAGTGTTCTTGAAGCGCGATGCTCTGCAGGTCACCGTGAGCCTCGTACGTGTAGGTCTTGAGCAGTTCTTGTGTTTCAGAAGGGAACACGTATCGCCCACACATGGCCAATCGGCTCGGTGCGTCTTCCGGCGACGGCTTTTCCACCATCTCTGCAATCCGCCCGTCGTTCACGGCCACGATGCCGTAATTGGACACCGCTTCGGGTTCGACTTCCATCAGGCCCACCGTGGCCTCGCCGGTGGCCGCAAACGCCGCAATCAGTTGCTTTGAGGCTTGACTCGCTGCGTAGTTTTCCACCGGGGCGTGGGTGTCCATGAGCAGATTGTCGCCCAACATGACAAGCATCGGGCCTGAGACAGCATCCAGCGCTGCTTCCAAGGCATTGCCAACCCCCTTCGGCTCGTGTTGAAGATGGGTCAAAACTTCGAGGCCGTCGGTCGCATGAAAGAGGACGGGGTCAAGATGATCTCGAAGCGCGTGAAGCGAGCCACGGTCCTCCAGCAGCGTATCGAAGGATTTGGTTGGAGAGGTCACCACGTGAAGGCGCTCAATACCGGCAGCCTTGGCTTCCAAGATGAGGTGAGTCAGCAATGGCACATCGAGGAGAGGGAGGGATTCCTTGGGCGTAAAGGCGCTGGCTGGAAACATCCGCGTGCCGAGCCCTGCTGCGATGAGAACAGCATCGCGAACCGGCTCCATGGCCCTCCACACAAGGCACAGGCTTTCAAGCGTGGCGCTCCAGCACGAGATGATGGAACGAAAAGACACGGTGGGTCTTCTCGTCGCCGGCGTCTTGCTCATCCTCCAATCCTTCACCGACCTCGCTCCCGCTGGACCGTGGGATTCACCCTCCTTCAGCCGGGGCGTGCTCGGCCTCGTGGGCATGGTGCTCGTCTATCTGGCTTGGTTCAAGCACACCTTCGGCATCTTCGGCGTTACGCCGACGGTGAACCGTTGGGCCACGCCGGAAACGACCTGGTTGCAGGTCGTCGTCTTCGGACTGGGTTGTTTGGTGGCCACCCGCGCCGTTCGCGTGGTTGACAGCGAAGGCCTTGTCCCAGAACCCGCCGGCCTTCTGATCACGCTGGTTGGCGTCTTGGCCATCATGAACGGACTCTATGTGTGGGCCATCATCAACGGGCCACTGAACGACGAAGAAGAGTGAATCACTCGTCCAGTGAACGAAGGGCGTCGTCCAGTTCAGGAAGTTCTCCAGGCGCTTCCATTTGAGACACGTGCACCGCTCGCTGCTCGCCGGTTGGCTGGTCGCCTTTTCCGGCCAACCATGCCTGCCAAGCTTCGCTTCGCTCGGCACGACGCAGTGCCAACGGCTCCCACAGCGGCCCGAGGTCGGCCTGAACATCGTGGAGTGCCTTCACCTGAGCAGCGAAACGGTCGGGAGCAACTTCTTCCATGCGCAACATCAGTTCCCGCAGACGCGTTCGAACGACTTCGTCGCCGTCCTTCCACAATTGATGGAACAAGCCACGGGTGTCAGCAGGGTCGAATTCAATGTATTCTCGGAGGTTCGGTACCAAATTTCGTCGAACGATGGCCAACGGATGGTCCGCCAACTGTCGCAGACGGTCAGCCCACTGTTCTTTGTCGAGGTACTTGACATCACCCACCGTGGCGCTGGCAGCCGCCAGCACCCCTTCGTCGTCCGAGGCCAGCATGTCATCGAGCAGGGGCAATGCATCCCACGTCAAGCGACGGAAGAGGCGCGTGAGAACATCGGCCATGGCTCGGCGCACCAGTGTTTCTTCCCGCTCATGGAGTCGCAGTGCGAGTTGGTGGCCAAAATCTCGGTCCGCTTCAATGGCTTTGGCAAGGCAAAGCGTGACTTTGTTGGCCACTTCTGCCACAGGGTCAGAAGCCCTTCGCAGCAGGATGTCTTTGAGACCGAGCGGGTCGATAAGCGGTGCTCGCTCGAGCAGAAGTCGAACCCATTCCATCAAGAGCAGGCGGCGGTCAAGGTCACCGCCCTCGAGACGTTCCAACACCCAACGTGCAGCATCAACGCCACGCTCGTGGGCCACGACGGCGCTGGACATGCGAGGCACCACGGCGTGTGGGTTCCAATCCATGTGCTGTGGACCCGCATCGGGTTGGGTATGCCAGGTGCCAGGACGTTCGGCCAAAGCGATGGATTCCACGAGGTGGTAGCCTTGGTGGACCGGTTGCCCGTAAGGAACGGTCGCTAAACCGTTGAGCAACGCGATGCTCAGCCACCAACGGTCGGTGTTGGGTGCGTGTGGGTCAAAGGCTTGGGCCAGCCAATCGGTAGCGATGTGAAAGAGCAAACGATGGGCAACATCGTCCATGCGCCGACTCAACCACTTCTGATGGATTTCAAACGGGTCATCGCTGAGGTTCATGCGGTGTGGGACGATGAGATCCACCACCGTGTTGAGGTGGCGGTCAAACATCCCTCGGTCGATGTTGAGGATGCCCAAGCCCTCCTCAAACAATCGGTGAGGGGAGGTTGGTGGGATGGGAGGGAAGTCCGGGTCGCTCATGGGCGGCTCGGGCAAGGGCCACGCTTCCGTGCCGCGTTCAAGCGCCTCGATCAAACCGGTTGCGACGCGCTCAAAGGCTTCGTCGGAAATTTTGGTTCGGCTCTTGCTCACGCTGCTCACCTCTTGTACTCGTCGTTGATTCAACGAGGGTCTCAGATGTCAAGTTCGATATTCAGGTTCTGAATCAGTTCCTTGTATCGGTTTCGGATGGTGACTTCGGTCACGCCGGCGACTTCGGCCACTTCACGCTGGGTGCGGCGCTTTCCACACAACACCGATGCGATGTAAATGATGGAGGCAGCGATACCGGTTGGGCCGCGTCCGCTGGTCAATTCTTTCTCTTGGGCCGCCTTGATGAGTTCGTAGGCTTTGGCTTCAACGTCAGCGTCGAGTCCAAGTCCAGAACAGAATCGGGAAATGTAATCCTCTGGGCCGGTTGGCATGATCTTCATCTTCAATTCTCGAACCATGAAACGGTAGGTTCGGCCGATTTCCTTGCGACCGGTACGGGAGGCCTGGCCGATTTCATCGAGCGTTCGGGGCACACCGCACTGGCGACAGGCAGCGTAGAGCGATGCAGCAGCGACGCCCTCAATGGAGCGACCACGAATCAGACGCTTGTCGACGGCCTTCTTGTAGTTCACAGCCGCTGCCTCACGGACAGACTTGGGAAGCTCGAGGCGGCTCGCCATGCGGTCCAACTCAGCGAGGGCCATGGCGAGGTTGCGCTCGGTGGCGTTGCTCACACGGCTACGCTTCTGCCACTTTCGCATGCGGTAAAATTGCGAACGGTAGCGGGAATTGATGGTCTTCCCGGAGTAGTCTTTGTTCTGCCAGTCGATGTCGGTGGACAGCCCTTTGTCGTGAAGCATCACGGTCATGGGTGCACCGGTACGAGCGCGCTGGTCGCCTTGCTCGGGGGAAAAGACACGCCACTCGGCGCCCTGGTCGATGACATTGTCTTCCAACACCAGTCCGCAGTCGTCGCAAACGACTTCCCCACGGGTTTCGTCTCGAGAGAGCGATCGGCTTCCACATTCAGGGCACTTGACTATGTCTTCGACTTGTTGATCATCCATTTTTATCCCACACGCATCCGCATCGATGTGCGAACCTATTTAACCCCTTTTGGAATTTCTATTTATACTTGATGATTGATTTCAACGCCTCATGTTTCAAGCAAAGGACACGCACCCAAGATACGCACCTCCATGGGGTGGGCAAACGGTTTCCGACGGGTCACACCATCGGTACAAAGCGAATATATACGAGTCAATGGGACTTAACCGCATGAACAGAAAGGTTGTCTTCCTTGTCATTTCATTGATGTTCACGGTTTCTTTGTCAGGGTGTTTAGGACGTGGTGGAGGAAACGGTGAGAACAACAAAAACATGGGATCGCCTGAAGAAGTCAAGGCTGAAGATTACAACGTTCTTTACATCGGCCACAGCTTCGGACGTGTCTTTGCACAAACACTTCAGGATTATGCACACACCGCAGGATTCTCCGACCACACACAATACATCGAAATGAGTGGAGGTGCTTCAGGTGCCCCCGATGCATTATGGGAGGACAACGGCCATCGTAAGAACATCAAGGCTTACTTGGATACTGGTGAGATTGATGTGTTGATCATGATCTGTTGTTCGGTTGAATTCGTCGAAACAGGCGGAGAGTCGGATGAAGCAATTTGGAACTTTACCGATTATGCTTTGGACAAAAACCCAAACACCCGGATTGGACTTGCCATGCTTTGGAAAGATTATCCTGGGCAATATGAAAACGCGAGTGAACACAAGGATGGAACTGAATTCTTGTATGATTCTTGGGTTCGATTGGCCTCCAATTTGAGCTCTGATTATCCTGATGCAGATATTTTCACCTTCCACCACGGCGCTGCAGCATATGAATTGCGGGACATGTTTGAAACAGGCCAACTTGAGGATGACCTCAACCGACTTACGGGTCCAATGGAAACCTCCGTCTTTACTGATGAAAAAGGGCACGCAGGCCAAATATTGATCGACACGGGTACGCTCATCTGGCTTCATGCAGTTCACGGTGTTGAACCGTTGGATATGCCAGAATTCACCCAATGGAACACTGACATTCGAGTTATCGCAGACGCCCTTCTGGATGAGGAACATCAAGAGTCGTGACAGACCATTCCCCTGAAATCCCAAGGGCACTGTCTAACCCCTCAAGGCATGATGAAAACACCACCCTTTCGACATGGCCTACACCGCTTGGTCAGGCGTTGCCGTGGTTGCTTTTCGCCTGTTCAGTGAAGCGTCCGTGGATGCTTGATGCGATCTCAACGCCACCTTGCGTCCCCGAACCGATTATGAACGGGTGACGCGTGAACCGGTTTGAGGGGGAATCATGGGCAGCAATCGACCACCGCAACACATCGCCCTGACACCGGGGAAGCGCGTACTGTTCCTCACCAAAGATTTGGGCCTCATCAAGCAACAGCTCTACGATGGGCTCGATCTTCGAATGGAGGATTTGACGGTTGACGACCTGCTTGACGACATCAATACCGACGTCATGACCCCGGCATGGGTGTGCTTCGACCACGACCCGGCGGAGATTGCCAAGAACGCCTACGCCGGCCTCATGCACAACGGCCTGCGCGTGTTTCGAGAAAATGCCCTCAAGAACGGCAACTTCGAGGTCATCGTCTCTGGCCAGCGCAAAGGCACCGGCTCAAGCCGAGAAACGGCCGCTCAGTGTGAGCGCTGGGCCGGCATCAGCATCGTCATCGCCGCTTCGTTTGCGCCCATCCACGAGCGCAACAACATCAACCTCGGGCAATTGATGGGCGACCACGCCATGTTGAAGCGCCTGCAAAACGGTGAGTCCATTCCCCTCGGTGAGTTCACCGGTCAATACGACCCGGTCACTCAACTCATCGTAGAGCACGGCGGGCTGTTCCCCTTCGCCAAAGCCCTGAAGGCCGGTGAATTGGACCTCGCCCCCCTCAACACCGGCCAGCGCCCCATGACGATGGCGGAGCACATCATCAGCCGGAACTTGGTCGGTCAGCCCGAAGGGCAGTGCGTCAAGCCCGGCGATCC
>Ga0213865_10002042_pt1 | contig 12851 bp, 9 predicted proteins | sample PICome_6_FD_160100 | JGI IMG/M metagenome (GOLD analysis project Ga0213865, IMG submission 160100) | Coastal seawater microbial communities near Pivers Island, North Carolina, United States - PICO282 | ecosystem: Environmental > Aquatic > Marine > Coastal | place: USA: North Carolina | collected...
CCATATACGCAGCTAGAGCCCCTATTATCATCATGCCCTCTACGCCCAAATTGATGACACCAGATTTTTCAACAATCAAAATGCCGGCGGCTGCCAATAAGAGTGGCGTTGCAAAGTTTAGGACATCGAGTGTTATCGAAACTATGAAAGCTAGGTCCATCAGGGATTCCCCCTCCAACTTATTCGATGGGTAACGAGCGTAGCTGTGCCGAGTGTGCAGAACAGGGCAATTACTTGAATGATTCCTGAAATAGAATCATCTCCCAAACCGCTTGCTTGCAGCCACCCTGCTCCCCCTTCCAAATATCCAAGTGCCAAACCTGCGACTAGAATGCCCAATGGGTTTAACCGACCGAGGAAAGCCACAATGATTGCTGTGAACCCATAGTTCTGAAGGAAGTTAGATTGATCTACCAAATAGCCTGTATCGCCAATTAAGAAAATTCCACCTGCTAAGCCCGCTAAACCACCAGAGAATAAGAACGCAATCCATATCGTCCCGACGGGTGAGAAGCCCGCAAAACGCTCTGCTCTCTTACTTTGGTTTGCTACAGACAGACGATAACCAAGAAGAGTGAATGCCAGTAACGCAGTAACAACCAGGTAAACTTGCCATCCCCAGACTAAACCCCAGTGAAGTTTAGGTCCTTGACTAAAAACAGATGTAAACAATAAGCTATCAGGAATGCTTTCAGTTCTTGTTGGCACAGGTTTCATAGCCGCAGACATTTCCCAAGGGCCATTAGAGAGGTAAAATAAAAACTGAGCTCCAATGTAAACCAACATAAGACTTACCAAAAGTTCGTTCGTATTTGCTAGTGTCCTGAGTGCCGCTGGAATGGCCGCCCAAACCATGCCTCCCACAGCTCCGGATAATAAGATAATGGGGATAGCCCATAGACCGTTAGGCATTCCAAGAAGCAACCAAGCGCCAAATGCGAAGACCGAACCAATCGCGAACTGACCTTCTGCTCCGATGTTCCATACATTAGCGCGATAAGAAATCGAGAGGCCCAGAGCTATCAGTGATAGATAGAAAGCTGGATTTAGTGCTTTCCCCCACTGTGTGAGTGCCCGTTCTGCTTGCCAAGGATAAGTTAGCATCTGCCAAAAGGCCTCTAGCGGCATACCAGTAGTTAACCATAGGGCAGCAAACGTCAGCAGGAGCGTTAGTGCCAAAGCAATACCAATTGACTTGAGGCTTGTTTGCCAACCGACTGACTCGCGATGTTCCCAGGTTATCACTGAACCATCCCTTCAAGCTCACCAGCCATGGCCCGTCCAAGTTCCGGAACAGACCATTCTACTGTAGGTCGAACGGCCGTGAGAACGCCGTTTGCTATGACTGACAAAGAATCTGTCAGCGCCATTAACTCATCTAAATCTTGTGAAATGAGCAGAACAGCGGTCCCTTGATCAGCTCGAAGCTGTATTTCTTGTCGAATGCGGCTAGCGGCCCACAAATCCACCCCCCAAGTCGGCTGGCTAATAATAAGTAAGTCCAAACCTGAATCAAGCTCACGCCCAACAACGAATTTTTGTAAGTTGCCTCCAGAGAAACTGCGCGCTCTGGCGTTTGCATCTCCTCCTCGGACATCAAAATAGTCAATAATCTGTGCAGCTTGTTTTCTGATCCATCGATTGCGTCTGAGAACGGTATTATCTTTATTCTCTGCTGAATGTTTCGTCAGCAAGGTATTGTCACTTAATTTGAAATCAGGAATCGCCGAGTGACCAAGACGCTCCTCTGGAACAAAGCGAGCTCCCTTTGCCCTTCTGTTGCGAGTAGGGATGATTGATAAGTCTTCATCACGTAGTTTTAATTCACCAGCTATCTGTGTTCCTCTAGCAGCTTCACCAGAAAGAAGCGCGAAAAGTCGATCCTGTCCATTACCCGCAATCCCAGCCACACCAAGTATTTCACCTTCGTGTAACTCAAGATCATCTAATCTTAAGCCATCGCGAGTTTCAATATTCTGAGCACTTAAAACCACTTTCGCGTTAGAAAAGCTTTTAGGTGCTTTCTCCTGAGCAGAAAGCCGCTGGCCGATCATCATTTCTGCTAAAACATCGGTATCTGTCTCTCGAGGGTCGCAGGTGCCAACTACTTTACCTGCCCGAAGAACTGTAGCTGAGTCGCAAAGTGCGCGAACTTCTCCAAGCTTATGCGAGATGAAAATAAGGCCCCTGCCTTCATCTCTTAGCTTTCGAAGAGCGTTGAACAAAAGATCGGCTTCTTGGGGTGTTAACACTGAAGTAGGTTCATCTAGAACAAGGAGCATAGGGTCGCCCAAAAGTGCTCTTACAATTTCTATGCGCTGTTTCTGTCCAGCTGAGAGACTTAGGACTAGGGCATCAGGATCAACTTCCAAGCCGTATAAGTTGCCCAATTCTGCTATTCGCTCTCTAAGATTTTCTGGTGGGACAGTTAAGCCTAACCTGATATTTTCAAGCGCGGTCATACCGTCAAATAGAGCGAAGTGTTGCTGGACCATCCCAATACCCAGTTCCTTGGCATCCTGGGGCGTTTTAATTTTCACGGCTGTGCCGTTAAAGCTAATCTTACCCGCGTCCGGCTGAACGAGGCCAAACAGGATCTTCATAAGGGTCGATTTTCCGGCTCCGTTTTCACCCAATAGCGCGTGAATTTGGCCTCCTTCGACTTCAAGGTCGATGGATTCATTCGCCCGAATTGGCCCGTAGGCCTTGGTAATTCCGGAAAGGCTTAACATGCGCCGGCGCTAACAGCCTTCTTGTTGGTTGCCAAGTCGCTGTCTGTGGGTAAGGGTGTCACTATGTTTGATATGAAAGATAAAGTAGTAATTATTACCGGGTCATCGCGTGGAATTGGTCGTGCAAGTGCTGAACAATTGGCACGCGCGGGTGCGAAAGTTGTTGTGTCATCCCGAAAAGCTGAAGCTTGTTCGGAAGTGGCATCAACTATCTCCGACGCTGGTGGGATTGCGCTAGTTGTGCCGTGCCACGTTGGAGAGCGGTCCCAGATCGAAAATCTTGTCAGTGCCACGATGGACGCTTTTGGAAGAATTGATGGACTTGTCTGCAATGCTGCAACAAATCCAACCATGGGTCCTCTGTCTACTCTAACCGATGATGTGTTCACAAAGATCATGCAAGTAAATGTTCAATCTACATTATGGCTCTCTAATCTGTGTGCTCCAATCATGGCAAAGCAAGGCGGGGGATCAATAGTATTGTTGTCCTCTATTACGGCTATTCTTGGTAATGCATTTATTGGCGCTTACGGTATGTCGAAGGCAGCAGAGGGTCAGCTTGCGAGGAATTTAGCGGTTGAACTTGGACCTGAAAATATCCGTGTAAATTCAATTGCACCAGGTTTAGTTAAAACTGATTTTGCTAAAGCCATATGGGATAACCCGGAATTAATGAAGAAACAGCTAGGTGGGACGCCACTTGGCCGCATTGGTCAGCCAACTGATATTGCGGGAATTGTACATTTCCTTCTTTCAGAGGCCGCGAACTATATCACCGGCCAAATGATAGTTGCTGATGGTGGGGAGACCATCATCTGATGGCTGTTCGAAATGGGGGGCAGCTAATTGTTGATTATCTTAAAAGCTACGGTGCAACCAAAGCTTTTGGCGTGCCTGGAGAGTCTTATTTACCCATTTTAGATGCGCTTCATGATACACAGGGCGAGTTTGATTTCGTGACTTGCCGGCATGAAGGTGGAGCAAGTTTTATGGCTTCTGCTTGGGGAAAGCTTAGGGGGGAGCCCGGGATCTGCCTTGTTACGAGAGGTCCAGGCGCGACGAATGCGTCCATTGGGGTGCATGCCTCAAAGCAAGATAGCGTCCCAATGATATTACTGATTGGGCAAGTAACCACAGAGCATCTTGGACGCGAGGCTTTCCAAGAAGTTGATTACACCCCGACATTTTCAGATCTAGCGAAGTTAGTCTTACACATTGATCACGTTAGCAAAATTCCAGAAATCATGGAGACGGCATGGAGGACTGCAATGGGTTCTCGACCAGGACCTGTAGTTGTTGTTCTTCCTGAAGAAGTTCTTACCGAGGAGATAGAAGCCGAGATTCCATGCGTCGCTCCAACGATTCAATCTCCAAGTCTTAATGATAAGTTCAAAGAAACTTTTGGTTCATGCATCTCAGATTCCAAACAACCCTTAATCGTCCTTGGACCTGGCATTAATGAGGATGCAAAATTAGATTTCCAGCAATTTTCTGAGGCCAATCGAGTTCCTGTAATTTGTGCTTTTAGAAGTCATGACAGTTATGACAATCATAGCTCAACTTTTATTGGGGAGGCGGGTGTTGGGATGCCTGCCCACGTTGCTGAAACAATCGAAAAATGCGACTTCATTTTAGCCGTTGGAGTCCGGTTTGGTGAGATGCTCACAGGCGCATATGAAATACTGAAGCCTCCTAAACTAGATAAAACACTGATTCATGTTCACCCCAGTCTGAACGAATTGGGTAAGATATTTGCTGCCGACTATATTTTTGAGGCCACTCCAACCAGCGTAGCAAGTGCTATCGGTGATATACGGTTAGGATTAAATTTTTCGGAATGGTGTGACGCGCGACGTGCAAGCCATTTGCATTTTCTCAAAAATTTACCGCCGCGAGGACCGGTCGACATGGTGGAAGTCACATCTCATTTACAATCTGTTCTCCCCAATGATTCGGTCGTCACAAACGGCGCAGGGAACTTTGCTTTTTGGCCAAATAAAATGTTTCAGTATGGGCGTAAGCAGCGGCTTCTTGCTCCAATTTCAGGCGCTATGGGCTACGGAGTTCCTGCTGCAGTTGCAGCCAAAATTTCAGATCCCTCCAAGGTAGTGATTTGTTTTGCGGGTGATGGTGACTTTCAAATGACCAGCGCGGAATTGGCTACTGCACGTCAGCACAGCGCGTGCCCAATTATCTTAATTATCAATAATGGTAGGTATGGCACAATTCGAATGCATCAGGAGAGAGCATTTCCGGGTAGAATAAGTGGCACAGAGTGTTGGAATCCGGACTTTGTAGCTTTGGGTGCTTCCTATGGCTTCCATTCAGAAAGAGTTGAGAATACTGATCAGTTCGTTGATGCCTTCGACAGGGCCCTGCATAGTGCGACGGGTGCCATACTAGAGCTTCTAGTTGACGGACAGTGAGCTGATCTAATGTGCGGGATCCAAGAAAACAAAAACGCTTTATCTTATATGCGCCTGTTGCTTAGGGAATTTCTATGAGCAGAGACTATCGCCTTGGCGTAGATATTGGAGGCACCTTCACTGATGTTGTGTTGGAAGGTCCCGGAATATTTGAGAGCGTAAAAATTCTTACAACTTATAGCGCTCCTGAAGATGCCATTCTAACTGGCCTAGATCAGGTTTGTAAGCAAGCCAACGTCGCACCGGATCAAATTCGTCAGATGATTCATGGTACAACACTGGCAACAAATGCGCTCATTGAAAGAGAAGGGGCTAAGACTGCCTTTGTTACAACCGAAGGTTTCCGTGATGTAATAGAGATGAGAACGGAGTCTCGGTTCGAGCAATATGATTTAAATCTTCAACTGCCCGCTCCGCTGCTTGCTCGCAATCACCGTTATACAATTAGTGAACGAATGGACGCTAATGGTAATATTTTAAAACCTCTTGAGCTCGATAGTATTGACGAACTTACAAGAAATCTTCGAGCTGCCGGTTATGAGTCCATCGCTGTTGGGTTTTTGCACGCTTATGCAAACCCAGTTCATGAGCAGCAATTGGTAAAGGCCTTGTCAGTAAAATTACCAAATGTACACTTTTCAGTATCTTCAGAGGTGAGTCCGCAAATGCGGGAGTATGAGCGGTTCAACACTACTGTGGCTAACGCATATATCAAACCATTAATGAAATCGTACCTCTCGCGTTTAGCTGATAGTCTTTCTGCTAGAGGAATGACTGGTGATATTTTTTTGATGCACTCTGGCGGAGGTTTGATGAGTCTAACTGATGCTGCAGACTTTCCAGTGCGCCTAGTTGAGTCTGGACCAGCCGGAGGGGCAGTTTTTGCAGCCCATCTTGCAGGCGCTTTTGCCTTAGATAAAGTTCTATCTTTTGATATGGGCGGGACTACTGCTAAAATTTGCTTAATTAAAAACCAAACGCCCAAAACAGCTCGTGTTTTTGAGGTCGCACGGTCGAGTGGTTTTAAGAAGGGCAGTGGAATGCCAATATCGATTCCAGTGATCGATATGGTGGAGATTGGTGCCGGCGGTGGGTCACTTGGCCATGTTGACCGGCTATCTCAAATTCGTGTTGGGCCCAAGTCTGCCGGCTCGGAGCCAGGGCCAGCGTGTTATGGGCGAGGCGGCAAGAGTCCAGCAGTTACTGACGCAGATTTAATGCTAGGAAAACTTAAACCTCTTGGCTTTGCAGGTGGCCAAATTGATCTGGATTTAGAGGCTTCAAAGAACGCGTTAGCATCAGGAATTGGCTCAGCGCTTGGTATGAGCTCCGTTGATGCTGCACACGGTATAGTCGAAGTGGTTGATGAAAACATGGCTAACGCTGCACGAGTGCATGCGGTTGAGAATGGTGAAGACCTATCAGAATATACCATGATTGCGTTTGGAGGTGCGGCACCGCTCCATGCTGGGCGGCTGTGTGAGAAGCTTGGAATTAAAGATTGTTTAGTACCGCAGGGTGCCGGAGTTGGTTCAGCTATAGGTTTTTTAAGAGCCCCGTTTAGTTTCGAAGCAACCAGAACAACATACATGTCACTTAATAATTTTGACACTCAGCTGGTTCAAAGACTCTTGAGAGATATAGCCTCTGAGGCCGAGAATTTTGTTAAAACTTGCACGCCAAATGAATCGATAGATGTCGAGTATCGAGCATTTATGCGTTACGAGGGACAAGGCTGGGAAATACCGGTTGAGTTAGACCCTTCTATGGTTGCGGCGCCACAAGCACATGCATTTCTTATTGCGTTTGAAGAAGCTTATTCGAAATTATTTTCTCGCACTGTTCAAGGTTTGAGCGCGGAAATTACTATTTGGTCAGCCAAAGCCAGTACGAAAGCGCATAAACCTGCTCTTGTCTCAATAACAGGTATGCAGGGGTTGGTCGACAATAACAAATCCCGAGAGATTTTCGATCCTGCTGTTGGCGCTTTTCTAAACGGTTGCGAGATATCGCGCGCGCAGCTTTCGCCAGGTCAAGGTGTGCGGGGCCCTGCGGCGGTTAACGAGGTTGAAACCACTCTGATTGTACCCAACTCTAAGCAACTCGTCGCTCAATCGGATGGGACATTGCTTATGAGTGAAAAAGAGGGTCAGTCATGAGCAGTCCGGTACAATACCAAATTATGTGGAATCGATTGATATCGATTGTTGAGGAGCAAGCGCAGGCTCTGATCAGAACCGCATTTTCAACTTCTGTTCGTGAAGCAGGGGATCTCTCTGCGGGCGTCTACGATGACCAAGGCAGAATGATCGCGCAGGCTGTAACAGGAACCCCTGGGCATGTGAATGCAATGGCTGAAGCAGTGCAGCATTTCATGAACCGCATTGGCGTAGAAACAATGGTCGAGGGAGATGTTTACATTACAAACGACCCTTGGGAAGGCACAGGACATCTGCATGACATAACAGTTGTGACCCCAGTATTTTCGGGATTTAATTTAGTTGGTTTTTTTGCATCTACCGCGCACATAGTTGATATTGGTGGTCGCGGTTGGGGTCCCGATGCTAATTCAATTTATGAAGAAGGCCTCTATATTCCGCAGATGCGTTTTCTTGACAACGGTCAAGTAAACCAAACTTTGGTGCAGCTAATACGCGCCAATGTTAGAGAACCAGATCAATTGGTTGGTGATGTCTATGCTCTGGCAACCTGCAATGACATTGGTCAAGTCCGCCTTCTTGATATGATGGCTGAATTCAAGCTTTCGGATCTGGATGGCGTTGCGACTTATATTTTTGAGAGATCTAGAGAGGCAACATTAGCTGCCATTTCAGAACTTCCTGAGAGAGCGGCTCATCACGAGGCGCAGATCGATGGATACAATGCGCCTGTCACTCTGGCTGTTAAAGTCTCAGTGGAGAGTGACCAGATGATTTGTGATTTTACAGGAACAAGCGGGCTCGATCCAAAAGGCATAAATGTGCCTTTGGTCTACACTAAGGCATACGCGTGTTACGCGTTAAAGTGTGCCATTGCACCTGAAATTCCAAACAACTGGGCCTCTCTTTTGCCATTTAAGGTTAGTGCTCCAAAGAACTGCATATTAAATGCCGTTCATCCCGCCCCGGTAGCGCTGCGACACGTGATTGGCCACATGATACCGGACGTAGTGTACGGCGCATTAGATCAAGTTCTCCCTGATCTAGTGCCAGCTGAGGGTGCTGGGGCGCTTTGTAACTTCCAAGTTTCTATTCGCTCTACATCAGGAAAAGACCAACGATCTGAGGTTCTGACCTTCAACTCTGGCGGTTCCGGTGCTCGACCTAATCTAGATGGAATGAACACAACGGCATTCCCATCTGGGGTAATGACAATGCCCGTGGAAGCGACAGAGCAAGCTGGCCCCGTGTTGATCCACCGAAAGGAACTACGCCCCGACAGCGGGGGTTCAGGGAAATACCGAGGAGGGCTTGGGCAATACATGAGTGTTGGAGTTCCTGAGTCATTTGAATTTGACTTTAGTGCTATGTTTGATCGCGTGGATCACCCGGCTATGGGCCGTAAAGGTGGCGGAGAGGGTGCCCCCACATTTGTTCGCCAAGATGATGATACGCCAATGCGAGGCAAAGGTCGCCAGGTCGTCCCTCGTGGTAAGATTGTAGAGTTGGGTTTTCCGGGTGGTGCAGGTTACGGCAATCCAAGTGACAGAGACTTAGCCGCTGTGAAGCGTGATTTAGCTCTTGGCTACATCAGTGTTGAAACAGCAAAGAATGTTTATGGTCTCAGTGATCAAAATATTGAGGAGGTTATGGATCTTGTGTCTTCGGGGGCAGATTTTTGATCAACTTTGCTGCTCCAGAAAAGCCTTCTTATGATGTAATCATTATTGGTGGTGCCATGTATGGCTCTGCTGTTGCGTGGTTCTTGATCTCAAATCCAGATTTTGATGGTTCAGTCCTTGTAGTGGAGATGGACCCTACCTATGAATTTTCGTCTACCGCCCACACAAATTCTTGCATTCGACAGCAATTTAGTCAGAAAATTAATGTTCAAATATCTCAATTTGCAGCAGACTATCTTCGCAACTTTCGAGAGTATTTTGATGGCGACGAGCGAGTTCCAGAAATTACACTGAATTCATTTGGATACATGTACTTGGCAGGGGACCAGCAATTTGCGAAAAAACTAAAAAACGCCCAAAAAATACAAAGAGAAATGGGTGCGGGTACCCAGCACATGACCTCTGAAGAGATCCATGAGAAATACCCGTTCTACAATTTGGCAGACATAGTTGCGGGGAATCATAATCTAATTGATGAAGGTTACTTCGACGGTAATACGCTTTTTGAGTGGTGGCGCCGAGGCGCCCGCGAAAATGGAGTTGAGTTCTGCACTAATCGAGTGGTCTCGATGGGGCTAGAAAATGAGAAAATATCGACCGTTATTCTCGAGACGGGTGAGGGTATTCGCTGTGGCCACGTCGTAAACGCATCTGGTCCCAGGGCTGCACTAACCGCTGGTTTTGCAGGCATAAAAATACCAGTTGAGCCGCGCAAACGTTTTACTTTTGTTTTTGATGCAGAACGGCCACTTGGTTGTGATCTGCCGCTCACGATTGATCCCTCTGGAGTGCATATGCGAACTGATGGGCATTTCTATCTTGCTGGGTGCCAACCAGAAGTTGACCCTGCAGTGGATCCAGATGATTTTGAGATGGACCACGACATCTGGGAGAGTAAAGTATGGCCAATTATTGCACACCGGATTCCCCAATTTGAAGCGCTTAAACTAGTGCGCTCTTGGGCAGGTCACTATGCATTTAATACGTTTGATCAGAATGCTATAGTTGGGCCTCATAGCGAAGTTACGAATTTTCTATTCGCTAACGGCTTCTCTGGACATGGATTTCAGCAATCACCCGCAATTGCACGAGGTCTCGCGGAGTGGATCATCTATGGTGAATATCGCAGTCTTGATTTATGTCCCTTATCTTTTGCACGTATAGAAAATGCTCAACCTTTTAAGGAAGATGCCGTCATATGATCCAACTAGCCAGTCGTCTCAATGGGGTTGCTGCCTCTGCCTCAGCGGAAATATCTCTCGCCGTTCGTTCGCTGCGTGCTCAAGGTAAAGAAATAATAGATCTGGGTATTGGTCAGCCAGATTTTGATACACCACCTCACATTGTTGACGCGGCGCATAAAGCAGCCCTCGACGGCCAGACACGATACCCACCTACAGTTGGGACAATTGCATTGCGGGAGGCTGTGTCTGCTAAGTTTCAGCGTGAAAATCATCTTAGCTATGGGATTGATCAGATCTTGATTGCAAATGGAGCGAAGCAAGTGCTGTTTAACGGCCTAATGGCAACACTGGAGCCGGGCGATGAGGTGCTACTTTGTGCTCCATATTTCGACTCATATGCTTCTATAGTCCGGGTTCTAGGCGGCATACCCGTGAAGTTAGATATTAGGGAGGAAGACGGTTTTGTTCTGCAACCTAACGATTTGGAACGAGCCATAACATCGAAGACAAGATGGCTTTTGCTAAATTCACCTGGGAACCCAACGGGTGCGGTATATTCTGCTAACAATTATAGGGATTTAGTGCCAGTTTTAGAGAATAGTCCTAAGATTTGGGTAATGAGTGATGAGATATACGAGCACATTATCTTTGATGGTGTTCGCCATGATAGTTTTGCCGCTGCGTGTCCAGAACTCAAGGAAAGAACTCTTACCGTCAACGGAGCATCAAAGGCCTACGCTATGACTGGGTGGAGAATTGGCTATGGCGCGGGTCCGAGATCACTAATTAAAGCTATGATGGTGGTCCAATCTCAAATTACCTCCGGGGCATGTTCTATAGCACAGGCAGCCACGGTTGCTGCTTTGGAGGGTCCACAGGACTTTGTAAATGACGCTCGCGCAGCTTATCAAGTGAGACGAGATTTAGTTTTTGAGGGTGTTAATCGAGTTACAGGCATAAGCCTTAGAAAGCCAGCAGGGGCATTCTATGCATTGATAAATGTTGGTAATTTGCCGTTTCAAACAAGCGGAGATGCGGCCAAGTTCTTTTTGGAAAAAGCTGGTGTGGCGGGAGTACCTGGCCATGTTTATGGACTAGAGCCTTTTTTTCGCCTTTCCCTTGCTGCAGCTGACAAGAAGCTGGAAGTGGGATTAGAAAAAATGAAATACGCACTGGAAAGTTACTTATGAAAAAACTTGATAAGATAATTCTAACAGGAGCAGCAGGTGCGCTGGGTGCGCAGCTGCGCAAACCACTGACCAAGCTTTGCAATAATTTGCTCTCCACGGATATTAATGCGGATGTTGGGGAGCTTTATGCTGGGGAGAGCTTCGTCCAAGCGGATCTAAGCCACTTAGAGTCTATGATGAGTATCTGCGAGGGAGCGGATATGATTGTTCATTTTGGAGCAATCGGAAATGAAGCGCCATTCGATGATATTTTACAGTCAAATATTGTAGGTGCTTATAATATCTGGGAGGCTGCTTATCGAAGCGGTGTGCGACGGATAGTATACGCAAGTTCAATTCATGCAGTCGGTATGCACCTTAAGCGTGATTTCATTGGCACTGATGTGCCGCATCGCCCTGATACATTTTACGGTTTGGCGAAGTGCTTTGCGGAAGACCTCGGAAGTCTTTATTGGGATAAGAGGGGCCTAGAGTCGGTTCATTTACGGATTCTTTCTTGCAGTGGGCCAGTTACTAATGCTCGTGCACTTGGTTCGTGGCTATCTTACGATGATTTGGTGCATTTAGTAGAGCGAGCCATCGATACGCCCACCGTTGGTTTTAGCATAATTTACGGGGTTTCAAATAATGACCGGACCCCTGTCGATAACTCCAAGGCTAGCTTTCTTGGCTACAGACCCTCGGATAACGCAGAAATTTTTTCTGCCGAAATTTTGGAGAAAGAGCCCTATCATGATCCAAATGATCCGGGTATGATCTGTCACGGTGGACCTTTTGCGTCTGCAGAGATCGGCAGTCGTGGTATTGTAACCATAAACCGGGGAAACGGAAAAGATTGAGTTTTCAACCACTTAGAAGACACTTCTAAGATAGAGTTTTGCATGAGGCAAAAATTTTTTGATTTTTTTTAAGATATGGTTTGCCATCAGCGGCAGTTTGTCACAGATGTTTGTTAAGCGTTCAAGGCCCTGAGGTGGTCGTGGGAGGGAAAGGCTACTTCACTAAATAGGGCTTTGGACGCCTAACCTTAAATCAAGGAAGGAGTCATATTTATGACCAAAATTACCTTAAAATCAGCTCTTCTAGCGACAACGTTTGTTGTCTCTTCAAGCTTGGCTCTTGCTCAAAACGTATTCAACGTGGGTAACGGTGGAGAGCCTGGTTCGCTTGATCCCCATGCTATTTCTGGGACCTGGGAATCTTCAATTGCTCGTGACCAATTCGTTGGCCTGTACACAGAGGCTGCGGACGGTTCGTTGCTGCCAGGAGCGGCAACGGGACATACCGTTTCAGACGATGGACTGGTTTATACCTTCACCATTCGTAACCATAGCTGGTCCGACGGGACGCCCGTAACTGCGCATGACTTCGAATTCGCATTTAAGCGTATCCTAGATCCTGCGACTGCCGCCTCATACGCATATCTTATGCACATAATTGATGGTGCTGAAGCCTTTAATGGTGGTGACGGTAGCGCA
>Ga0213865_10002044_pt1 | contig 12849 bp, 12 predicted proteins | sample PICome_6_FD_160100 | JGI IMG/M metagenome (GOLD analysis project Ga0213865, IMG submission 160100) | Coastal seawater microbial communities near Pivers Island, North Carolina, United States - PICO282 | ecosystem: Environmental > Aquatic > Marine > Coastal | place: USA: North Carolina...
TGGAATATCTTTGTTTGAATATTGGAATTGCACCCGAACTGAATAGATTTCCAGAGGTAACTGTGACTTCAATTGCTGTAACACCATGTGTTTTTGTAGAGGTTTGGAATAGTTGACTTAGGAAGTTAAAACCTATTCCTGGTCTAGGACCGACTGTGTGTTTTGTCCTTCTTTCAGGCCTCTCTACACCGTTTCTGTCGATATAAGTCACTGAGATTGTTTTGGGGATTGCCTCATTAGGAATTTCGTTTGCAGTTACAGTTATTGTAGCTTGATTCAAACCTTCCCAAAAGTCTCCAGAAATACCTTCGACCTTTAATGTTCCAGAGAAGAACTCTGGATTAATTGGCGAGAAGAACCCTTGTCCTGGTGCAGACAGGACCTCGGTTGGCTCACCATTCTCAACATTCCATGCAAGTTCCGGGCTAACCAAAATCCCTGTACGATTATAGTCATAAATTGCCCAAGACATCCAATGGTAGATGTGATTTTCTTGGTCTTTAGAGCGCGAATTAGTATCTGATATGGTTTCCCACGCTTCAAGGTCTAGCCCATCGATAGGTCTGCAAGGCTTTAGCACCTCAAGGAATGCTTGAATCATTTCCTCATCAGATGTGTCGTTGTCAACCTCTGATAATTTGTAAGTCAATGGAAACAACGCCATTATCGATCTAAAGAAAACCTTACTGAACAATCTTGAGTAAGTCTTGCTCTTTTCAGTATTCCCGGTTCCTTTACCCCATCTGTTATTGATTTCATTATCGTGATATGAAATCCCTGTTTTGGGGTCAGTATTGGCAGTTATCCTCCAAGCATCGAAATAATTTCTAACGGTTCTAAAGAAGTCCTCCTCAGATTTGGCCAGTTCTTCAAATTGTAGTACCCATGGATGACAATCAGCTACCCAATCAAAGGCATCGATTGCTTTCTTTACCTCAGTCCTACCCTTCCCGAAGAATAGTAGCATGTCATGCAACGGGCTTGTTGGTTCCAAAGCCAATCTTGCACCAATTTTGTAGGCCATCCTATTTGCAAATCTGCTGTAGAAAACCGCTCTCGACTTTTCGTCGTAACTTTCTGGGTCAGTGATAAAATCATCAGGCACGAAACCAAAGTCTTCTGCAGGCAAGTGGCTTGCTAACTTTAGTACATACCTCAGGTGTAGCTTGTGTAACTTGGGCAAGTCATTACTTTGAACATTTATTTCTGCAAATATGCGTCCTCCACCGCCTTCGTATTTTTCATCAACGATCACAAATGGAATTAGCATATTCATAGCATCGTGGCTGAGCCTTGACGACCTTATCCTGTGTTGACCATCTACTAGGTCTATTGGGCGATAATCAATACCGTTTTGAAAATCCACATCTACAAGATTGTCGTTTATGTATTGTATCTTGCTAAGGTCTATTGAAAGTCGTTTGTCAAATCCATCTCCAACAAAAGCAACAGAACCATTTTGCAGAGATGACTCTGATATCTCGAGAATAACAGGATTAACAATAGTAGGATTGGTTGTCAAAAATCTCTCAATATTTTCGATTCTCTCAAATTCAAGGGGCCTTTGATATTGTTCAGTAACATCATCTTCTAGTGTCCTCCTGCATATCTCAAGAGAATCTGTAGCAGCAGGCAATGCTGGAACTTTGCATATTGCGTCTGCAATACCAAGTGAAATCACTCCGAAATGGTGAATCAGTCCAGATTGTTCAAACTCTGTAACACTGATTTCGATTTTCCCCCAATCATCGATATTGGCATTGTAAATATGACTAGATGCCCAGTACGGCTTACCCATCTCGTCCTCTTTAGGTAGTGGTTGGACTGCTTTGCTGACCGCTCCAAAGTTAGCAAGTATCTTAGGTAGTTGTCGTGTATTACAAATTCTACAAATATGGTCGAAACCGAAATTATCGAAGGTACAATTTTGATTGTTGCTCATTAAAACGCCTCAAGATTATTTTTTGTGAAATTATTCTGATTTTTTGGAATTTTTTGCGAATTTCAAGAGAGAGGTTCGCCCCATCTTCTCGAATAAACCAACCCATTCTGTCCAAGCAATCAACGAGTTTTCTGGTAAAGTAGTCGATTCATCACAATCATAAAACTCGCAGCCTGAATTCACACTGAATGAATAAGGGCCATGAATGAATAGAATTTCTTCATTCTGGGCTAGGAAATCTCCAACCTGTGAACCATAGCAAAGGGGAAGTCCAGCAAACAAAACTTGTCCTTTCATTGACGAAATAGCTTTAGAAATCCACTCACATGAAATAAAATCAGTATTTTCGTTTCCATTAGACAAGCCAGGTATATTCTCAATTTCATCATCATCCCAATCATCTGTTGGGTCAATGGTTTTGTATTCATATTCCTTTATCCCATGGCCTATGTGTATCCATGCAATTGGATTTGTTAATGAGCAGTCTTCAGCAAAAACGTCAGTAATTTTTGCTTCAAATCTAATGTTCAACCTTGGCACTTTAACTTCGCCGTAGCACAGGTGAATTTCGATTGTCCTGATGACCTGAGAGATTGTAGAAATTGCTATAATAAGACCATGAGAATATGGTCTAGCGATTAGGTCATCCATATTTTCCCAAATTGGTTGTCCTTCTTCATCAGTTGGTACTCCAGTGATTACCAGTTCAATAAATTCTGAATCAAAGAAATCATCATTGAAGGTCTCATAGAAATCTAGATTCTGATTAGCCCTTTTTGCAGGGCTAATTCTTACTTTTTGTTCCATATTACAACCTCCAAATTTACGCTAAAATCAACAATTCAATCAATGATTTTGTGGATGGTGAAAGTCTTCTCTTCATGGCCCCACATAACTAATCCAGGCTCTTTGAAAATGAAGTGCTTGGTTCCAAATTCTGTGCCTAGATCTGGGTGTTCCTCTTCTAGGGAGAGGACAATCCTTTCACTGTATGTGCCAAGGGTACCAGTAGTGGCAACACCTTTGATTCCGTCAACCAATACTGGATGCATAGTTGGCTTCAGTTTCTTTGGTAGGTCTTCATCAAATGGGTGTGCGTCGTTTTCTGTTCTCAAATTTTCTTCTGTTGCTGGTATTGTATTCATACTCTCATCTCCTTGTGTTTTGGTATTACTCTCTGTTTAACGAAATCTCCTGTTTGCAGGTTGAACGCAGTAAGCTGCGGGTCTTTTCCACCGTAACAACAGGAATCTATTCCTATAGCAGCGGGTCTACTATTTTTCAATTCTGTCTCTGATTTCCAAATTTCCGTTTGCCTAAGTCCAAAACCAAGAACGGTAGAATGGCCAAAAACGACAGTCCGCTTTTCGTCAACAGGAGTAATAGAATTGTGGAATTCACCTCGAATCCACATCAGTGTATCAGTTGATTGTAAATCTAGATCGCCATCCCAAGGGGAGTAGCCGGCATGGACTAATCGAAAATCGTCCAAGACAATATGGTGAGGTAAGGAATCAAGCCACGCTAAATCTTTACCAACTCTCATTCGCAAATCAAAGTCATCTATCTGTCCATGTGTATTTGTAAATTCGTCAATGTATGATTGATTTGTAGCTCTGCCTCCAACATAGAACCAATTCGTTTGTTGAGCAGTCATCGTTTCGATGTTGTCAACGTCAAATGAGTTGAGCATCATTTCCTCGTGATTTCCTAAAACACTGAAAATTTGTGGATTTTCTCTCGCAATTCGGATCACTTCACAAGACCTTGGCCCTCTGTCGACTAGGTCTCCCAATAGAACCACTCTGTCTCTCGAACTTAGGTTGAGGGAATCGAGTAATGCAAGCAGGGTGTCTGCATATCCGTGAACATCACCGATTGCCCACACATTACCTCCCTCATCGAGAGTCCGTTGTAATTCGGCCTCGATTTGCATGTTTCGTCTTCCTCTCATTCCATCACGCCCAATCTTCATTTTCTTCCGAATCCTCTTCTCTCAGCCAAATCATATTGCTACAACAATTTGCAGGAATTAATCTGAAATTCTCTGTAACTAAAACTAGAGTGCCAAAGGGAAATTCTGATTTGCACTTTGGACACTCATCGAAGCATTGCTGAGCATCACTTATCGCAATTACCTCTTCTTCCTCGTACCCCTTTGTTGAAGATAGGTGAGGTGGAATTGGTAATTTTTGACCTAGTAACTGCATTTTCTCATCTTCACCCGGGCCCCAATGAAGGAATCCCCAAGCATCTATGTTGTCAGGTGTCATTAACGTCATCTTTCTGAAAGTTAAGCGGACTTGTTGGATAGTGTAGACTTCGTATGGTACTTCGTGGAGGTCAACCTCCACCTCATCGTCGATTTGAACATAAAGTGGTGTGCCTATGAAATTGTCAACAAAGTCACGCCTGGCTTTGTGCCTGCTACCTTTCCACCACCCGAGTTCGTATTCTATCCCGGCAGAATCGCAGAGTCTCTGGCACACTGCATTGCGAGCTGAGCGAGTTGCCTTTTCGACACTGCTCGCTTGTTTGATGATGATTTCATCATCAATTCTTGCCAAAACTCTCCAAATCTTGTTATCACTAGTCCTTACCATACTTATTCCTCCTGTAAATCAATAAAAATTAGAAACAAAGTCTGCAATTTTTTAGCTTGAAAGACTTGAATCTAGTTTGACAATACAACTTAACTCTCGACTGATATAAACCCGACGTTTTCTGATTATGAGCCCAGGCTGATATCCATTTTCTGGCCCCATTTAGCAGGCATAACTCCACCCTCAATCACGCCCCAGATCACTGGATAACCTGGATCGTTTTTCGGTGCAGCACCATATCCGTCAGTAAGGTAGAGCACTACTTCCGGTGGCTCTCTTCCCTCTGCAATTATGTCGAACACTGGATGGAAATCAGTTCCTCCACCACCCTTGAGTGTAAACTCGTCAGGCTTGAATGGATTATCCATGTCGAAAATAACATCCTCATTTATCTCCATATCACACTGAATCAATCGAAGTTGATACCCACCAAATGAGTTCAGAATTGCGTAGACTTCACTCACGAATGTCTTCACAATATCTCCTGTAGTTGAACCACTCGTATCTACAGCGATTACGATATTGAGTTGTTTTTCTTTTTGCAGTGAAGGAAGATACATTTTCTTGTAGACGTGCCTGCGATTAGGGGGTAACCATTTCCGAGTGCTGTCAAACATTGGAGTTAGAAACTGTCTCAAAATCTCTCTCCAAGGTAGCTTAGAAGAAAACAGGTCATCAAGATGAGACTGATAATTGCCCATATCGTGGCCACGGTCTCGACACTGCTGAGCCGCTGCCATCATCTTGTTTTTCCATTCTTTCCAGACGTCGTCAGTCCTTTTGGGTCTGAAATCAGAATCTACCTTTGCAGTTATGTTACCATCACCGTCAACTTCTACAGTTGACCATCCATCACTACCGTCATCTCCCGGTGCAGAATCTTCACCCGGAACTGAACTTCCGTGATCGTCTAAACATTGACCTCTCATCTCGATAGTTCCGTTTTTGATGAGTTCGAATACCTTCTCTGCCGATTCTCCTTTGTAGGGTCGGTAGAGAATGGCACCGCCAGGAATAGAGAAGCCATCATCTTCCAATAGCGAATTGACTTCGTGGTCGATGGCGTGATTCCACATTTCATGGTCCTCAATTCTGCCATGCTCTCTCATGAAGTGTGACATTCCACAGTGCCATATTTCGTGAGCAAGAATTGTCATTCTCTCATCTTCGCTTAAATCATTAAGGAAATGCGGGTTGAAGAAAATTCTCTTTCCATCAGTCGATGCGGTTGGGCATCTGTGGTCAACAACAGGAATTAGTTCTAGGTTCATTGCGAGTGTCCCAATGAATGGTCTCCATGCTAGGAGTTTCATTCGGTCATCTGTCCAGTCTTGCAGAGCTACAGTCTTTGCCCCTTCATCCTGCTCGGAGGGAGCAGCGAAAGTAACCTGTTTCTCATTAATTTCTGACATCTAATCACCTCAAAGAATAATTCTGTTTTCCAAATCGATGTGTTGAGGATGCTCCATCAGTGCAATGAGGAAATCATCCTTGCCTTCAGAATCCATCACTAAAGTAATGTCATGATGGATTAATTGCGCCCAATCATTAGGGAACTTGAGTACAATATCAAAGAAACCATTCAGCAGTTCCTCTGGATTTTCATGCTGGCGCATATTGTGAACTATTGCAGATAGCATTGCATATCTCTGGTCAGGTCTCTTCGGGATAGTTGCCTTGATTTCTCCAGCCAACATCTTCCCAACGTCAGGAATCTTTCCACTCCACTGTAAGAAGGCCATGAATTCCAATGCAGCCCCTTCGCCAATCAGTCCCTCTACAATCACTTGTAGGAGATCATTATCCAACCTCTTCTGGGTCGCGAGTTCTAACTCCATGGCAACCCTTTCCCAACTTCTTGGACTTGGCCATCCTCGCTCTTTGTTACCTTCCATGGAGAACAATTTCTGAGGCATGTAACGTATGAATCCTGTAACTCTTGGGTCAATGTTGTTGAGAAGGGCCCAATCTAGCCAACTGGATGAATTCGCTCCAACTTCAAGGTGACAGAATCTGTTGGCAAGAGCACTTGACATGGTTCTAGCAACCGCTGCATCTCCTGTTCTGTTACCAGCAGCAACGATGTACCATCCATCAGGTACCTGATATAATTGGCCTAACCTTCTGTCAAGAATGAATTCGTATGCAGCGACCTGCAGGGTGCTGTCAGCTGCAGTGATTTCATCGAATAGGATGATTCCTTTCTCCGGAGTATCTTCATCTTCAGCACGTGGCCATTCAGAGGAAACAATCCAATCGATGCCCTGTTTGTCATCTCTTGGCACGGGCAAACCTCTGATGTCGACAGGCTCTCTTTGAGCAAGCCTAACATCGATGAAACCAATGTCGTTTTCTTTGCATAGGTTACGAATGAATGTCGATTTACCAATTCCAGGAGGTCCCCAAATCATTAGTGGAGGTACCATCTCTGCTTTCTCAGGATTATCCCATAGGATATCCAACTGGTGTTGCAATATTTTCTTAGCTTTGGTAATACTTGTTACGTTCATTTTTTCACTCCCTGTTTCGATATTTTGTCTCCCAACTTCTTAGATAAGGCCAATCTGGTTTCTCGACCTTACCGCTTTCGAATGCTCTACGCCCTGCGATTGAAATCGCATTAATCTTCGACGATTCTCTTACGTTGAAATCCTTGTCAGCCGCCAGTTTCTTCAGTGCAATTCTAGCGCTAGGTGCATTGGTTATGTCAACAACCCCCACCAGCAGTGCAGCCCTCTTCCATGCCGCAGCCTGCATGCTCATTATGCCATTGATTAGGGCCTTGATGACAGGTGTTGTAGCAACTCTGGAAACAGATAGGTGGTATACTGTAAATTCACAGCAGAACGGATCGGTGTTGATGACAGAGTTGGTGTAAAGGCTCTCTGCTAGGTTGGTGAGTTTTTGCTCTGCAAGGTCATTTCTTCCCACGGTATTTGCTGCACTCAATGTCGCGGTCAGAAGGTTGCGAATTACACCATTTTCTCCAAGGTGCCTTCTTCTTGCATATCTTGGACGGTAACTAGTGTTGTGGCTATCCATGCCGAGGAAATCCATTCCAAGGTCGGTGTTAAGCCAAATCTCAAGGTCGATTCTTCCAAAGGGCATAACAGAATTGTTTGGTGTTTCCCATTCTTCAGATTCCCCAGTGAACATCTTCTTCCATCGTCCTCCTAGATTCATACTGCTACCGTTTACAGAACCACTGATTAGTTTCGGCATGCCAGTGTTCATTTCGAAGATGATATTTCTTAGTCTAATGATTGGCTTTGGGTCGTAGCCTCTTGAGATTAAAGATGCCAATATTCTCATTGTTTTGTACTGGTCAAACCAGTCAAGAGAATTTGCGCACCAGGATTCAAGAACACCCAATGCAGGTTCCTTCTTTTCCTCGATTAGCCTAATAATTTCAGGGATTTCAATACCAGCAGCGGCGGTCTCGATATCAATACCAAGAGCTGCAGAAAATTGGATTTGCCCTCCTCGTGAATCGTAATTGTAAGGTCTTACTTTTGCACCACCCATGTCTGTGCAATCGATAATTTCATTCGCCGAAAGGTGTGCTTTAAAGTGTGGAATTTTGAGCAAGGTCACCTGTAGGTCATACCATTCTGGAACTTGATGCCAAAAGCCACCAATCGACAATGAATTCTTTCTACGAGGTTTTGGATGAATGCTGAGCCTATCGCCAAATCCGACTATTGTGTCAATGAATGGGCATCTGTTCAGCGAACAGGACAAAACCCTTCTGTTGATTCTAACACTCTGTAATGCGGGGCCCTTGTGTACGTTTAGGCTTCTAATCAGTCGCTTTCCAGTTACGTTGATCGCTTCCAAATCCTTATCTCCAATCACAGTTACATGTGACCATTCATGCCTTAGATCAAGACTCTTTGTATCTTGAGTTTTGATTAACATAGCATCAGAGTTTTCACATCCGACACTCTCATCTCTGGTTACAACTGCTCCCCACAAACTGTCGATTGGTAATGTCGGATTTGAACCGTATCTGTGCAAGTTGTAGAATTCATTACCGTCCTTAACCCTAATTTCCTCAAACGCACCCTTTATTCTGATTGTATGTTTAGGGAACGAATTGAAAGAAACGATTGCTCCAGGTTTTTTGATTGATATTTCCCTCAAAGAATCGAATTCATCGAGGATTAATGACTGACCAAAGTTCACGTCGTCAATCTCTATTGATTTGACGTTATTACCTATGAATTGTAGGCTCTCATCAAGGTACTGAACCTTGATATTCGGTTGGCCTGGAACGGCTCTGAGTATTGTTGTCATATCCTTCACTCTCCAATTATGCCAGCCAAGGTTGTATCATACAGCCCGACTCTTATTAACCCTGCAATTTTCTAGAAGAAATCTCTCTTGTGCAGGGTTAATACAACTTGAACTCCTCTTCTTTCTGATTTTGTTAATTGAATCTTCAGCAGACTCTCCATGTAATCCAAAGATCATAGTAGCGATAGTTGCAGCTCTTCCTAAGCCACCTTTGCAATGAATTACGATCTTGTCCTCGGATTCTAGTCCTGCAGTAATGAAAGGCACCATATCTACAAACGCGCGTATGAAGTCATTTGATGGCACTGTAGTATCCCTAAGCGGCAAATGAATCCAGTCCATTTCATGCTTGTTAACTACCTCTCCCAAATTTGAAACGTGCAAATCTTTCATTTCTTCTTCATCAATCAGGCTAATCACAGTGCAAGTACCCATCTTGGTTATGTCTCCAATATCTGTTTCAAGGTCTCTATTCCATCCACCAGACCAGGACATTGGTTGGCGTTTACCTGGACAAAGAGTGATCCCAATCTTACCTGTGAATGTGGGATGTGAAAACCAATCAACCTTGATTGGATGGGACTTACTTGTCCTTTTTTCCCACTTAACTGGCCACTTCATAATCTCACACCCTAAATTCTCTACCATAGTCAAACATAACTTTCCATACAAAGTTGCAAGCATCAGAATATTTGATCTCGTCAATGCTTTTCTTGAAATTATCATAATCAAGAAGCTCGAGTTGTTTTAGTAAAACACCTGCGACTTCAATCCGAGGAACAACAGCCCTGTGTGGGTAATCTGAATCTTCGAGAGAGAAATGGTCTGCGTTGGGAAATAATTCCTTCAGATGGCCCATATTACGTGCTCTTACCAGTAGAGAATGCTTCAATTCCCTGTGTGCTACTACGCTAACAAATCCACCTGAACAAAATAACCACATAATCTCAAACTCCCCATTTCTTAGAATCATACTCCATTACACCAATGGCTTTGCGCACTGGGGCTAACAGTAACAGAACCAATATGTCCGGATTGCAAAGAATCAGGATTAAACTGTACTTTGTGGAATTCTTTTCTGAATTTTCTAGGGCTCATTCCCTCTGGAACAATCACTTCTCTAGTTTCTCCAACAAACATATGAGAACCTTCATGAATCCAGGAATAATGACTCCTAATATCATCGGTCCACCCATTTGTTGCTCCAGGCCCTAAATCGCTTACCGGAACAAAACCGGCTTCCCACAACAAACGAGCACATATCATATTCTCAGCAGCCATAAGTGAAGCTTGAGGAGTTTTGCAAGGTTTTGTCCAGAGCCATTTTCTCGGTAGAGAAATTGCAACATGAGTTACGTACCTAACTTTGGATTCGATGTGATATTTGTCCAAATCAATCTTTGATAATTCATCAGAGTCAAAGAAGTCTAGTGAGAAAGACGATACAGTATCAGAGTTCTCACCTTGTCGTTCTTCACTATCAAACATTCAAGCCACCTCCATTCCAGTTGGCTGTGGAGCAATTTCCTCCTCAGGTTCGTTTTCTTCATCTCTTGGAACCCATTGTTTACGAACGGTGAAATCGCCATACTCCAACACGCCTCCTACAGCAGAAACTGAGGCGTAGATTAGAGCAAGGTGTCGATAAGCAGGAGGGTCGTCGTAAATACAAATGCACCTCAATGTGTCTTTGCCTACATTTTGTAGTGCAACCCCGAGGCCGTTAATCCAACTAAATTGGCCTAATTTGTCAGGGTTTAGAAGGTCTAATGCGAATAATTTCCCATCATGTGACTCTGCCATGGCCCTATCTTCTTCAGATAATTCCGGGAGCAAAATTCCGTCGTTTTCCGTAACCATTTCTATCTAGATTGCAGGTTTTGAAAAATTCGGAAAATAATCCGCAGTTAGCGGAAAATTATCGGAATTAAATCTCAAATCGAACTATTACTCGTCCATAGTTCAAGGTTATAAATTTAAGTCCATATGGACTCAATAATTACTGTAAATCGATAATTTTGGAGTTGAGATTACATCGATTATCGAATTCACCTCTGGTTTGGAATTAACTCCAACAATAAATTGTAGTGATTCCTCTTTACTGACGTTTCTGATTAAGTCTAGAAATGCAATCGCTTCAAATTGATTCAGACCATCAGCGTTGAGTGGTGAAAAGATTGGTGGGCACATTCCAAATTTTCTTTTCCGTATTACTGCTTGAGCTAAATGCGTCAGTATTCGTAAGGGAGAAGCCAACTTCACTCTTCCACGGGATCTCTTGGAAAATATCGAATCATGAGTTTCATTAGATGACCATCTACCTGCGTGATCAACCTCAATATTAGAATCCTGAATACCGAGCATCCTTGCCCAACTGTTACACAGTGCGACTAGTGAACTTCTGGTAAAGTCAGAATCCGGTTTCAAAATCATCGAACCATTGCCAAAAAGCGTATCATCACCTATAATAAAGGGTTTGTGAAATTTCCCTAGCATTTTGATAACCTCTTCACCAGTATATGATACAGTAGAGCCTAGTTTCTGCAACTTAGCTTCGAGAGAGTAATTTCCAAAGAAGCATCTTTGAAGGAAATACTGACTTTTTTCTGTTCTGAAAACAATACTGCATTCAGTCCTTTTGATGTTTTCACCGACTAGAAATTTTCTAGCACCACCAATATTGGGTTTTGAAACCATTTCAGGTGAATGATTATTTGTAGCGAACATTGACTTTATCAGCACCATCAACTCTCCAATTTCGTAGATGTTTTCTGCACTAATGATTGTGCTATTGCTCTCGAGTTTTGCAGAGAATGGATACCACATGCGTTGCATCCCATCATGTGAGAATGAGACGATTTCAGTTATGGATTCCATTTGAAGGACCCCTTTTTGTAAGTAATTTTGCCTGAGTAATTCGTTTGTAAATTCTTGATGAATGACCAAGAATTTCCGCCCTTTGAAAATCGTGTATTTGCTGCATAATTCCCAATTAATTGTTGCAAATTCGTGGTTTTATTTTCAATGTAACATCGAGGTATAGTTTTCTTATTCACTCGGATTGGATTCATTCTGCCATTGACAAATCTAGTTGTTATCATAAATTGACAATCAAAGTCATCAGCAATGGATTTGATAACATCATACAGTCCCTTCATTTTCCCTTTGTCGAGACCAATTTCTAATTCATCTACAAGTATAACCTTTGAAGCTCCATCATTTTCTATACTTTTGAGCAGGTTATACAATTTAGCGATGATAAAAATAGTTTTGACATCGCCACCAGCGAGAGTTGGAAGATGAGACATGTCACCATTTCTGTATTGTGCCATTACATCATCATCAATCAATCTAAGTTTTACAACATCACTATGAGCAAGAGGTAAGAAACGATTGATTCCATTAATGACATTGGTGACATTCTTTGATTTCGAGAAGTTTGGGCTTACTGTTACGGTTTTTCCGTTAGTCCATAAATAGAAATCTTTTCTCGAATTGTCAAATCTATCTATTGTTGAAATTGGCTTCAATCTTCTGAGGTACTTCATCGCCCCACCGTCGCGATAGAAAATTTGGTTATCTCCAGTCCCTACGTAAAGGTGTATGTCAGTTGTAGTGCTTCCTTGTAGAACACGTCTCAAATAATGCTCTTGGTCTCCAGCAATGAATTTCATTTCAATCAATGATTCCCCAATGTCATTTCTGTTGTACCATCTACCGCTCCAAGTTAGTGAAAATGTCCTTGAAAGAGCCTGTGAAATTATTGTAAGTAGAGAGGTTTTCCCAGAGGAATTACCTCCTACGATTGTGTTTACTCCCTCGTCAAATTCAAAGGTGTGAAGGCCATCAAATGCCATGAAATCTCTGCAAGCCACTGAAATAATCCTTTGGACAGGGATTGATTGATCATCGACTAATTCCATCTCTGCCATGGAGTTATTTTGATTGGGGTATTCAAAAACCCAACGAAAACCTTCACTGGTGGTCGAGAGGCTTAGAGATTGAGAA
>Ga0213865_10002045_pt1 | contig 12837 bp, 12 predicted proteins | sample PICome_6_FD_160100 | JGI IMG/M metagenome (GOLD analysis project Ga0213865, IMG submission 160100) | Coastal seawater microbial communities near Pivers Island, North Carolina, United States - PICO282 | ecosystem: Environmental > Aquatic > Marine > Coastal | place: USA: North Carolina...
GCTTGGGCTGAGGCGTTGAATCTCCAATACACGAACTCTCAAGGTGTACCTGTTACAATAAATCCAGAACAAATTTCAGATTTGCCTGAGGATGCTTACTTGTTTACCCCACGGGCTAGAAATAACAGGAATGATGGTTACCTGCAGTTACATATAGGCGTTGCTAAGAAATTGTAGCATTTATGATTGAGTTTTTATTGAGGATTGCCTGTGTTTTCTCAAATGAAAGAGTGAGTATACAGCGCGAAATTATCGCGAGGGGCGCGAAAAAAAGAGGTAGTTGGGATATGGAATTAGAACAATTACTGCACATTTATGACAGGCTCAATGGTATCGTCAAAAAGCAAGCTCGTAATCGGTCTGTACGGGTTTCAGAAATTGCGTTTCTATTGCGTTACCCGAAGAGTAGTCTAAACTTAAAAAATGGAAGAAAGGTCCCATTGAATGACTTGGAACGAATTCGAAAACAAGTATAGGTTTATGAATACGTATATTGCAGTTTCCAAAGAACCCATGTGGATGAAACCATTAGGCGTTCTTTTATTATTTCCTGGAGGCATTGGTCTAATACCCTTTAAAAGTGAAACCATACAAATGTTTGATCCCTATTTGTTTGCCATTTCGTCATTGGGAATTCTACTTTTATTCAGAGCAAATCAGCGAATAGGGTGGCGACTAGTCTTGGAGGACAATGTTATTTATTACAGCAAATTTAACTTGTATAGTTCCTGGAAAAAAAGGCGTTCTCAGGAGTTTGCCTTATCCTTAGAAAAGATTAAGGGTATGGAAATAACAAAAAGTAAAATAACTATAACATATGACCCTTCTAGGCGTTTGACCTTTAATTCAATAGGGCTTGGCAGCTATGAGCGCATGCGAGTTGAAAAATTGAAAAAATTGGTAGAAGAAAAGAATAAACATCAATAGAGATGCGTAAAAGCTTATTGATTGCTGTTGATTTTGACGGCACTATTGTTGAAGATAAATATCCGGCAGTGGGCAAAGCTATGCCGTTTGCCATAGAAACACTTAAAATGCTACAAGAGGATGGGCATCGTATCATACTGTGGACTTATCGTCACGGTTCTAAGCTTCAAGAAGCGGTGGACTTTATGCAAGCTCAAGAAGTGCCTCCATATGCGGTAAATAGATCCTATCCGGAAGAAATGCCTAATCCAGGTGACGTATCCAGAAAAATTCATGCAGACCTTTTCATAGATGATCGCAATTTTGGCGGTTTCCCTGGATGGGGAGTTATCTATCAAAAATTAAACAGAGAGGGTCAACAGCCGCCGAAAAATAAAAGACGTTGGTTCTTATGAGGCCTCAACATATCTAATCCTATTGCCCGAAATTACGCTTAATTAGCTTAAATTTGCTCCCTGTAAATGGCGTATAATTTAGACTCACTTAAGACCAACACAATGAAACGAACAAACCTTTTTATAACTATATCATTTCTGTTTGGAATGGTTTCGTGCGTTCCCACGGATAAATTGATTTATTTGCAACCTGGGACAGGTGAATCAACAAACGTTTTTAAATACGAAAAGCAAGAGTATCGTTTACAGGTAAATGACATTCTTGATGTACAGATTCGTTCTATGAATGAAGAGGCCAATCAACTATTCTCTCTTCAGGTTCAACAGGGACAACAAGGCATGCAGGTTGGTACCCAAAATGGTGGCGATTTGTACTATTTGACTGGATATCCTGTGAGCGAGGATGGTGCTATTACTCTACCTTATATAGGTGACGTATTTGTAAAAGGACTAACTCTTGAGGATGCTAAGAATCGCATTGATATTGAAGTAGCAAAGTTTTTTAAAAATTATTTTTTGCAAGTCAAATTGGGCGGCATTCGCTTCAGCACCCTTGGAGAGTTTAATCGCAGTGGTAAGCATGTTATTCTCCAAAACCAAGCTACTATTTATGAAGCCATTGCTGTTTCAGGTGATTTATCAATGTTGGCCAAGCGTGATGAAATTAAGCTTATTCGCCAATACCCCGAGGGAACAAAAATCCACACAATTAACCTTTTGGATCAGAGCATTATTAGTAGTCCATATTACTTTATCCAACCAAACGATGTGTTGTACGCAGAACCTATGCCACAAAAAAGTTGGGGTATTGGAATTACAGGAGCTCAGACCTTTGGCACCATTGTCAGTACACTTAGCGCTTCCTTGGCCTTGACCCTTTCAATCATCTCACTGAATCAATAAAATCATGACTGAGCCTCAGCTACCCAATCACCAAACCCATGGCAGCGAGAAGGATGAAATTTCTTTTAAAGATATTTTTAGAACCATAACAGGGCTAATTGGAAGTTGGCCTTATTTACTTTTTGGCCTTTTTGTTGGATTGACGGTTGCTTTTTTTATCAATCGATACACATTAAACACCTATGAAATAGCTACAAAAGTTGCAGTGGAGCAAGTAGACAATCCATTGGCGGATGCCGCAGGTTCATTAAGTTTGAACTTTACTTGGGGAGGGTCTAGTATTCTAAAATCTACTGTAGCGATTTTAAAATCGTATTCACACAACGTTCGCGTGGCTAAGGAACTTGGATGGGAAACCAAACATTATGTGGAGGGTCGACTCAATCGTCGGGAAGAGTACAAACCTCAGTACTACAATGTAGAATTTGATCCGAATTACCTTCAGCTATTAGGAACGGAATACCGTATGGAATTACAACCCGATTCTTTTTTACTGTCTTTTGGTGATGTTGGTGAAGTAGTTTACAATTTTAATGAGTCCTCAAGGAAGGAATTATCCGATAACATAACTATTGAAGAATTTAGTGGTAAGTATTCCTACGACCAATGGATAAAGACCCCATATTTCAAATTCAAAATAAATCAAGGTGCTGAATTTATTAAAACCTTAAATGCCAATGGCGGCTCAGTCAGTTCAAGCTTTTTGTTCCAGAGCTATGAAGATGTTGCCAAATGGGGGGTTAACAACCTAGTTACGGAGGAGGGTGACTTTCGTGAAAATACTATTATAGAGCTAAAAGCGAAAGGGCATATCCCTGACCAGTTGGTTGATTATCTTAACACTTCGGTCAAGCAAGTTCAAAAACACGAGTTGCTGCAAAAGAACTTAATGGCTAAAAACACCATTGCATTTATTGACGAGCAAATATTGAGTATTGAATCAAGCCTTTTAAGTAGCGAGCAGGCATTGGAGGATTTTAGAAGTCAAAATCTAATCGTAGACCTTAGCGTTGAATCTCAGCAAGTTTTGGAGTATTTTATTGGCTTAGAGCAAGAAAGAGCAAAGCTAAACCTTCAGCGCTCCTTTTACCGTTATGTGATAGAGTTCTTGCAAGAAAAGCAAGTTTACTCTGGTCTGTCTTTGCCAACAGTAAGCTCTTTTAATGATCCAATTGTTCTTCAGTTGACTAATCAACTCATTGAGAGCAGCGTTGCATTGGAACGCTCCAATTATTCCCTTGAAGGTATCAATCCGGCTACTATTGAACTAGAAAAAGAGATTGAGTATACTAAACAGGCGCTTTATAATGCCACTCAAAATGCGCTTAAATCGTCAAATATTGTTTTGGATGATTTAAATGAACGAATAAATAAAGCACAAACCCGAATTAGTCAGTTGCCGTCCACTGAGCAGCAGCTCATTAAATTTCAACGCCAATATGAAATCAGTGGCGGTCAGTTTACACTATTGCTTCAAAAGCGTGCTGAGGCAGGTATATTACAAGCTTCTAACCTACCGGACACAAGAATTATTGATGCAGCCATTTACCGCGGACAAACCCCTATTGGTCCTAATAGAAGGGTCAACTACTTGATAGGTATTTTATTGGGACTGTCATTGCCCGCTGGGTTTATTTTGTTTATTAATAGTATCAACTCAAAACTGCGCTCGGTAAAGGATATTGAGAGTGCCTCCATCATCCCTGTGGCAGGAATCTCTCCGCATTCTAAGTATGAAAATAACTTGGTAGTCCTTGAAAAACCGAAGTCTTCGGTTACGGAGGCCTTCCGTGGGTTGCGTTCTAATCTTTCTTTCATTACACAAACACCAGAGCCGGGGAAGGCGCGAACGGTTGCTATAACTTCATCTATAGGGGGAGAAGGTAAAACCTTTATGGCTATTAATTTGGCTTCTGTCCTTTCCTTGGGAAGTGATAAGGTGTTGCTACTAGGTGCAGATTTACGAAAGCCAAAGATTTACAACGATTTTGGACTTACAAATGATATAGGACTTTCCAATTATTTAGCGGGTCAATTGGAGTCTAAAGCTATTATACAGACCACTAAGTTTAATAACCTTGATGTTATAAGCGCTGGAGTGGTACCGCCAAACCCTGCTGAATTGATTCAAAGCCAAGCCTTTTCAGAGTTATTAAAAGAGTTGAAAAGCAAATATGATTTTATTATTATAGATACCCCACCCGTAGGGTTGGTGGCCGATGCGCTACAAATAATTCCGCAGCTTGACGGATTGCTTTATATAGCTCGTTTCAACTATACCCAAAGTGACCTATTGAGCTTTATCAACGCGCAGTATAAAAAAGGAGTGATTAAAAACATTAGTATTATCTTGAATGATGTAGGTCAACAAAGAGGCTACGGCTACGGCTACGGCTACGGCTATGGCTACGGCTATGGCTACGGCTATGGTTACGGCTATGGTTACGGCTATGGCTATGGCTATGGTTACGGCTATGGCTATTATCAGGATGACAACGCTGAATGATTTTAATAGATCATTTGAAATATTAACTACTCCCTAAACCCTTAAGATGAGCTTTAGTAATACAATAGTCTAGTGCTATTTAGATTAAAGAACTTCATTTTTTGTGAGAACATAAATCTCGAATCAAAGTAGCAGAATTTAAAATCAAACTAAACGAATAAAAACTAACACTTTAATATGATGGAAAGGAAAATTGCAGTTATTGGGCTTGGATATGTTGGACTGCCACTTGCCGTAGAGTTTGCCAAAAAGTATCCTACTATAGGCTTTGATATTAACGAAAAACGCGTCTCACAGCTTATGAAGGGTCATGACAATACCCTTGAGGTCGAAGACGAAGACCTTCTTAAGGTTTTATTGACAGATACAACAACTAAGGACAGTTTAAAAAAGGGGCTTTACTGTACCACGTCAATTAATGATATTGAATCTGCTAACTTCTATATTGTAACAGTTCCGACACCAACAGATAAGAATAAACGGCCAGTTTTAACACCTTTAATTAAAGCCTCTGAAAGTGTTGGGAAAGTGCTAAAAAAAGGAGATTACGTAATATATGAAAGCACGGTTTATCCCGGAGTAACGGAAGACGATTGTATCCCAGTACTTGAAAGTGTATCGGGACTAGATTTTAACAAAGATTTCTTCGTCGGATATTCGCCAGAGCGAATAAACCCTGGAGATAAAGAACGAACGGTTACTAAAATTTTAAAGGTTACCTCAGGCTCTACGCCCAAAGCAGCAGAGATTATAGATAAATTATATAAGGAGATTATTACCGCAGGAACACATCTTGCGCCATCTATAAAAGTGGCTGAAGCCGCTAAAGTCATTGAGAATAGTCAACGTGACATTAATATCGCTTTTGTGAATGAGCTAGCTAAAATATTTAATAAGCTAAATATTGATACTCATTCTGTTTTGGAAGCCGCGGGTACAAAATGGAATTTTCTACCATTTAAACCGGGCTTAGTAGGTGGGCACTGTATAGGTGTCGACCCATATTATTTAGCCCAAAAAGCCCAAGAGGCAGGTTATCATCCAGAGATTATTTTAAGTGGCCGCCGGTTAAATGATGATATGGGGAAATATGTTGCAGGTGAAGTCGTAAAACTGATGATGAAAAAATCTTTACCTGTTCTAGGTTCTAATATTCTAATGTTAGGAATTACTTTCAAGGAAAACTGCCCGGATATTAGAAACACAAGGGCTATAGATGTTTATGAGGAGTTGAAAACATACAATATAAACGTTGATGTTTATGACCCATGGGCAGATTCATCCGAAGTAAAAGATGAATTTGGTTTTGATCTAATCGAAAATCCAAATAAAAAATATCATGCGGTTATTTTAACAGTTGCTCACAAGGAATTCTTGAATCAAGAATTACGATCACATTTAGTTGATGGGGGAATTCTTTATGATGTTAAGGGTGAATTGGGCTTGAGTAATGTAGATGCAAGACTTTAAAGTTAATTACATAACAGTTAAGCAACTTTAAAATGCGCATCACGATAAAGGACATGAAGAAATCTAAAACAATGAGAGATCTCTCAATATTTAGTTTTGGACAGGTATTATCGCAGTTTTTCTCACTTTTTGTCCTTTTCTATGTGCCGCGAACTCTAGGTGCGGAAGACTACGGTCAGTACCAAGTTGTGATTAATTACATCATGATGTTCAAGCTTTTGACTTTTACCGGCCTGAATAAAGTCAACATACGAAATATTGCTCAAGCTGAATGGAATGAGCAGATAAACAATACATTGTCTTCGTCACTTTTTTTAAGACTAGTAATGTCTATAGTTAGCGTAATAATTTCTATTGTACTAACTGTTTTTACCCCATACTCGGACTTTGTGGTTCAAGGGATTTGTTTATTTGCTTTTTTCTTAGTGCTTTTTGCCATTGACGACCATATTAATTCAGTTCTCGTAGGCCTGAGAAAAATATTATTAGTTACAAAGTTAAACTTATTGAAATCTTTCCTTTTGTCGGCATTAACCATTGCGTCGGTATATTTTAGGTTTGGGGTGTTAAGCTTGCTAACAGTGTATTTATTCGTGCAAATTGTTGTCGTGGTTAGTGCTATGATAGTATTAAGAGTAAATAGTAATTACAGGTTCAGTTTATACAGGGACTTATCGTCTTTAGAAATTAAAAGCGCTCTTAGGTTTAGTACCATTGACTTATTTAACTTACTAAGTACAAGAGTAGATTTGTTCATGCTTTCTTTGCTTACTTCTCCATCGAATTTGGCGGTATATTCAATTGCGTCTTCAATGGTGCGAAAAGGATTGATTGTTCGAAGAGCTGTTAGTCAAGTACTTTTTCCGAAGTATGCCGAGTTGAAAGAGAAAATCACATTTAATCAACTTTCCATGCACTCGTTGTTAATGGGTGCAGGTGCTTCAGTGATTTCATTAGCCATTTGCCTAATTTTTCCACTTGTAATTAGACGATTTCTAGGAGAAGAGTATGTTTCTGCCATAAGTATAATTCAGGTATTGTCATTTTCACTGATTTTACAGTATATGGTAGTACCGTTATCTGCTAGTCTTGAAACGCAGGGGTACGAAAAGGATGTTGTATGGATAGGTCTGTTTAGATCTGTCTTTAACATATTTCTAAATTATATTTTGTTTGATCAATATGGTCTTTTAGGTATAGCCTATTCAACTATTCTGATTTGGGTTTTTAATCTACTGATTGGCTTGATTAGAGCGAAAAAAAGAAATCGGTAAAGAAGTCCTTACTATGTTTCAGTTTGATCCACAAAGGAGCGGAGTTCAAAATACTCAAATTCAGTCGGTAGATTACACATTAAGTTGGTCTTCTTCCATCCCTGGAACCCAAACGGGATCTGAAACAACCCCATTGTTCGTAAAGGGGATGGTAATTGTTGGCACGCATTCAGGTTTGCTCATGGCCCTAAATGAGAATGATGGAACTCTAAATTGGACTTTTGAAACAAAAACAAAATTATATGGAACTCCCGTTATTGCGGAGGATAAGATTTATTTCATTTCTGGAGACGGCATTTTCTTTATTCTAGACTTATCCGGAAACCTAATTCTGTCAAATAATTTGACAGACATCCCATTACGGTCTCCGTCTTTTGTGCTCAGAGGAGAGAACATTATCAGAAAAAGGTTGGGGTTAGTTACAAAGAAATTCAGTATCGGATCAGTAAGAAATTGGGCGTCTTTGAATTACTTCAAAGGTAAATTATATGCAATGGTTGCCGGTAGAGGGCTTCTGTGTTTGAACTTGCAAGGGCATATAGAATGGGAACGACCGTTAGGAAGTGTTGATACATTTTATTTATGTGGGGTCGCAATAGATCATACAAACATATACGCAATCGGTTCTAAAAGAAGACTACATTGCTTTTCACATAAAGGTCAACTTAATTGGGTCACTAGAGTTTCACGTTTTGGGGATATTTGGTCTAATCCTTCCATTGATATTGATGCAGAGTCAATCTATCTGGGTACCGATATCAATCAATCAAAAGGAAGGGTTGTTTGTGTTGGGTTCAATGGGAGGATTAAATGGAAAAGCTCCATTATACAGGCCGTTAGAGGCTCAATAGTTAAAGGAGACGACGACCAATTATACGTATGTGGATTGGCCGGAATGATTTACATATTAGATGCTCAAAACGGTGAAATTCTTAAAAAGATTCGTGTGTCAAAAGATAGTAGAGCACTTTGGACGAGTCCAACCTTGGATAAATTGGGTAATTTATTAGTCTCTGTAAAGTTGAATAGAAAATCCGGTGGGATAATTAAAATTAACAAGGCTGGAGTTGTAAAATGGTTATATAAGGGCCCAAAAATACTAGCAACACCATCAATTAGTGATGATGGAAAAGTGTATTTTGGGGCGTGGGATAATACTATAAAATGTTTGGTAGATCAAAATGACTGAGAAAATTACATATGAAATCGAGGGAGGGGCTAGGCTAGAAGGTGAAATACTTTTAAGCGGAGCCAAGAACAGTGCTTTGAGGCTATTAGCAGCATCAATCTTAACAAACAACACAGTAATTTTAACTGGTTGTCCCGTAAAGCTGCAAGACTCCCGAGTTCATATAGCTATGCTGGAAGCCTTGGGTAAAGTAATCAATATAGATGGAGATACAATTTCGATATCAGAGCCGTCTGGATTGAAAACAGAACTGATTTGGGAGGGTCCATCGATTAGAAATACTTTATTGATAGCTGGAGCGCTATATTCAAGGTTCGGCGTGGCTAAAGTGCCTTTCCCTGGTGGGTGTAAACTAGGAGAAAGAAAGATTGATATTCATTTGGAATTATTTAAAGCTATGGGGGCCAAAATAGCTCCTTCTGATACCCATATTATATTGGAAAAAGGTCAACATGTTGAAGGGTTTGTTGACTTTAGGCTGCCCCTAAGGTCATCAGGTGCCACAGAAAACGCCTTGATTATGTCAAGTTTTAGTTCAGTTGACTTCAAACTCTCCAATCCACATGTTAGACCAGAGATTATGGATTTGATAGCCTTCTTAAAGAAGATAGGCGCTGATACAGTTCCTTTCGGTCAAGATTATTTTAAAATACGTGGAAGTCACCTAAGAAATGTAACCATAACTCACAACGTTATTCCTGATAACGTTGAGGCAATGACATGGTTAATTGGAGCAATAATTACTAAAGGGAATGTTTCAATCCTTAACTTCCCATGGGCACATCTAGAAATGCCCATGATTCATTTATTGGAAGGTCTGTCGTTTATAAGTTATCGAAGTGGTGTTTTACGTGTAGATGGTCGTGGAGCAACTTCTTTTGAATTGGCAACGGGGCCTTACCCAGGAATTAATTCAGACATGCAGGCGTTATTTGCTGCATATGGTTTGCAAGCACAAGGTGATTCACGCATAGTTGATTTAAGGTTCTTAGATAGATTTCAATATGCTTCAGAACTTAAAAAAACTGGCGCTCGTTTGACAGTAGAGGGTAATAGTTTAAAAATAAACGGAGGCAGGCCACTTGCTTCTGCCAAAATGAACGCAACTGATATCCGCGGTGGAATGGCAATGGTTCTTGTAGCGTTGATAGCGAAAGGAACTTCACAAATACATAACATGTATCAGGTTGAAAGAGGATATGAAAGTTTAGATGAAAAACTGCGAATTCTCGGTGTAAATGTCTCCAGAAATGTCCAATAAACTATTCATATTAGCTAGTAGCGAAGGAATTGGCGGCGCTGAATCTCGTACGATTAAGTATGCACATTACGCTGCAAAAACATATGAAAGAGATGTAGTTCTATTAATTAATCAGAGCTTATATGATAGAGTCAGAGATAATCAACTTTTAAATGGTTTAATTAAAGAAAAAAACTTAACCCTCAAGATTTATGAATCCTCACAGAATAAATACTTGTCAGAGGCCGTTAGGAATATCTTGTTGAAGACCCCATTATTTAAGAAGTTATTACCATTTGTCCCTAAATTCTTTATTAAACAGTTAAGTTGGTTTCCTACTTTAAAAAAAGAGGTTAAAGAAGGGGATTCCCTACATTGTATTTTTGGTGACACAGCAAGGGTTGGTACGTATTTTTTTTCAAAGTCTAAATACGGCTACAAAATACCCTGTATAGTCGAAATAACAAGCAATCGTCATGTTGAAACATGGGGTTGTCATTTGAATTATTGTTTTTCAAAAAAAGAGCTGCCAGGCAATCTATTTGTTAAGTGTGTAAGCGATACAGTGTATCATAACCTTAAGCCTAATGTCAGAGCATATATCCTAAAATATATAAGTGCTTACCCAGGACCATTTATCATCATCCCCAAAGAGAAAGCCGTTCAAAAAGAGAACATTATATTATTTGCCCACAGATTTATTCCACCTAAAAATCCATTACTTTTTGCCCAAGCGATAGTTGAAATGTACAATGAGAATAAATTACACGGATGGAAAATTCATATCCGTGGTAATGGTTCTCTTGAGCCGGAAATAAGAAAAGAGCTAAATGGGTTATTAAAATCGAATATAGTAGAAATAGGCTATTCAACAGATCTCATTAATGAATCCAAAAAGTCAAAGATTTTTGTTTCAATTATTGAGACAGGTAATTATCCTTCTCAAAGTCTTTTTGAGTGCATGCGTTATGGTAGTATTCTTGTGTTGAGTAATCGAGGTGTAACCAAAGAAAAGATTGGAAATAATGAGGCAATCCATTATGTCGAAGATTTATCAGTAGGCGAAATTAAAAACTCCTTACTTAAGGCTATAACGCAAGCCGACTCAAACAGCTTTGAGCAACTTTCTAAGTCAATTGAGGGTCGTTATGAAGATATTGCATCAAATAGCGGTTATTTAGAAACGGTTAACGGCATATATCAAAATGTACGACGAAAGAATTGAATTTAGCTCAATACCATTACAATCAAAGGAATTCTTAACACTTTTTGATAAATTAGGATTAACTTATTCTGATGAGCTAATGAAATTCTGGGACCAAAAAAGAACTAATTTTTTTGGATATAACAACGCAAATATTGCATTTTATTCAGACAGTAATAACGATGCTCGAAAACTAAAATATCTATCTAAAACCAATAATGAGGTAAGTAGCGAGATAGAGAGAATTTTGCAAGATAACAGAGAGCTAAAGGAGATAGTTTCTTTTCTAAATGGTGCCTCAGGTTCTAAGGAAGCTCCAAAATCGTCCCTATTGATGGACGGTTATATTTTCAGATATACAATAAAAAAGATTAGAGTGGCGCTAAATCATGTTCGTTTTTTGCAATGAAAAGTAGAATTCAATTATACTATTTATTATCTTCTTTGGTTTTGCTAAGAGGGCTATTTTGGACATTTAATTTAGAGAATTTAGTGAAACTGCTCTGTGAAGGCATTATTTTCATATGGTTTTTTCTAGAAGTAAGTAAGTCAAGACAAGAAATCTTGTTGAAAGCCGCGCCATTCGCTATTGCTTTTTCATACCTGTTGTGGACTGGCCTAATTTCATTAGTATTTAATGAGAGTATTTTAGAGTATTATTTATATTCAAGATACTTTATTCTTGGTTTTTTAATGATGCTAATTTGTTTTAACTCAAATAGCCTCAAACGATTAATGAGATCATTTTTAAAATCGATTGATTTTTTTGTGTTTGTCCAATTTATTGCCTGCCTTATTTTGTTTTTGTCCCTAGGAAGATTGGAGCGTTATGTAGGCACTATGAGCAGTTCAGGTGGATCTCTGGCAACAGTATGGCCCCTAACCTTTGCTCCATTCTTTTTTCTAAGATATGTAGTTCGGGGAAGACGATTGGATTTATTCCTATTAATAACCCTTATTTTTATGGGCTTTGCAAGCGGAAAACGAGCTGTTTATTTTCTTATTCCGGTTAGTATTTTTACGATATTAATTTTCTATTTAGGATGGGGCAATCTGTTAAAAAGCAAAAAATCCTTTATTCGGGTAATCTACTCTGTTGTCTTTTTATTTGTTTTTCTTCTACTTGGAATTTCGGGAACAGAGTCCTTGTCTCAATCTAATGGATTTAGCTTAAAATCAATAAGTACCGCAATAAGTTACGCTGGAGAATATTCTAATCAAGAAAGCGCCATTAATGGAGAGTCAATAGGACGCTCAGGATCTACATTTAATACAATCAATGGCTTATTTAATAAAGGAAATGTTTTATTTGGAAATGGATTAAAATCACTTAAAGGTGAAATAAGTTTTAGTAAATATGACGTTGGTTATGGAATCACTGGTTTAATACGTGAATTAATTAGCTTAGGTTTAGTTGGTGGATTATTATACCTGTTGTTTTTCGTATCACTTTTTCTACGCCTTAGGAGCATGAGGTCTCGAATTTTGAAATTTCATTACGATAGCGATTTATTTTGGATTTGGATTCTTGCAGGAACTGGCCTTGTTGCAATATTAATAACCTATGTAGGGTACTCTCGAGTTTTTTCTCAAACACTTAACCCACTTATTTTTATAATGATGTGCGTAGGCATTTCTGAGAATGGTGTTCGGGGTAAATCATAAACATGTAGAAAACCAATTATAGCAAAGATTATAAACGCTTAAATAATCTTATTTATTGTATTAA
>Ga0213865_10002047_pt1 | contig 12835 bp, 26 predicted proteins | sample PICome_6_FD_160100 | JGI IMG/M metagenome (GOLD analysis project Ga0213865, IMG submission 160100) | Coastal seawater microbial communities near Pivers Island, North Carolina, United States - PICO282 | ecosystem: Environmental > Aquatic > Marine > Coastal | place: USA: North Carolina...
TCTGTTGGGTCCCCAATAGAAAGTGGAATTTGTGCAATAGTTGACGATGTTTTATACCATAAAGAAAAACTTCTTGAATTATTTCCAGTAACTATTGAACTTGTTGCTTGTATATACTGATCTGTTCCATTAAAACTCATAGCAGCATCGTTATCAATACTAGCTATTGCAGTTGCATTTGTTGAAGGTGTTATCTCTTGTGAAGCTTGAGCTGTACATCCGTTACTATCTGTAACCGTAACTGTATAAGTTGTAGTTGTAGCTGGAGCAACACTAATTGCTTGAGTTGTGTCTGAATTACTCCATAAGTAACTTATTGTTCCAGTACCACCTGTAACATTAGCAGTTAGTGTAGCTGTATCACCTGTGCATATTGTAGCTCCAGGAACAGTTGCTATTGTAACTGAAGGTGAAGCGAATTCACTTATAGATAAAATATTAGAATAAGCAGAGGTACATCCATTTGCATCTGTTACTTTAGCTCTATATTCTCCAGGTGCATTAACACTTATAGTATTATTAGATTGTCCAGAAATAACGTTAAATCCAGAACCTGTATCTAACTCCCAAACAAAAGTTCCAGTACTTGGAGTAGCTGTTAAAGTTGTAGATTGACCAGCACAGAAATTTGTACCAGATATAGATATTGTTGGTAAAGCGTTTACAGTAAAGGCAAAGTCGCTAGAAGTAGCAGTACAAGGTGTACTTAAAGAATTATCAGTTATAGTTACCTTATAAACAAAACTACCCGCAACATTAAATGCTGGGGTATAAGTATTACTAGTTCCATTTTGAACTGATATATTATCTTTAAACCATTCGTAATTAGAATAACCAGCTACGGCTGTTAAGTCAGCAGGTAACGGAGCAGATCCAATACAAGTAGATGAATCACCAGTAATAGCGGTGTTAATAGTAGGTCCAATATTTATAGGGAAGTTAGAGCTACCTACACCAACCACCGTATAAATAACAGTATAATTACCAGGGTCAGAACCAGATATATCTATAGCTCCAGTAGACGTGTTTAAATCTAAAGTACCTACTCCAGTGTAAGAAAAGACCCCACCAACTGGTGAAGCATCACTTAGTGTTGGATCACTAGCATCAGCACAAAAATTAGATGATGAATAATCTAAAGTAACTTCTGGTCCACCTCCACCTTGACCAGGTAGATTTGGTAAATCAGGTATTGTAGCAGCTATACCTATAAACATCTTTTAATATAAAGCTACTATATCATTATCTGCTAAAGCTCCAGAGTCAGGAGTTGCTGCCTTGACTGAAGTAACTAATACAGGCATAAAAGCCCCAGCAGCTACGCCTTTAAATGTAACTTCATTACCGCTTTCCATAATTACTGTTATTGAAGCCATTTTAACACCTACAAATAAGCACACACCTCTAGTGTCTGAGTTAGGTATTGTATAAGTACCAGAAGCTATTTGAGCAGCAGTTAAACCTACAGCATCGTGAGCAAACATTCTCGGTTGAGCTTGCATGTTTCCTTGAAGCCCCTGTAAATTAGGATTTTGTGCCATTTTTTATTTATTTATTTTTGTAATTTTTTCAGCACCTCTTGAACCAAAGTATGCTACATATACTGTAATCAGTAAAGTTTTTAATAACTCAACCCAAGCTGTATCTACGTCAAACATAGTATGAAATGAGTCAATTATTATTAATATTGTTGAAGCAAATGTTAAGTATATTAAAGTAAGTGGTCTAGTATTTTTACTTAACCACGAATCACTTTTCATATCAACTCTCCATCTACTTGAAATTTCTTTGAGCTCTGTAATATCTTGCTCTATAAGCTTCATTGCTTGTTCTTTGTCAACGGCTTTAATCTTAGTATCACTTGTTATAAGATTTTTTACTATTGCAAGACCACCTTTATCAGGTAATACTTCCCCTATTTTTTTGAGAAGTGCAGGGGCTTTACTAGCTAAAAAAGCCCCTACTTTAGTTTCTCTAAGTTTTTTGTCCACTATTTAGACTTCATGTGTTTAGATATAGAACATCCACCTTTTTTCATTGTAGGTGCTCCATATTTTTTAGATGGTGCTTTTCCGTACATTTTAGTAGGTACATTATCATACTTATGCTTTTGCTTGTCAATTCTATGAATAGCTTTCTTAGCATCGTAAATTAATTCTCTTTCATGCATCATACTTTTATCATACTTATTCATCATAGTAGGTGCATTAGAACTTTGAATATAATTCAACTTTTCAGCTGGTACATTCATATCAGCTCCCTTTACTTTTTTAGCTGCAGGAGACTTTTTCTTTGGTTTAACTGGAGTTCCAGGAGTGTATTCTTTTTGAGTTGAACTTAACCTAACTGCTCTACCTCCTTTTGTATAGCCACTTTTTGTTTTAGTAACGCTAACTATTTTACCTGTTTTACTATCCTTTATTTTTACTGTTTCGTCTGCCATTATTTCTCTTTTTTATATGCTTCTTTTTCCCATGGAAAAGACTTACTACCTTCCATGATCCATTTACCTTTGTATTTTATTTTACCGTTTTTACGTGGATAAGATTTTCCCTCCCACTCTATAGAGCTGTCAGAATAATTTAATCCTTTTTTGCCATTTGATTTAGCAAATCTTTTAAATTGATCAACATGAACTTTTTCATGCTTAATAACTTCTTCTAACTGTGCTGGACTGTCAACCCTATTGTTTATAGTTATAGTTCCATTGTTATTGGCTCTACCTAAAACGCCATCCTCTTCATCTACAAAATAAACTGGTGTATTATCAACAACGTAGGGTGATTTTAACTTAAATGCCATAGTTTATTTTTTATAAGGAAATACTTGATTTAACTTTTCTTTACGCTTAGCGCATCCACAGCCACCTGGTATTTTATCAGCTATAGCTTTTATACCTGTTGCAGTAGTTATCTTTTCTATTGTATCTCCTAAACCTTTTGATTCCATAATTAACACTTCCATCTACGTCTAGCAGCTTTACCTCTTTCACCGGTCCAACCTTTTGATCTAGCACAAAAAGACTTTCTTCTTTTGGCAGCTTTACTACCTGGTTTAACTTTTCCAGTTACAGCAGTTTTTAACTTACTACCTGGATTTTCTTTTCTATATTGCTTAACTCCTTTAGTAGTCATGCCAGCACCTTCTTCTTTAGTCCTAAAAGTTCTGCCTTTACCTTTAGTAGTTTTACGCATTTCAGTTGGTGATTTCTCACCACATTTTAAATCAGGATTACCAACTTGTCTCCAATCTTGCTTAACCCATGTTTTTAAATCACCACCACTACTAGTTCCAGTAACATTACTCTTAGAACTTCTTTTGTATTTACCAGCAGCTCCAGCACTTCTTTTAGCACGTATAACAGATTGTCTTTCTGATTTGCTCATGCTTCTTATCTTCGCCAGTGGCAAGCAGACTTTTTTAGTACCTCCTCCTTTTGACTTAGCCATTAGCACTTGCCTTTACCTTGTTGTTTTGAAGCCCACATATTAGCATATGCAGATGGATATACGTCAAACTTTCTTTTAGCAGCGGCTTTACAAGAAGCTGATATTTTTCTTAATGCTGGAGAATTATTATTTTTCATTATCTTCTTTTTTTACTTACTTGAACTTCTTTAACTATTACAGTTGTTTTAGGCTTTCTGTTTTGCAACTCTAATAGTTTAGCATTTAATTCATCTAGCATAGCATCAGCTTCAGTACCGTCTTGTATCATTGCTGATGTTATTTTAATTTCTTCTTTTAATATGTTAGTTGTTTCTTCTAATACTTCAACTTGAGTCTTTAACTGCATAATCATTTTTTCGTTCCACTGTTCTTTCAACTCATATTCTAAACGAGTTACTTCTACTGGTGGTAAAGTCTTAGCTAAACGTATGTCTTCCTGTAGAGTATAATACATACCAACTAAAGTTGTAGTAAGCATTATTATTCCAATTACAGTTTTTAAATCAATTTTAAATTCAGTTGACTCAGATATTTTCATTTATATTTTTTTGTATGCAGTTCTACCTTTATTTTTATATGCCTTAAGCATTATATTCCTATTCTCTTCCTCTGATACATAGCTAATATGCAACCAATCTGGATTATCATCTGTACCAAATTCCCATATTAATTGATCAAAACTTAAATTATCTTTTATAAATTCAAACATCTCAGCGTTAGTAGCATAACCATATTTATCATCTATATCCATGGCTTGGCCTTTACAGTGCTGTGAAGTTTTACTTCCACCTATAGCTTTGTTAAGGTCACCTGATCTATACATACTATTAATGCAGATAGGCTTACCTACTTGACTTCTAAGAGGCTCAAATACTTTTTCTGCTAAAATCTGCATATTTGCTATATGCTCTTCACTAGGAGTGTTCTCTATGCCTAGTCTCTTAGCTGTTATAGATCTTGTAGCTTCTTTATAAGATATATGTTTACTTATTATCATCTTTCTTATGTAATAACATCCACTTATGTACAGTGTATCCAATGGTTAGCATTAGTAGTATAACTTCTAACGCTGGCTCTATCCAGTTCATACTAGCTAGAGTAAATGAAGATGCATTTAGCAAATACAACTTCAAGTCTTGCGTGCCCACTATCTCTGAGCGTTAAGCGTAGGATTTCCTTTATACTCTATGTTATCAATTTTTAAATTAACTTTAATATTAGAGTTTCTAGATTCCATTTTTCTTTCACCTAAAGGCTTGCAACCGCAAGGTAACTTTTTTCCAGCTGGCATTTGTTTTTCTCCGTAACTTGGCATAATTATTTTTTTAATATTTTAAAATCTTCACCGGTTATTTTACCGTCGTTGTTAGCATCAATTTTATCTTGATCACCAACCAACTTCATAGTAGGTGGTGGAGTATATTGAGCAATATTATTAAACTTTTGAAAAGCAGCAGCTTGTTGAGCTGATTGCATCCCTGGATCTTGTATAGTGTTTATATTTTGCAAGTCGTTTATTGATCTACCTGGTGCTCCAGCTCTATTTTGCTGAATAGGCATACCTGTTATCGGATCTATTTCTGGATTAATCATCTTTGTTTGTCTTTGTTAACGTATTCTACAGATTTAGTTATTACTTTAAAACTATATCTATTACTTTTTTCTAATTTAGTCGTAGGCATGTCTTCTTCGCCTAGCATGATACGATACATTCTACTTATTAGCTGTTTGCACTTATAGGATACTTTATATATATGATATTTTTGAGTGGTGTGGTTTCTTTTCCGCCACACTGTAATCCACCCTTGTTTCAATAATCTGTTCCAGCGCCTGTTATCCCAGCTAAATGAGTACGTACCTTTTTTAAAATCATCTTTTTTAAACATGTCCATAGCATCTAAGTAAATTAGTAGCTCTAGATCTGCATCATTTAAATCATTAGTTTTACAAGCCCATTTACGTATTATTCTATAATGCTTAAGTAAACCTAGATCTTTTAAATCACCAGAAGTTAACTTTCTCATAGAATAATAACTACATCAAACTCTTTAATGATTTTATATTCTTCTTTGTTTATTTCAATATTAAATCCAGCGGCTTTGTCATAATAAACTTCATCACCTTTTTTTAATACTTCTACATCAGAGCCAGGTTCTATAACCTTAGCTCTTCTGTATCTTACATCTTCTCTTTGCTTTTCAGCTAGAATTAAACCTCCTTTTGTAGTCGTATCAACTTCCTTGATAGGATCTATAACTATATACTTACCTATTGCTTTCATGCTCTCACATTATTGATTACACAATCGGTTGATAATATAGTGGTAGCTACTGAAGCCGCGTTCATTAGTGCACTTTTAGTAACTAACAAAGGATCTATAATTCCGGCTTTTACCATATCCACCGTTTTTCCTGTAACCACATCTAATCCTAAGCCTTCTACTTCTGGAGTTTCATAATCTTCTACACCAGCATTTTTAAGTATTAATTCAAAAGGTTGCTTAATAGCTTGGTATAATACCTCTTCACCTATTGATTTTGGCTCTAAATGCATACTAGCGTTTAATAAAGCTATACCACCTCCTGGCACTATACCTTCTTTAATCGCGGCTTTTGTAGCGCAAATAGCATCTTCAACTCTATCTCTCTTCTCTTTTAATTCTATCTCAGAGTTAGCCCCAACTTTAACTGTAGCAACTTTAGCTTTTAACTTAGCTAATCGTTTCTCTAGTCTAATAATAATATTAGGGTTTTTAGTTTCTTTTATATTCTTTTCTAATAAAGCAATAGTTTCTTTAACTTCTATGTTTTCAGTTAAATCAACTTGTAATATTGTTTCCTCGTGATTTGTTACAGATTTAATACATGCGCCTAAATGTTCAGGTTGTATAATATCCATATCATCTCCTAGATCTTCATTAATAAGTGTAGCGCCAGTAACAGCACAAAGATCAGATAATACATCCTTCTTGCTGATTCCATACGTAGGCGCATCTACGATATTGACCTTTATATTACCCTTCGTTTTATTCATAGCTAGCGCGGAAACTACTTGTGGGTCAACATCTGCAATGATAAGAAGACTCTTACCATTTTTTATAATAAATTCAAGGACTGACTGAATCTTCCGCACGTTGGGTATTACTGATTCAACGATGAGAACCAACGGATTTTCAAGTTCAGCCGTTCCTTTTTCTGTGTTGGTAATAAAGTGGTTGTTCTTTAACGCTTGGTCATATTGAACACCCTCTATTAATTCTACGACAGTTTCAGGTTGCTCGTTTGTTTCCATCATAACAACTCCGGTCTCGTCCACTAATCTGAATGCTTCTCCTATGACTTTGCCTAGCTCCTCATCATTGTTAGCTGATATAGTAGCTACTTGGTCTATTTTCTTCCCTCTTACCTTCTTACTCTTTTTTGTTAGATACTTCACAACATTGTCAACACCTTTTTCAATACCATCTTTCATATTTCTTAAGGTATCTGTTTCAGAGTGTCTATCTGCTTCATCTAAAATAGCTTTAGCTAATATAGTAGCGGTAGTTGTACCATCACCTGCATCTGACACAGTTCTCTGTGCTGCCTGCTTTATTAACGTAGCTCCAATATTTTGTAACGGTTCTTGTAAAATTATGCTATTAGCAACTGTTACTCCGTCTTTTGTTATTTGTGGTGCGCCATTACCATCTTCTAGTATAACACATTTTCCACTTGCTCCTAAGGTAGACCCAACAGCGTTGGTTAATTTTTCTACCCCAGTTAATACCTGACCCCTAGCTGTATCGCCAAAAGTCAGGTTTTTAACTAACTTTAATTCTTGCATTTGATTTGATTAAATATGATTGATTTGAATACTATTCGAAGGTTTTTACAACTTTCGGTCCTTTGGTAAACTCTAGCTTTTTAGTGTAGTGCTCAATAGAACTATCTATTGCTTGCTCTGCTCCAGCTATTGTTTCTCTTCTGGTTACATCAACCCATTCACTTGAGTTCATGTCTTTGTATTCGGTTTGTAAAAATCCATTAGGTAGTTGAACTATTCTCCAGTTTTTCTTCTGTGAGATATGTTCCCATAATTTAATGGTTTCTTCATTTGGTTGTGGTGTACTACTCCACGTATTGGTACGGGTATATAAAAACGTCATTGTATTTGGTTTTAGTTAAACGTTGGTTATTATATACTATCACTTGATAGTTCGGTTATTTAAGCTTCTAATGCTTCAATTCTTGCGGTTAATTCTTTTATTGTTGCCACTAATGCTGGGATTACCTTAGTGTAATCAACCATTTGAGGGTTTATATCACCATTAAGGTCTAATGCATCTTTTTCACCTATTACAGCATTTGGAAATTGCTCTTGTAGTTCGTGAGCCAAGAACCCTTCAACTACTTTTGTTTGTCCTATTATATTGTAATTTATAGGATTAAGAGCGTTTATCTTAGCTGTAGAACCTTCCATTGAAGATACATTTTCTTTTAATCTGTAATCAGAAGCGTTCGATAGCGACATTGATAAAGATGATGAATCAGAAAAAATATCTCCACATCTAAATGAACCTGGACCACCTGAACTTCCACCGTAGAAAGTAATTAATCTAGAAGCGTTAGTACCTCCTTGAGCGTGAGAAGCTCCTACTACTAAAGGTACAGATCCTGAAACAGTGCTTGGGTTAAATATGTTTACAGCTCCTATAGAGGCACTATAACTAGCTCCACCACCACCTACTAAAGTAGCATTATTAGATGTAAAATAACCAGAGGGAAGTGTTGTTGAACTTGTGGAGTTTGTTAAAGAGCTATTTAAGTATTTGAATCCGTTAGATGTTTCATAACCATCTTCATTAGCATTTCCAAACATTATTGATCCTACTTCAACAGGGTCATCAGAACTACCTGTTCCACCATTATTTACACCTAATACTCCAGTTACTCCAGTTGCTAGGTTCGTGCTAGGTAGAGGTGACCATGAAGCTGTTGTGCCATTAGAAGTTAAAACAGCACTAGGGTTTCCTATAGTCAAAGCTGAAGGAACACCGGTAGCGTCACCTAGCCATATTTTTCCTTGTTCTAAATTAGGTAAATCGTTTGTTCTACCTATACATGAGACTTGTAAAGATCCATTAGCTCCCGTCTTGTTTACTATAGCTACATTTTGTATAACATTTGTTCCAGTTGGTTTAGTACCTGTTAAATTTTCTGTAGTTCCAGAATTATCAACGTAAACAGGTTGCCCTATAGATGGGTTTACTATGTTGTTAGTATTAAAGTCATCTAAAATACCAGTTACAATCATTTTACCTTCGCCAGATGAATAATCTGCTAGTGCTAATCCAACTACTGGGTATTTTTCATTACCAGGTTGCTGTGCTGTTGCATCTGCTATTCCAACTGTTGGCCTACCGCTTCCATGTGCTGGACCTGAAATATATAAAGCGTCTCCTTTAGCAACTGCCACACTATATTGCACGTCTTCTATTACAAAGGCATCTGGTATAGTAACAGTAACTGCATTAGTAGCCGCTGTAGCTGTAACTCCTGAACCTACAAAATTTATAGAAGTAGCTGCTGGTGTAATATCTGTGCCTTCATTTAGTATAGCCAAGTTGCTACCACTTGCTGGGGTAGACCAATTACCTTGGTAATCTAAGAATTGACCAGCTGATCCACCTGTTGTGCCAAGCACAATAGTTCCAGAACTAGTAATAGGATTGTCGCCTGTTATAGCAAATGCTGCAATACCACTTAAAGACAGACCAACAGATGAAACAGATCCACCACCTGAGCTAGGTAAACTAGATACTTTTACTTGTTTAGTCTTATTACTATCTGCAGAATCTGATATAAGTATTAAATCACTTCCTACTGGGTTCGTTTTTGTTGGATATGTGTATATTATAGCCATTATTTCTTTTTACGTTTAGTTTTATTATCTTTTTTTAGTTCCATCGCCGTTATTGTGTCTATTTTTCGGCATTAAATTAATCCTTTAAACTTTTTTATACCTTTTTTAAGCATCTTGCCAACAAATGGACCATAATCTTTTAATTTAAAAATTTTTTCTGGTCCTCCATACTTTTCCATCATTCTTCCATGACCCATTAAGCCTAAACCTGTTCCAACAATTCCTTTATTTCTAATATTTGCAGCTATATTGTAACGTCTTTCTTTAGGTGTATAAGCATCTCTTTTATATCTTTGCCATTCACCAAATCTAAATCTTTCACCTTGTGTTCTTGGGTTAATAGGTTTATCAACCGCTTCATTAAAAGCAGCTCCAGAGCCTAATACCATTCTAGCATTGGCTTCTCTTCTACCAGAAACAAAAGTTCTTCTTTTTCCTAAGCCAGGCACAAGTGGAGATACGATGTCTAATGCTCTTTCACCTACTTCTTTCGCAGCTTTACCAGTTGCTTCACCTACTTCTTTAATTTTTCTAGATCTATCTGCTTTTTTTCTTTGTTTAATCTCAAAAGCTTTTTGGCTTTTATAACCTTTAGTTCTTTTAATATCTTTCATGCTAGTACCTGTTCCTTCAGGTATGTAACCAGCTTCACCAGGGCTTCCAGGTGTTATAGTAACATCTTGAACTCTATCGTTTCTTACTTGTCTAATACTTTGAGGACCTGTCATGTCTTGTCTAAGCCTTTCGCTAACTACATCCTTCATCTCTTGAGTAGACATGTTACCAGTTTGTATAGCTTTTTTATTCTTAGCTATCTTGTTGATAATATCCTTTAACTTTCCTTCTTTCTTCGTTATACTATACGCCATTACCTTTTCTTTTTTATCTTCTTTACTTTAATCTTTTTAGCCTTAGGCTGTGTCGATGTTAAATTAGGGTTAAAGAAGTTGTTTTTTCTAGCTTTTCTACACTTACTTTTCTTCTGTTTAATCAACCCATTTCCTGGGCCAGGTGAACATTCTTCCATTTTAACTGGAGAAAAAGGATTGTTTTGATAGTATGCCATAATTAATTATTTTGTCTTATATTTAGTATATTACATAGAATTATTCATTTTTACTTATTGTTTATTGAAACAAAACTAAATAAATCTATATAATATATATGAATAAGAAAGATACAATAAAGAAAATAACTGAAATAATATTAGACATACTTAAAATAATAAAGATGATTATTGAAATAGCAAAAGTGTGACAATAGCCTGTTACTAGGCTAGGTCTAACGGCCTAATGTCACTGTTTTATTAGTTATATTGAAATAAAGTACAGCACCCTCACAATATAATTTTGTATCCCACAGTAAAATCAAATTTATATTTTAGGGCCCCCTGATGTTTTCAATATATTATTCCATAGTTTTGCGTTTTTCCAATGCGTTATTGTGTAGCATCTATGTTTTCCATAATAGTTATATATTCTACAGATTAACTACGAGTCACATTGGATAATAATAATGTAACCAAACAAAATAAATAACTAACTAAATAAATAAATAATATGCTTACTTCCTTTATATACATCACCACTACTTTCACTATCATCAACATAATATCTTGGATAATTTATGATGTAGATTAGTGAGAGAATGGGTGTGGGACTTCTAACTAATAATTAACTAACAAATAAAGTTACACTCTTACAAACTAAATACGACTACACTTGGATAATAATAATAACTAAACTAAATTAATAATAAATAAAATAAATAAATATGAAAACTAATAACTTAACTACTAAAAGATTTGTAATCAGAAAATCATTACTTAATACTAATACAGTAATCACTTTCACTAACAAAAAAGATATTACATTCACTTATAATCATGATGAAATTTATAATAAGTTTCAAACTAAATTTGACGAAATGAATTGCTTTCAAAAGTACAAATCTTATACAAATAGTAATACTGTTCCAAAATTCTGCAGAGAATTAAGTACTCAGTCTTAAAAACTAAAAGTCCAGTTAGTTCCACTTGTTTTCTGGTAAATCAAATATGAATGAGTAAAACTCTTAGTTGATAGTCATACTTTAGAGAGTATAAACATAATGAACATATGACTGAAGCACATAGCCGAAATGGTTGGTAGTGAGGTTCGATTCTTCACTCGGTTACAAACTAAATACTATCCAAAGTGGATAATAATATAAACTAATAAAATAAATAACTATGTATAATCCTAATAACCCTTCAAACTGGTCTTGGTCAAAAGCTTTTTCAGAAGTAGAAAAATCTGTTAATGAATTTGAAATGTATCAACAACTATCAATGATAATTACTAATAATGAAAATACTCTATGGAAAGATCTAAGTGATGATCAAAAAGATGAGTGCTATCACTTAATATCTCAAATACTATGACTAAAAACTTAAATACTACAATTGACAAAATAGCTTTATCAGAATTTGCTATACACTATTATCAGTTAGGTGATAACGAGAAGCAGTGGTGTCATGATGAAATGGTGAATAATCCAAAGTGGTTAAATCCAGAGTGGAAACAACCCGGCTATAAATCTCAAACTCAAATAATAATAGAAAGTAATTACAAACTGAATACGACAAGTAAAGGATAATAATATAAAATAAATAACATGAATATAAAACAGCATAAAGCTAAACTAAATAAAAAGTACAATCAAGCGATTGTAGACGAAGTACTCAACACTATGTGGACTAAACTAAATAATGAATTAGATAATGTGATGATGGAATCAGGTGATTACTCTGAAACTAATGATGAAATGTTTGATGATCAAGATTGCTACATGGGAATTATCTGCAATACTATGAAACTACAATGCGATGAGTGATCTATATGAATTTGAAATACACTATGGTGAGATAGAAGAACCACTGTATTTAACTAATGACAAAAACTATATTTGTGATGAAATGAGAGATTTCATGGAAGAATTAGGAATAGAATTAAATGAAGTAATATATAAAGTAAATAAAATATGAATATAAATAAAATAATGCCAACTGTTATGGGTATAATAATAATAACACTACTAGCACTTGCAACATCGTGTTCAAGTCAAAAGAAATTTGTAGGTCACTACTATAATAAATCAGCAATTTGTCCAACATACCATTAAAATATGAAAATGATAAATAGAAATAAAGAATATAATTCAATGGAAGACGAGAAGTCTTTACTAGCCACAGTAGGAATAGTAGTCAGAGAACTTACTATAAAGTGTCCTAATGACCAAGAACTAGGTAAAGAAGTAAGAGAACTAATACAAAAATACAAACTAAATACGAACACTAATGGATAATAATAACATGAAAACAATTAAATTTTACAATAGCGATAGAGCACTCATCAAGTTAGATGGCAAGTTCTACAGAGGATTAACTATAAATAATATACCAGACGAATATACAAGCTGGTTTAACTACAAAAGCCTTACTT
>Ga0213865_10002051_pt1 | contig 12833 bp, 15 predicted proteins | sample PICome_6_FD_160100 | JGI IMG/M metagenome (GOLD analysis project Ga0213865, IMG submission 160100) | Coastal seawater microbial communities near Pivers Island, North Carolina, United States - PICO282 | ecosystem: Environmental > Aquatic > Marine > Coastal | place: USA: North Carolina...
GACCAAATGAAAAGTCTGTCCAGTGGCGTGTATTCAGTGAGCGGTCCGGTGAGCTCGCCAGAGGTTAAATTTGTCCGTGTATTCGATGCCAAATTATCGTCGAGTAGAGACAACGGTGCGTCTGAAAATCAATCCTCAGCCGATGCTTCGGAGAGTGAGCGCAAATAACGAAAGAGTTTTCTTGATGACGTGGGTGCCTGATCCCGTTGTCGCTCTTCGTGCGCGCTGCGAGTGAGTTGCCTGATCAGTTGGCGATCACCGTGCGGCCAAATGGCGAGAACCTCTGGTAGCGCCTCGTCGCCTCTCGCGAGTAGAGCATCTCTAGCACCCTCGATAACGCGCTCTTGCGCCTTTGCTTTCCGCGAGGTTTCGTGAAGGGCATCGAGCGCATCCGCAATCTGTTCAGCATCCGCACTGCGCATAAGTTTGCCGATGAACTGCATTTGCCGGCGTCTACCGCTCCGGTGCGATATTCGCTGAGCCAATTGCACTGCTTCGATCAGCGCCTCGTTATCAATATTGAGTTTTGCTAACTGTGCGGCTGAGAGTTCGACTAACTGCTCTCCCAGGTTTTGAAGGGCGTGCATTTGACGCTTACGAGCACTTTTACTCTCGATCAAGCCGTCATCATCGTCCTCAAGCAAATCGTCAGACATTGCGATTCAACCGTAGAAGTAGGCCGCTAGACCGAGAAAGGCAAAGAATCCAACAACATCAGTGATGGTGGTGAGGACCACACCGCCGGCGAGCGCAGGGTCTATATTTAATCGGTCCAAGAGCAGCGGCAGAGACGCACCAGCGATACCCGCAGTTATCAGGTTAATGACGATCGCGAAGGCAATAATCATTCCGAGTCGTATGTCACTGAACCAATAGGAAGCGATGACGGCAATGACAGCTGCCCACAACAGGCCGTTGATGAGTGACACCAGAATTTCTCGTCGCACCAACCAGATTTCCGTTCGCTCGTTAATCTGACCCATGGCCATCGCACGAATAAGTACTGTCAGGCTTTGAGTCCCTGCGATGCCGCCCATGGAAGCAACGATTGGCATCAACACGGCAAGCGCGACAACTTTCTCAATCGTGTCCTGAAAGAGTCCAATGACGGATGCCGCGAGGATGGCTGTTGCCAGGTTAATCGCAAGCCAAATGGCCCGCTGAGGTGCTGTTCTCAAAACAGGCGTAAATGCGTCGCCGTCACCAAGACCTGCCATCACTGCCAAGCTGTGGTCGGCTTGCTCACGAATCACGTCAACCACGTCATCAATGGTAATTCGACCAATCAATTTGCCATCGGGATCAACCACGGGCGCGGAGATCCAGTCATTTCGTTCAAAACGTCGTGCAACCTCGTCAGCGGAAGTCATGGCGTCGAGTGGCTCACGCTCGGTCTTCATCATCTCTCGCACGGAGGTATTTGGATCCGAGACGAGTAGCGTCCTGACCGGCAACAGTCCAACGTACTTATCATCGCGGTTGACGACGATGAGGCTATCCGTGTTCTCAGGTAGTCGCGTGTGACGTCTTAAGTAACGAAGTACCACGTCCATTGTCAGATCGGCGCGGATCGTGAGCGTGTCGGTACTCATCAATCCGCCCGCCACATTGTCGGGGTAGCTGAGTACCGTTTCAAAACGCTCCCGATCGTACTCCGTTAGCGAGTCGAGAATTCGGTCTGTATCAGCCTGAGGCAGCTCATGAAGAATGTCTGCTACATCATCGTCATCTAGCTGAACAATAAGTTCGGCGACTGCCTCTGGTTGCAGGTCAGCCAGGAAGTTATTTCGGATGTCATCGGGCAGTTCATTGAGGACGTCTGCTTCCTGTTCGTGATCGAGCAATACCCAAAGCTCATCTCGAGTCGTTGGAGGCGAGGAACTGATGAGGTGGGCGATGTCACCGGGCGACATGTCTGCCAGCAGTGACGCGACATCCGAGGGTGTGCCCGAGCGCAACGCATCGGTGACGCGAGTCACTGCAATGCTTGCTTGTGCGCTCATATCAACCATCGTGTATCCCTCTCAATCGCGCGTGAAGCGTAACACTGCTTAACCGTTTTCACCGTACGAACAAATACCACCACAAAACGATCTACGATCGCGGCATATCTCGGTGAAGTATCGTCACGCTTGAGAACTGGTCGGCGAGCGCCTTTCCAACACGCTCTGTCATATACACCGAACGATGTTTGCCGCCTGTGCAGCCTATGGCGATGCTTAGGTAGGCTCGCTGACTCGCCTTGTACATGGGCACCCAGCGAATCAGCATCTCGATAAGGTCATTAGCGACCTCATGCGTTTGATCGTGGCTCTCCAGAAATTCAATCACGGCTGGTGCTTGTCCTGTAGAGGCCCGTAACTCGGGCTCCCAATGTGGGTTAGCCAGCATGCGCATATCCAGGACGATATCGGCATCAACCGGCGCACCTTTTTTGAATCCAAAGGATTGGACCTGAATCGACAGCGAGTTGTTGTCAGCCGCATCAACGCGCTCGGTCACGAGTTCTCGTTGCTGGTAGGGCGACATCTCGCTGGTATCAATAATGAGATCAGCGGCGGAAGCCAGAGGTTCTAAAAGCTCCCTCTCAGCCGCGATGGCCTCGCTCAGCGAACGACCGTCTTTACTAAGCGGGTGTTTCCGACGGGTCTCGTTGAAGCGTTTGCTTAGTGCCTGCGATGTCGCATCGAAGAAGATGAGTTGTAGTTCCAAGCCCTCGCGAAGTGTTTTCAGATAGTCCCGAAAGTCGGTAACCCCCGTGTACTCGGTCCTGATATCGATGCAGATCGCTAAACCCTTGTGGCTGGCTGACGACTGTTGCGAGAAGTGCTCAATAAGAAAGCTAACGAGTGCGATGGGGAGGTTATCAACGCAGTAATAGCCTAGGTCTTCCAGCTGGTTAAGGGCTGAACTTTTACCCGACCCGGAGGTGCCACTGACAATGAGAATTCGCATGGTCTTGCTCTCTTGCTCGCACTGACCAGCGGTAGGCGAGCACTTCATGTTAAAGCCAGCCCAATTAAAAAGGCCGGCAAAAGCCGACCCTCCAATTATATACCGACCAAGCACAAATCGCTTGATCCGCTGCCTGTTTTAGTGAGTTCGTTGTTTACGCTTGTGATCCGTGACTTGCCGGTCGAGTTTATCAATGACCGAGTCGATAGCCGGATACATGTCAGATAATGTCTCGGAGGCGAAGAAGTCGGCTCCGGCGAGGTGAAGATTTGCCTCCGCTTTGTGCTTAGCCCGCTCCACAACCAAAACAAATTCTATGTGATCGATCGTGTCGCAGTGCCGTTGCACTCGTCTTAGTTTTTTGGAGATGTGCTCCCTTAGTCCGTCGGTTACTTCTACGTGATGTCCGCTGATGGTCAATCGCATCGCCTAATCTCCTGTTGTTTCAATAATCAAATAAACCGCTTTCTCTCGTTAGATGGTCCTATGTTCATTTGCTCTCGATACTTCGCAACTGTACGTCGAGCGACTATGACACCTTCGTCTGCCAACAAAGTGCAGAGTTTTGCGTCACTCCAGGGTTTTTGAGGGTTTTCCGCAGCCACGATGCGCTTGATTAGCGCTTTAATGGCTGTTGATGAGCACTCACCTCCCTCAGTGGTGGCCACGTGACTCGAGAAGAAATATTTCAACTCGTAGATGCCGCGTGGTGTGTGCATATACTTCCGTGTGGTTGCCCGGGAAACCGTGGACTCGTGAAGGTCCACCTCTCCCGCAATGTCGGCCAGAATAAGTGGGCGCATGGCCTCTTCGCCGTGATCCAAAAAAGCCCGTTGATGCTGGACAATGGACGAAGCCACTTTGAGTAGCGTCTCGTTGCGACTCATGAGGCTCTTAATGAACCACTTCGCTTCTTGCATACTGGTTCGCGCGTAGTCTCTGTCAGCCGACGAGCCGGCACTGAGTAGATCCGCGTAGTGATCGTTAATACGTAATTTGGGTGCAATATCGGGGTTGAGCTCGACGCGCCACTTTCCCTCTGCGCGCTTTACAAAAACATCGGGAACGATGTACTCCGTCGCCTCGGTCGCAACTGTTGATCCGGGTGTTGGGTTGAGCGTTCGAATCAGCGTCAGGGCACCCAGAATATCTTCGGGCGTGGTTCGCATCCGGCGCGCGAGATTTTTTGGGTCAGCCACCGGAATTTGCTCTATGTGTCGACTTACCAATAAGCCGGCTGTATCACGGTGTGGTGTGTCGACAGACATCTGCCGGAGTTGAATCAATAGGCACTCTCTCAGGTCCGTGGCGAAGACCCCGGTGGGCTCGAAGTGTTGCAGCCGGTGCAAGACCGCCATGACCTCATCCATTTCAACGTCATCAAGCGCCAATCCTACATGGATTTGTTCCGGGGTCTGGGTCAGTCTGCCTTCACCGTCGACAGCGTCGATGAACGCCAGGGCAATGGCGTGGTCAGTCTCGGAAAAGCGAGTCAGATTCAGCTGCCACAATAGGTGCGATTGGAGTGTCTCGGGTAATGAATCACGCTCTGCAAAAGCCAGATCATCCGAACCTGCACTCATCCCTGAAGAGGGGGGTGCGGCAGAAGGCATGACGTCTTCCCATGCGGCATCAACTTGGAGTTCTGTCCCCGGAATGGCGTCGCTGACGCTATCTGAGAAGTCTACGCTCTCGCGTATATCGTCATCGACAGGTTCGGCAATCAGCTCCTCTTCGTCTAGAAGTGGATTGCTCTCGAGTGTTTCTGAAATGGTCTGCTGGAGGTCTAGGGTGCTGAGTTGGAGGAGCTTAATAGCCTGCTGAAGCTGAGGTGTCAGCGTGAGTTGTTGACCAAGCTTTAACTGCAGCGCTTGCTTCATAGATCTCTAAAAACCGCTATTGGAGAATCAGTTTAGCGCTTTCAAATCGGGGAAGGCAATCAAGTTGGCAAAGGTTTTGCATGTGCCAATTCCGGCAGTGGTATCAGAGGCGGAAATCTTGACCAAGATAGACTTTCCGGACCTTGGCGTTATCAAGAATGCTCTGGGCATCGCCATCAGCGATAACCTTGCCCTCACTCACAATATAGGCACGCTCGCAGATGTCGAGGGTTTCCCTGACGTTGTGATCGGTGATCAACACACCAATGCCACGCTCTTTGAGGTGCGTAATAATGGCCTTGATATCCGAGATGGAGATAGGGTCAACCCCGGCAAACGGCTCATCGAGCAAGATCACGTGGGGCTCCGTTGCCAAGGCACGGGCAATCTCAACACGTCGTCGCTCGCCACCTGACAAGCTTTGTCCAAGCGAGTCCTTGATGTGTGTGATGTGAAATTCGTGAAGTAACTCGTCACATTGGGTTTGTTGCTCTTCCTGAGACAAATCATCACGTGTTTCCAAAATCGCCATGATGTTGTCTTCGACCGTCATCCGTCTGAAGATGGATGCCTCTTGAGGAAGGTAGCCCAATCCGCGGCGGGCGCGTAAATGGATAGGTAGGTCGGTTACGTCTTCTCCGGACAAGGTGATGGCACCCTCGTCACTTGTCACGAGTCCAACCATCAAGTAGAAACAGGTTGTTTTCCCCGCACCGTTGGGCCCGAGCAGTCCAACGATCTCGCCAGCATTCACTGACATCGACATGCCATCCACCACACGACGGCCCTTATACGCTTTTGCTAAACCTGTGGCGGAGAGCACCTCGGTCATCCTATTTACCGTCGCGTAACGAGTTGGGAGGGATGGTCACCTTGACTCGTTGAGGTGCGCCTGTCTCGGGTGAGCCAGCGGCCATGACGCGCTGCGTTCCGACTAAATATTCGATCGTACTGCCCTCGATCACTGCTCCGTCCTGAAGGATTTTTGCCTTCCCGACTAAACGCACGCGCTCAGTCTTCTCGTGATATTCAATCATCTCTGCGCTGGCGTCGATGGGCGTCTCGGCATTTTCAGGTTGCTGCTTGAGTGTCGCTGGGTTGCCTTTTGCTGTGATGAGGGTCGAATTGTCACTATCGAAACTGAAGACTAGGCTATCGGCGCGAATTTCCAGGCTGCCCTGGGTTAGCACAACATCACCGCGATAAGTCGTCTTACCTGAGGGCTCCTCACGCATGGCGCTATCTGCGGATATCTCTATGGGCTGATCGGTATCAGCCGCCAGCACGGCCCCTGTCCCAAACAGACTGAGACAGAGAAAGAGAGCGGTAATACCCTTCATCCCTAACATCATGGCGTCTGCTGGCCCCGTTGATATGTCGATCGCACTTGACCCAGTAGCTCTGCTGTTCCCAGCTCGAGATCGATAATAAGCCCGTCTGATGCCGATGAACTTTGATTGCTGGTCAATTGCGTTTTATCCGTCGAGATGGCTCTACCCTCGGCGATGTCGACCACTACCGTCTCGGTGAGAAGGTTAACACCATCCGCCCGTGAGACCACGACACCGCCTACCAGTTTCACTGTGTCATTCGACGCGTCCGAGCTGCCATTGGGGGAGACTAGTATCCATTCTTGCCCTTGGCGGTCGCGGCGCCGGACTTCTAACTCTGAAAGGTCAGTCGTAGATTGGTTTTCGAGTCGGATCGCGTGTGTCGCACTGCTTTGCTCGAGTTTATTGCCCTCGCTGTCATAGCGTGTGAGAACCAGTTGATCAATTTCGACTTCGACCAGTGCCTGCGGCGCACTACTCGTGGGGGATTCGCTGTCAACGCTAGCGAAAACAGCTAGAAGGGTCACGACACCGATCAGGGCAAACGCAATGCTCCACTTCATGAGGATTTATGACTCACCAGCAGATCGCATAATTCACGCACGCACCCATCGCCCCCTGCCCGTGTCGATACCCAGTTAGCCCTCGATTTCACCTCGGTAGCGGCGTCAGCGGGACACGCGCCCAACTTCACCGACTCAATCGCGGTCAGATCGGGCAAGTCATCACCTATGTAGGCAACCTGATCGAGCGACAGATTTATCTGATCCAAAAGATCTGAAAGAGCGGCTAGTTTGTCCTCTCTGCCCTGAACAAGGTGAGCAATACCCAGCTCCAGCGCGCGTCGCTCAACCATGGGTGATGTGCGGCCAGTGATGATGGCGGTTTCGATCCCCGATGCTTGGGCGCGCTTTATCCCAACGCCATCTTTGATGTTGAAGGATTTAAGCTCCTGTCCATCGCTGGTGTATGTGATTTTTCCATCGGTCATGACGCCATCGACGTCCATGACCAGTAAGCGAATATCAGCGTACTCGGTCATACGATACCCGCCTTCAGTAGTGCCAATAACTGTACGACACCGGTGACCTTGCTGTGCTCATCCACCACGATCAGTGCACTGATACTGTCATTTTCCATTCGCGTCACCGCTTCAGCAGCGAGCGCGTTCGCGTCAATGGTCTTGGCGCCCGAGGACATAACGCTACCCACCTGTGTGCTGCTTAAGTCATGGTTCTGCTCAAGTGCGCGGCGGAGGTCGCCGTCGGTGAAGATACCGAGTAGATGCCCGTTTCCGTCAATCACGGTCGACATACCGAGGCCCTTGGCGGAGATTTCCATGAGTGCGTCAGCCAGTGAGGTATCCGTTGTTACCCGAGGAACATCATTCCCTGCAACCAGTACATCGCTTACACGTGTCAGTAGTCGACGACCTAAAGCGCCACCTGGGTGAGTGAATGCAAAGTCCTCGGCCGTAAATCCCCTTTGCTCGAGAAGCGCGATCGCTAGGGCATCACCCATAACCAGGTTCGCTGTCGTGCTTGCTGTGGGCGCTAGATCAAGCGGGCAGGCCTCCTCAGACACGCCAATATTCAGATGTACATCAGCGGCAGTCGCCAGTGTCGAGGTAGGGTTTCCAGTCATGGCAACGATCGGAATGCCGAGTCGTTTTAACAGTGGTAGCAGGGCAGTTATCTCGCCTGTAGTACCGCTGTTGCTCATCAGTAGCGCAGCGTCTGACCGGGTGACCATCCCCATATCGCCATGACAGGCTTCGGCTGGATGCACGAATTGCGCTGGCGTACCGGTACTGGCCAGCGTGGCGGCAATTTTATTGCCGATGTGCCCGCTCTTTCCCATTCCGCTGACAATCACTCTTCCCTCGACAGATGCGAGGAGATCTACCGCTTTGCTAAAGCTGTCGTCGATTCGATGCTCCAGCTGTTCGACCGCCTGTCGCTCAATGGCGATAGTGCGTCTAGCCGACTCGATAGCCGATCTTGGCGAATTACTGTCTGAGGTCACAATGCGAAGTCCGTATAGAAGATAAGTAAGCCAATGTAAGCGGTGTACATACTAACCAATAAGACACCTGAGGCTCGCCCAAGTTCACCATTCCCTGCTTTGCCCTGTTTGGCATTTCGGTAGGCGACCCAGGCCAACAACATTAAAGTGCCGGTTGTCAGTATCGTAACCGGCCAATCGCGACTCATTACGTTGGCGTTTAGCGCCAATGGTCCCAACAACCCGGGGCCAGCGAGTACAACTAACAAATTGTAGACATTGCTACCCACGATGGCACCGATAGCGATATCCGAGTGTCCCTTCAAGGCGCTCATGACCGATGCCGCGAGCTCCGGAAGACTTGTACCGATGGCGACAATGGTCAATCCGATAATGAGCTCGGATACGCCAAATGCTGTCGCTATGTTGACGGCACCGACGACCAGTAGTCTTGACGAGATAACCAATAGCAACAAGCCAACGAGGAATACCCCCCAGGCTTTCAGGGGCGTCAGTTTGGGGTCGCTGTCGACACTGCCGTCAGGCGTCGCTCCGCGTCGAGCCAGCAGTGTTAAAAAAATCACTAGACCGAAGAGAAGGAGAGCACCGTCGATAATGGATAGAACACCATCAATCATGAGAGCACCGGCGAGCAGAGTGACGATGACCATTTGAGGTAGTTCGCGTTTCGTCGTACTCGCATCAATGGCTATGCTTCTTATGAGTAGCGTGACACCAAGTACCAATCCTATGTTGGTGATATTTGAACCCAGCGCGTTGCCGACCGCTAGTTCTCCTGATCCTGACAGCGATGCCATGATGGACACGACGATTTCAGGTGCCGATGTGCCCAATGAGACAATGGTCATCCCAATCAGCAGCGGTGACATGCCGGCGTGATTCGCAATGGCAGCCGAGCCCTCTACGAACTTATCCGAGCTCCAAACCAGACCTGCAAGGCCCAGGGCAATGAATATAAAATCCAACATGTAATAAGAGCCTTGACCTTCAGGTTCAAAAACGCACCGCTGAGTGTCAGCGATCGGGTATCATACGGCAATGTGAGCGCCGAGCAGACTCCGGCACTAGTAAAATCGGAGCGACTCGTCCCAACAATTTACGTTTTGAGCTAAAAATCGCATGAAATCTGTCAAAGTAATGATTACAAGTATCGTCTTCGGCCTACTAAGTTTGCTAGCCACCACCGCTGCAATTGGAAATGATTCGGCGGGGCCGACACCGATCATCGAATCGACCACCTCGCAAATCATGGCTATCGTGGGTGAGGCGCCCGAGTATTTCGATACCGATCCAGACCGCTTCTACAACGAGATTGGTGCTGTTCTGGATGAGACGATTGATTGGCGAGGCTTTGCTAAGGGTGTGATGGGTGATTACGCCTCCAATGCGCGCTACCGGTCCCTCGATGACGCGGGTCGCAAAGCGCTGCGAGAGCAACTTGAGTCATTCACTGACATTATGAAGTCAGGCTTGATACGCACCTATGCAAAAGGCTTGCTGGCGTTCAGTGGGTCCAAATTCGAAATTGTTGATGATGAAGCGATCGACCCTGAAGCGCGCTCTGCATCTATTACTCAATTGGTCTACGGCTCGGGTGACCGCACGTATACCGTGCGATACCAGATGGGTAGAAGCCGGGACGGCAGTTGGCGACTTCGGAATCTTATTGTCGCGGATATTAACTTGGGCCAGATCTATCAAAATCAATTCGCCGCAGCCGCGAAGTCTGCTGACGGAGATGTGGCCAAGGTTGTGGCTGAGTGGGATATCTCGGCTAACTTGCCGGAGGATCTGGACAGTGAATGAAGCCATGATTAAAGAGGCGCTCGAGGGCGAATTTCCGGGCGCCACTATTGATGTGCAACTGGATGGCTCTCACTGCCAAGTCACCGTGATTAGTGATGTATTCGAAGGGTTGAGACCAGTCGCACGGCAGCAGCGAGTTTATGCGCCTCTCGGGGACTTTATTCGTAGCGGCGCCCTGCACGCGGTCAACATCGTCGCGACGACACCCTAGCAGGCAGACTGCGTTGGACTACTTTCAAATCCGCGGCGGAACGCCGTTACAGGGTCGTATACCTATTTCGGGGGCGAAGAATGCAGCGCTTCCGATATTGGCTGCAACGCTGCTGACGGACAAAGTTTCCACACTATCGAATGTGCCTCATCTCAATGACATTACGACGATGGTCGAGTTACTGGGTGCGCTTGGCGCTGATGTTGCTATCGACGAGTCAACGGCGGTACAGGTGTCTGCAGCGCAACTGAATAACCAGCGCGCACCTTACGAGCTGGTGAAAACTATGCGGGCCTCCATTCTTGTGATGGGTCCGCTTCTGGCGCGCTTCGGTAAATCGGAGGTGTCCTTTCCGGGGGGGTGTGCGATTGGAAGTCGCCCTGTTGACCTGCACTTGAAGGGATTCGAGGCCATGGGCGCGAGTATCGATGTTCGCGATGGCTATATCGTTGCCACCACAGAGAGCGGACTCAAAGGCTGTGACTTCACGTTTGACACCGTCACGGTAGGTGGAACCGAAAACCTGCTCATGGCAGCGGTTCTGGCAGAGGGCAGAACCGTGCTTCGCAATGCCGCCCGTGAGCCCGAGATTACTGATTTGGTCGCGTTCCTCAGAGGCATGGGGGCAGAGATCGAGGGTGACGATACATCAACGCTCGTGATTAATGGCGTCTCGGAGTTAGCGGCGAGTCATTACAGTGTCATGCCAGATCGGATCGAGGCGGGGACATTTCTGGTTGCGGCTGCGGCGACTCGCGGGCGCATCACGGTCGAGAATGCGAATGCCGAGCATCTCGGCATTGTGCTCGAAAAGTTACGAGATGCGGGCGTGGACGTTATTGTTGAAGGAAATACCATTACGGCTGACATGACTGAGGGTAAGCTCACATCGGTTGACCTCATCACCGCGCCCTATCCCGGGTTTCCGACCGACATGCAAGCGCAGTTTACCGCCCTGAACGTGGTTGCAGAGGGTGTCGGCCGCATAACAGAAACCATATTCGAAAACCGATTAATGCAGGCGCATGAGATGAACCGAATGGGAGCCAATATCACGGTAGACGGGCATTCAGTTATTATTCGCGGCAAGTCCAGTATCGATGGTGCTCCCGTAATGGCTTCTGACCTGCGAGCGTCAGCGAGTCTCGTTATCGCAGGCCTCGCCGCGAAGGGCGAGACTCACGTTGATCGCATTTACCATATTGACCGCGGTTACGAGCGCATTGAAGAGAAGCTTCAGGCTGTTGGTGCTGACATTGTCAGAAAGTCGAGGTAGGTCATGAAACCCGCAAAAGGGGAACAGCTCACCATAGCGCTGACGAAAGGGCGCATTCTCTCCGAGACGTTACCGCTGCTCGCGGAGGCCGGTGTGTCACCGCTGGAGTCGGTGGAACAGAGTCGGAAACTCATCTTCCCCACAACGATGGAGGGTGTTTCGCTCGTCATTTTGCGTGGCTCTGATGTCCCAACCTATGTCCGGCACGGTGCTGCTGATGTGGGTGTGGTCGGTAAAGACCTCTTGATGGAGTCAGGTGACGAGGGCCTTTATGAGGTGCTTGATCTTGAGATAGCCCGTTGCCGTCTCATGACGGCGGGTACGGGGCAGGCCAGAGCCGGCCATGCCGCTAAAATCCGAGTGGCGACCAAGTTTGTGAATGTTGCGCGCGCTCACTATTCATCGCGTGGTATCCAACCCAATATCATCAAGCTATACGGGGCAATGGAACTTGCGCCGATTATGGATCTTGCTGATGAGATTGTTGATATTGTCGATACCGGCAACACACTCAAGGCCAACGGTATGCAGCCGCTGGAGCATATTGCCGACATCTCCTCACGCCTTATTGTCAATAAAGCGTCGATGCGCACTCGCAACCAAATTATTGCCAGTCTCGTAGAGCGACTGGCTACCGCCGTCGCATCGCGGCGAGACTCTTGAGTAATTTCAAGGTGAGTACACTTGCAATAAAGCGTTTCTCTCAAAGCGACGATGATTTCGAGGCGCAAGTGTGCGTGCTGACAGCGCCGATGGAAGCGTTAGATCCAAATTTGGTTAGCAGTGTGCGCGATATCATTGCTGAAGTCCGATTGAGGGGTGATCGAGCACTTCTCGAGTTCACGCAACGTTTTGATCAGCACCCCGCTAAATCGGTCAGCGAGCTCGTTTTCGATAGCGATACGCTGAAAGATTTCGAGTCGCAAATTACGGCCGCTGAGCGTGCCGCTATCACGGAAGCGGCACAACGTATCCGACGTTATCATGAGGAGCAGATCAGTCCCGACTGGTCGATTACCGATGAGCACGGTAGTCAACTGGGCCAGCGAGTGCGTCCCATGCAACGAGTGGGTTTGTACGTGCCCGGCGGTAAAGCAAGTTACCCGTCTTCTGTGCTAATGAACACCATACCGGCGAAAGTGGCAGGTGTAGCTGAAGTTGTCATGGTTACTCCCACGCCTTCAGGGCAGGTGAATCCTCTAGTGCTTGCGGCGGCATCACTAGCTGGTGTCGATCAGGTGGTGACCGTGGGCGGAGCGCAGGCGGTCGTAGCATTGGCCTACGGTACGGAATCCATTAGCGCCGTAGATAAAATTGTAGGCCCGGGTAATCGTTACGTTGCTGAAGCT
>Ga0213865_10002052_pt1 | contig 12829 bp, 12 predicted proteins | sample PICome_6_FD_160100 | JGI IMG/M metagenome (GOLD analysis project Ga0213865, IMG submission 160100) | Coastal seawater microbial communities near Pivers Island, North Carolina, United States - PICO282 | ecosystem: Environmental > Aquatic > Marine > Coastal | place: USA: North Carolina...
ACGCTGAAAGTTACGAGGATGCCACAGCATGGGCAAAAACCGCTGCACCCTTCCTGCTTGGCCTGAAATCATCACAGAATGGCCAGGCCCTGACGGCGCCATAGGGCTTGTTTTCAGTGTCTATTACGATTGCGGCAACTTTCTTGGAAAAATATACTTGCCCGAGCCGCTGGAATGTGGTGAATTCCCGCCCCGCACGGTGTATATGGTATACCCCGGCGACATTCAGCATCAGAAGCTCAATAAGCTATCTCATAGCCTAATCCCAGCAACTCCAAGGAGACAATATCCCATGGCCTACGCAGTTTTCAAAACAGGCGGTAAACAATACCGCGTTCAAAAAGGTGACAGCATCGACGTCGAGAAAATCGATGCCGAAGTTGGTTCCGAAGCAAAATTCGACGAGGTCCTCCTTGTTAACGATGGCAAGGCAACCAAAGTGGGCACCCCCACTGTCGAGGGAGCTGCAGTCACCGCCAAGGTCGTGGATCAGTTCCGCGGCAAAAAGGGCATCGCTTTCAAATTCAAGCGCCGCCAAGGTTACCACAAGACCAAAGGCTATCGCCGCCACCTCACCAAACTGGAAATCACCAGTATTAGCTAAACAGCGCTCTTCGATCAATCTCAACTACCCAGAACAATGGCTCATAAAAAAGGACAAGGTTCCGTTAAAAACGGTCGCGACTCACGCAGCAAGCGTCTTGGCGTCAAGAAATTCGGCGGTGAAACCGTCGTATCCGGTAACATCATCATCCGCCAGCGCGGCACCAAGTGGCACCCAGGTAACAACGTATACATGGGCAAGGATCACACCATCCACGCAGGTAGTGACGGCAGCGTCTACTTCGACAAAGGCGGCCGCCGTGTCAATGTGAAGCTCGCAGAGGCAAACTAAGCGCCTCATATAGCTTCCTTGTCGGCAAGCCGGCATTTCTATCATTCAAAGACAAAGCCCAACCGCTTACCGGTTGGGCTTTTTGTTGCCCTCTTGCGAGAAAGAGAAAATCGAGCAACATCGACTACCAGACAATCCTGCGGATACCGAGCTTCACAAACCAGCCTTCATCAGCATCCTCGTCAAATACTCCTCTGCCTGATGCCGTATCAATCTCGATATTGTTGGCAAAGGTCATTCCGGCCCATAGACCGAGCCACATTTTTTCAGAAAGTTGGTGCTCCACCCCGACAGTAGCCTGATAACTCTGCAGACGAATGTTGAAGTCAGCACCGGACTGCTCGACATTCCAGGTGTTGCCTACCGTTCCTATCTGGGTATGGAATATCCAGTCCTGCTTGGGCTGCCATGAGACCTTGAAGTGCGGTCCTGCAAACCTCATCAACACGTCCCTGGATGGTCTCCATTGAAAACCAATCCCGGGATAGACCCGAGTATCCATCGAGTTGTGATAAAAGTATACTCCACCGATCCATGCGAAGTCACGTGACGAGGCGTATCGAAAACCCACCTGCCCGTTTACCGTGAAATCATCCATATCGATGCTTTTACCGTCTGTGGCCAGACCCGGCTGCAACAGCGTCATCCATGACCACTTGCTCCCTGGCTGGCGATGCATCCAACGCAGCTTGAGTCGGAAATCGTGCAAATCCATATCACCGAGCAGAGTATCAGTATCCAGCCAGTTGGCTTTGTAATCCATGCCGATCATGAAAGCATTATTGTCATTCAGATAGTGGGGCGCACTGAACGGAATATCGAGCTCCAGCCATTGATTGGAAAAACCGCCTGCCGCACTGTCGAAATCAACCTCCCCCGCGACACTGTAACTGGCTTTTGTCGAGGGTGCCGTTGCCGGAGCCCTCGATATCAGGAAATCGCCCAGATTCACTCTCTCTTCAGAGTAAAGCAGAGGGGAGCTTGCCACGCTGGCGGTTAAGAGCAGAGAGATCGTTTTATTCATGTGCTTTTTCATACACGATTTTGAGATCTCCCCCAAGGAACTTCTCCAGCACCTAATGACGCAGGCGAGTGTTCTCCATCCACTACTCCCAGGCAATGGTGAGAATTTCCCTGAGACGTTCCAGCTCGGTGGCACTGGTCTTGCACAGAAACCCGCTATTATGGGCAAAGTGAACATCCTCCGCAGACTCCACACGTGTAAAATCAAGCCTTGGGTGGTCATTAAATCTCGCTAGCCCAAAGCCCTCTCCCCTACTGTCAGGGTATGCAATGGCCGCGATTTCGTCATGCAGCTCATTGACCATGATATAACGCGCCATAACACCCGAAGCGTCCTTAATAGATGGTTCACTGCGCGGCACGAACAAGACGCTGAAGCACTCAGTTCCTGAGACAATTTGCCAACGCTCCACGTGCTGGCTAAGAAGATCAAGCTCACTACGAACAGATCTCAGGTATTCCAGGAGGTCTCCTCCAATGTAGCACATCAGCTCATAGAGATGATCCCCCGGGAGAAGCCCCCTATCAGGACCTATATTGGCAAAGCGACGAAGCATGGTAACATCAATGGGTGAGCTTAGCTTGCCCACCGTATCACGTGGCACACCCAGCCACTCCGCCGTTCGTTGAGGCCCTCTGCAATCAAACCACTCCGCTGGCTCCAGCCAGTCACAAAACCGTCGTGCATCCTCATACACACCGAGGTGCTGGAGCACGAGTGAAAGCGCACAGGTAGGTTGATGCTCCCGCGGAAATTGATGATGATCAAAATTATTTTTGTCGGGCTCGTGTCTGCCTCCCACGTCGATTATACAAACCGAGGCGTCATCGAGCTCCTCCTCCGTGGGCTCACGCCGGAGAATCGGCACGCCATGCACTGAGGCCATGAGACTGCACGCAAGCAGGTCATCTTTGTGAGCACCACCAGGATGCGTTATAATCAAACGAATTGACATCAATGAATCGGGTCGAGAATCAAGAGATGGCCTTATTTGCCAACCTTCTGACCGAGCATTTTCTCATACAAATGAATGTACGAGGAAGCAGTCGTGCTGTGGTTAAAACGCTCTGATGACTCACGCATAATGCGAGAGAGTGTGGCCTCTTTCTCTTCTTTTGGACGGCGGTAGAAGCCGATGGCCTCATCAATCCCCCAACGCATTCCCTGAGGGCTGTAGTGCTGGAATCTAAAGCCATTACCCATGCTGCAATCATGATGCATGTGCTCGACAGTATCATGAATTCCACCCGTGTCATGAACCACTGAGAGCGTGCCGTATTTGGGGCTGACCATTTGTGGCAAGCCACACGGCTCAAAGCGGGATGGCATGAGCATGAAGTCAGAACCAGCATAGCCAAGGCGGGAGAAACTCTCATCAAAGTCACACACCGCTACCCTTCCATGCAGGTTGTGCATTTCCAGAATAGTGCGGAAGTGCTGCTGGAACGAGCCGTTGGCAATGATCGCAACCTGAAGCCCGATATCGCTGTAATCAGCAATCGTCTGATAAAGGATATCTGCGAGCAGCTGACAACCCTTCTGCATTGGATCAAGGCGTGAGGGCCAGAACAAGATCGGAGCATCGGGGTCAACATTCAGCCCACAACGCTCTTGCAGCTTGCGCTTGTTGGCCGCCTTGCCCTCCATGACATTGGTATCGTCGTAGTTAAACTCCAAGGCCGGGTCAGAAGTCGGATCATAAGAAACGTCCGGAGCATTCAGAATGCCCGAGGCACAACCCGCATGCAGCTTGTTGGTTAATTCATTGCGGATGGCATCCGGCACAAAGTTGTGTTTACCCTCAACAACCTCATGCAGGAATGTAGTACTCACAGAGTTGACATGATCTGCCGCGAAAATACCGCTGGCGAGCAGATCAGTGGCATTAGCCTCCCTGGACTGCTCATAGGAATAAGGGGGATTTTCAAAATACAAATGGTTCCAGAATTCCGCAGCATCGATACCGCGGTCCTCAATTTCCGCCATGGAGACCTTCTCAGTATGAATGTTGTGGATCGTAATCAAACAGGGAATGCCATTGCGCTTGGCAACTGCCGGAATGAGGCCAGTCATCCAGTCATTACAGTGGATCAGGTCGGGCTTGACGGTAGGAATAATGTGATTGATGACCTCCCGCATGAATGCCAAGGCCATGTGCAGGTTCTCCCCTGCATAAACTTGGTCGCGATGGTAGAAGACCCGGTCTTCGGCCAGATGAATGCGGTCTTTACCCAGATTATCGCGGACTCGCTGATACTCACGGTCGTGAACACTCTTAACGCAATCGTTGAACATCCTGCGGTAGTTAGGCAACGCAACATGAACATCCGCGCCTTGATCATAGAGAGCACTGACGAGTGATGCAGAAACATCTGCCATGCCACCCGCCTTGGCACTGAGCCGCTGTGCCATGTTACCCATACCCTCCGGAAGGTAGGTGATCTCCGGAGTGACAACAAGAATGGTTGGCTTGTCGTCTCCATCGCGAGCGGAGCTATCCCCATTGCCAGCAGAGTCAGTCGCTTTGAGATCATCACCCCCGGCAGCTACAGAAAGCCCCTCAGATTTTTTGGGTGTGGCTGCTTCTTTTGTAGTCTTTTTGCTCATGTCACAGTGCGTTAACTCTCTTACGTTTTTAGATATATACGCAATATCTGGCAAGAACCTTGTGCCCAAAGCAATAAAAATGACAAATAAAAGGCATTTCTACTCATGTAGAAATGCCTCTGTTTCAGCAATTTATCAGATGATTTTGGCAGCTGCTACTTCCTGTTCTTGGCGAGCTCTTCGTCACTGCGGGACTTGGCCCAATCGTAGTATTCATTGGCGTCGATGACTTCCATACTACCTCTCATGTTAGCATGGCCCTCACCGCATAGCTGGGCACACACCACGTAGGTTTCGAGTTTTTCGGTCGGTTTAAACCACATCGGAATCTCCTTACCTGGAATACAATCCTGCTGGATACGCATCGGCACAATCGCAAAGTTGTGGATCACATCCTTGGAGGACACTTGCAGAATGCTATTTCTGCTCACTGGAAGGCGCAAAATCGAGGTCGAAGTAAAATCATCATCCCCATTGAGGTCGTCCGGGTCGATCCCAAGTGAGTTGTCGCCTGAGATCAAGGAGCTATCTGTTCTACCGAATATCCCATCGTTACCGGGGTAGTGATAGGTCCAGCCATATTGATGGCCAACCACGCGCACACGGGGCGCATCGGGGTCGTTTTCGACCACGCGGTCGAAGGTATCTACCCTCTCAGCCCAGAGAGGGAAGGCAAAACCGAGCAGGAACACCGCCTCGACAATAACCACCCCGATCTCCAGATGAGTGGAGACGTGGTTTTTGACACCCGTGTAGGAGGCCTTGGCATTGCGGCGGTGCCAGAACTTGAAAAGACAAACGAAGAAGAAAATCGTCCAGCCAACGAAAAGCACCAACATCAGCCAGTGAATAACGGCATTCATCTGGTCAACTTGCTCACCGTGTTGGGAGCTGTTGGCCGGGTTTCCTAAAAGATCGAGTATAGACATGGAATGGTGGATTCTAGATTAGTGGGTGTGGAAGGGCAGCTGATTAATCTACCAGTGCTGGGTCAAGATTTGCCGTTTCGCGCCTCGCCATACGCGCGATGAAGAAGATGATCGAGAGCAGCATGGGAATGATGATGCAGAGCATAACTAGCATCGCATAACCAGCTGCTACTGAGTCGAGGTGGTCTTTACCTGTGCCCATGCATACTGAGCAAGCGATGGTGTTGAATATTGAGATCATAATGAAGGTGTTGCTAGAGGTTAATATTCTTTGGATTTGCGGTAAAAATTAATGCCGTAAACGGGCAGGATGACTCCTACAACAGCACAGACACTGCCAAATATCTTGAGAGTGACATCCGGGTAAGCTGCCAACACAAAGGCCCACAGTACTACAAAGACACAGAGTAGTGTCGATAGAGTGATGAAGAGAATGTGAAATCCTTTGAGTGTCATGAGCTTGGTGGTTTAAGGTGTTATTGTATGTCGATGAGCAAAAAATAGATGAGTAGTGGATGGCATATGGCTACCTGCCGAAGAAGCCTTCAAACTCGATAGGATCGGAGAAAGCGAAGCCGAAGATCGCCATCAAACAGAACCCGAAAAAGAGCCCGCAACCGAACAACCAGTAGATCATTTTTTTCTCATGGTTAAGGTGCATGAAAATCAGAGCCACGAGCGTTGCCTTGAAGGTAGCAATCAGCAGACCGATGACAGCATCCGTGCCGTCAAAGCCCCTCTCACCAAAATCGAGAAATTCCAACTTGGCAACGGCCACGGTGAGTATCGTACAGATAAAGAGAATGACGCCTATCAGGAGATAGAGTTTGATATGTTTTTTAATCGCTTCAGGTGAATCAGCCATGATGAATTAAGAATTAAGAATGAGTAAATTTAGAATGGTTTCTTCTACATGAGGTAGAGAATCGGGAAGAGGAAGATCCAAACGAGATCAACGAAGTGCCAGAACAAGCCGCCCACTTCAACTCGGTTAGCAAGCCACTCGGGCTTCTCCTCGAACATCTTGCGTCCGAAGAACAGGTAATAGGCCAGAACCAGAGCACCGGCCACAACGTGCAAGCCGTGCAAGCCTGTGATGGTGAAATAAGTCGCATAGTAGGTATTCCAGCGTGGGCTGAATACCGACTCGAAGCGCACCTGCTCACGTGGCACTATGATCTCAGGATAGACGACTCCACTGGAGTTGGGATCATCGTGCTTCTTGTGAGTTGGACCGGCAAAACCCTCCACGTCTCCCGGGAAGAGAGCCAGAATGTCATCGTATTCCATCGCCTCAATCTCTGCTTTGTCCTTGTCGAGAAGGCCGGCTATCTCCTGCCAGTTGATACGGTAAATATCGTTCTCGGTAGGTTCGCGATCCTTGGCTTTGAGTTTTTCCTCGAGCTTTGCTGTAAGAACCTGATGCTTTTCCCAAATCACCTTGATGTTGTCATTCTTGAGTAGCCAGGAGTTGGCCACTGCAACCGCGGGATCAATCCCCTTCTCCTCGGCTTTCATCACAGTGTGGCGGAAATCAATACCATCCACAGCAATGGCGATGGAGCTATCCCCGGTCACGCCTGAGATGAGAGTCTCATCCTTGAGCTTAAGAGTGCCTGCTTCACCCTCTTTGGGGTTGCTGAGTCTGCCCCAGTAAGGGTTGATCGAAATTTCTGCCGATCCGGACGCCGGTTCAAAAGCGAGATTCGGGGTAACCGACTTGTATTCATCCTTGCGCTGCTCCTTGAGTTTTTTGATCTGCGCCATGGACATGTCGTTCAAGGTCTTACCTCCTTCAACGACCTCGTAGTATTTGGCCTTGGGGTATTTAGCCTTGGTAAGGGTCCAAGCCTCACGGCTCACTTCAATATCGATGTTACTGTTGTGGGCAACCGCGGCGAGGAAATCCTCCTTGGCTTGATCAATGAGGTCTTTACTCATTGCCGTACCCTTGGCGATGACGCTGCCATCTGTAAGAGTCAGATCATTGGAGAGAACGAAGTCACCCTCGTCATATTGCTTACCCATCGTCTCATAATAGATGTCGTCCACACGACGCAAGTTGATGAGGACCGACTTGGCATTGATATTAAGGTTCTTCTTGGGCGCATGGTAGTCATGACTACCGCCTTGAGGGTGGGCGTGTCCCTCAACCACCGTGTAGTCATCCATCTGGATAGCCTGGTGATGAAACTTGGCATTGTACTCAATGCCCTTGAGCACCATGAAGAGCGCTGCACAGATGATGGTGATCGCCATGTAGATCTGGAACTTGCGCCACTGCCCAAGCTTGAGCGAGACCCAGGCAAAGACCACCGTGACGGATGAGCCGATGAGAACAAAGGTGTTAATCAAACCAGGCAATACCGGCAGGGTCCGTTCAGGCCATGGGTAGTCTGCATAGATACGCAAGAAGATGTATCCTGAAAACAAACCACCAAAGAGCATGACCTCGGATGCGAGGAAGAGCCAAATGCCGATTTTTGAGTTATTAAGCCCGGTATCTTTCCGGGGTTCTACAACGTAAGGAATTTCCATGAGAAAAAGTAATAGAGTGTTGGATGATCTGTGATGGGTTTAGCCCTCTTCGGATTTTTCTACGGGCTCTCTCCACTGGACGTAGTGGTCCTCGTCCACTTCGGGACGGGCATATTCGTAAGGCCCACGGTAAGCCACAGGCTCCTCAATGAAGTTACCATGTCCTGGAGGGGTTGGTGTGGCCCACTCAAGTGAACATGCTTGCCATGGGTTGTCGCTTTCAACCTTCTTACCAAACTTAAGTGAGTAGAAGACATTGATGATGAATGGAATCTGGGCAGCACAAAGCAACCACGCTGACCATGACATCATGATGTTAAGATCAATGTATTCGGCAATCGTCTTACCAAAGACGTTGGCACTATCCGGATCAGTCGTGAGATAAGCATCACCACCGTTATACCAACGACGGTGGAAACCGGCCATTCCCTGAACCAACATGGGGAAGAACAAGGTGTTCATCAGGATAAGTGAAGGCCAGAAGTGCAGCTGATTGAGGAATTTGCTCGTGAAGCGACCAGTGATCTTAGGATACCAGTGATGCACACCGGCAAAGAATCCAAACAAAATTCCGGGCGCGACGACGTAGTGGAAGTGGCCAATGACGTAGTAAGTGTCATGCAGGTGCAAGTCTACCAAGTTGAAGGCAAGCGGCAGACCAGTCAGACCACCAATACCGAACATGGGCAGGAAGGCGCAGGCCCACATCATCGCAGGCGTGAAGCGGATCGAACCACCCCAAAGAGAGATCAACAGACAGGTCAACAAGATCACCGAAGGAATAGAAATGAGAGTCGTGGTGGTCTGGAAGAAGGTTGAAATAGCCGGCCCCATACCCGTCATATACATGTGGTGAGCCCAGACAATGAATGAGAGGAACCCGAGAACGAGCACGCCATATACCATTGACTTGTAACCCCAGATGGGGCGGCGGGTGTAAACCGGTATGATCTCAGCCACGCACGCAATCGCGGGAAGCAATAGCACGTAAACCTCGGGGTGTCCCAGGAACCAGAACAGATGCTGGAACAGCAGCGGGCTACCTCCGCCGGAGGCATCGGCAAGACCGATTTGCTGGTGATAAAGCCCTGTAGGCTGGAAGAAGCTCGATCCGAACATCCTATCGACCACCTGCATGATACCTGCAACCTCGAGTGGTGGGAAAGAGAGTAGCAGCAAGAAGCCAGTGACGAGCATCGCCCAGACAAAGAAGGGCATACGCATCCAGGTCATTCCCTTGGCACGCAGGTTGATGATCGTGGTAATGAAGTTCACCGATCCCAGCAATGATGAGGAAATCAACATCACGAGACCCATCAGCCACTGAGTCTGACCCGTCCAGAACTGGTGCGGGTATTGGATGTCCGCATAGAAAGAAAGTGGCGGGTAGTTGGTCCAACCGGATTTAGCAGCACCGGACTCCATGAAGAAGCTTCCGCACATCATGACTCCTCCAACCACGTAGAGCCAGTAAGACGCCATATTGAGGCGTGGAAACGCCATGTCGGGAGCACCAATTTGAAGGGGTGTGACATAGTTACCAAAAGCACCAAAACCAAGTGGCACGATACCCAGGAACACCATGATGGTTCCATGCATGGCACCAAACATATTGTAGGTCTCACCCGGTAGTTTTCCTTCCGTCAGCCACTGGGCCTTCCAGTCCTCGGTGAATAACCAGCTCATCCATGCAGGAAGCGGCTCATTGGGATAGGCAATGCTCCAGCGCATAACCATCATCAGGTAAAAGCCGAACAGCAAGAAAAGCATGGCGGTAAGACCATACTGGAGACCAATGGTTTTGTGGTCCGTAGAGAAGATGTATTTCCGGATAAATCCGGGGTCGTGGTGATCGTGATGATCGTCGTGGTTATCGCTCATGACGGGTATTGGAGGAAGATGTGGTGATATTCTTTAATGATGGGACGAGAATTCTGCGTGGCAATATGGCCTCTTATTGAGTGGCGTCAACTGGAGTTAATGTCTTGGGATCTACCAGTGTATCGGGAGCAATGGATGGCCCTTCGAGATCCTTGTTGTAGCTGGCGTTAAGCTCGGTGGCAGTCACCTGGCCTCCGTCACGCTCCTTGGAGATGTCCAGAGCGTTCTGGGCCATTTCAAGACTGATCAGTGAATCACTCTTGTTGCCAAAGCTGTTGCGGATGTAGTTGAGCAATCCGGCAAGCTGCTTGGCATCCATGCCTGAGCCCATGCTTGGCATGTTGGCATTGTATGTCTTGCCGTTGACGGTAATGGACTCATGAAGGCCGTTGAGGATAATCAAAGCGGGACGAAGGCTGGAACCGGTGACCCACTCTGAGTTGGCCAGAGGTGGGTAGGCGGCATTGCCTTCACCACCGGGCTGGTGACAACCCGCGCATGCTGTGTAAGCCTTCTTGCCGATCTTGAGATAGGCATCAAGTGCGGGCTTCGGTAACGAGGCGGCACTCACTCCACCAGGAGCTGCGGCGCGCACGTAATCTGGTTTGACGAAGTTATTATAGTCAAAAAGGCTGCCTGCAATGACGCCTCCAGCAATCATGAACACCAAGGCGCCACTGAGAATAACCCACAGTGACATCGGCTCGGCGCCTTCAGTAAACATGTCATTCTCCCGCTCAACCGCAGCAGCATTCGTGCTGACATTGGTATCCTCGTCGAGATCTGGTTTGCTTGTAGATGGTTCGGACATGGTATGAAAAAGATATGAAAAATGATCGGTTGGCCTTACTTCTTTTCTGCTGCACTCGTACTCTTGGGAGCGTTATCCACGCTCTCAGGCAATGCTGAGTCTCGTTTCATAGCTAGAAGATAGCTGGTGAGGACGAGCGCGTCCTCGCGGGGGATGATTTGAGTCTTCTCATCGGAATTACTGGAGATTGCCAGAGGGTCACCCTGCCCAACAAAGTCCTTCACTACAAACATCTGAAGCTGGGACGGGCAGTTGGACCAAGTCATGTCAATTTGCTCACCCTGCTCACCAAGCTGCAGCTTTTGATTGCGTGGATTGTAGAGATGGGCAATCGTCCACTGCTCAGCAGTCATGCCCGTTCTGGCAGCGTAAACCTCGGCACGGTGACCAAAGTTGCTGAGATCAGGACCCATGCGGGTGAGTCCGATATGGGCATACGTTTCACCTTTGTAGTCATCGTAGTGAGTCTCACGGCGGGTGTCCTTGTCAGCATTGGAAACTCCTGCGAAATCCTTGCGGAAGATCTGACTGCCGAGGTAAGTGGGACGGATCAGCTGGGAGTGGCAGGTGTAACAGCCGTTGGCAGCATAAATCTCAGCGCCGTTCACCAGACGGCCGGAGGTCTTGCGCTCATAGTATTCAGCGTCTTCTTCGCTGGACATTTTTACCGGCGGAAGTGATGCCATTTTAGCAGCCGGGATGGCGATCATGCAAAACCATGCAAGGCCGAAGCTGGCAAACATTCCGATAAGAAAAGATTTTAAGGTCATGGACTTGGTTTAAAGTTATCAGTTGAAATTCAGATGGGACATTAGGCTTTGGCGCTTTCCAGCTCTTCAATGTCTCCCTCCGGGCCGTGTGGGCCAAGGGCGGAGTGCTCACGACGCAAGAGCGTTGGGTGGGAACTGCGGCGGCCGAGGCGCAGCCACATCAATGTCAGGTGGATAAAGAAAAAGATGTTGGCCCAGAGGATGGCGCACCAGGCAAGTGTGGTTCCAACAGCGTATGGGAATGTGCTGTTAACAGCCTGTTTCCAGGGCTGGTTGAAGTTTTCCTGGGCTGCACCCTGCTGGAATGACCCGAGAAGCGTGCAGAAGAGAAGCATCAGGCACACTCCGTATACCGAGAACCAGAAGTGAGTGCGGATCAGGCGGCGGGATAACCACTCACGACGGGTGATGCGCGGAACAATGAAGTAAATCGCACCGAACATGCACATGCTGAAGGATCCATAGAGCGCAAGGATATCGTAGCCATAACCGGCAAGGCTGAATTGGGAGTAGCGCATGGCATCTGGGTGAGCAAGTATCACACCAAGAACCGCAAGGGAGAGTATTCCAAATACTCCGGCCACTGTGAAACGCAGCGAGGGGCTGTGTGCGAGCTTTTCAGCTTGGCCTGAAGTTGTTTTAAGCACATTGACTCCGGCAAAAATCAGCGGCACCGCCACAAGCATGGAAGCTGCAGCACCCGTGTATTGCAGAAACAGAGGAATGGGGGCACCCATCAGAGCGTTCATGCCGGCCCAGGGGGCAATGATGGCAAGGGCCCAAAACCCTCCTGCGGAGTAAGAGTAGTTATAAACGGCACGGCCAGTCACCTTAGCTGTAATGTAATAAGCACTGGCAATGGCAATAGGCACAAAGAAAAGCAGGGTAAGTGCATGTCTGAACCAGCCATTAACGGCTGCTGCCACAAGCGGGTGAACATCGAATACGTTCACATAAAGATTCGCGGTGAGATAGATCCAGGGGAACCAGATACACGCTGCCAGAATATACCACTGGGAAATGTATGCATGGTCTCCACGACGAACCTTGAAGGAAATCACAACCCAGATGGCAATGGCTGCGTAACTTGCCAAAAGGACCGGCCAAACAAATGTAGGGAACTCCATCCAGTGTTTACCCGTGCCAAAGCCGGCAAGAATACCGATAGTACCCAAGGAGACACCAAGGTTCCAAATATGGCCGGCAACCAGAAGTGTGCCCGCGTTTTTACTTGGCTGGCGAGACAAACGAGCCATCAGCCAAATCATCACACCAAACGCAGCCTGTGCACCCCAACCGTAAACCAGAGCATTGATATGTGCCGGGAAAGCGCGGCCGTATTGAATGAAGGAATACTCACCCAAAAAAGCGGGG
>Ga0213865_10002053_pt1 | contig 12828 bp, 18 predicted proteins | sample PICome_6_FD_160100 | JGI IMG/M metagenome (GOLD analysis project Ga0213865, IMG submission 160100) | Coastal seawater microbial communities near Pivers Island, North Carolina, United States - PICO282 | ecosystem: Environmental > Aquatic > Marine > Coastal | place: USA: North Carolina...
CAGAGCCGGGCTCGATGAGGCTACGCTCGCTCTGGCAGGTCGCTTTAACAACATTCTATATATCTCCTGTAATCCTCAAACATTACTCAGCAACCTAACGGTGCTGCAAACGACACACGAGATCACAGATCTTGCATTTTTTGACCAATTTCCCTATACCCACCACCTTGAAAGCGGCGTTTTACTCACCCGGAGAGCACCATGACCGTTTTAACCGACAGCGATATCAGCACCTGGCTAGCCACCCAATCTGCCTGGCGAATACAAGATGGCAAGCTAGCGCTAAGTCTTCAATTTCAGGACTTTAGTATGGCTTGGGGATTTATGTCCCGAGTTGCCTTAATCGCAGAACAGCAGCAACACCACCCTGAGTGGTTAAATGTGTACAACCGCGTTGAAATCGCACTTGTCACCCATGATGCGGGCGGATTGACGGATAAAGATTTAAATCTGGCAACGGCTATTAATGGACTACTGGCAGACTCAGGAACTTGATGATCGCTGCCGATACGCCGCTTTCATCTAACATTGGGGCGTGCCCTACACCCGGGACCTCCAAGAACTCCATGGCACCATGACGCCGCTGCATGTCCTGTGCACAACTTGAATCCAGCAAATCACTCAAGGCCCCTCGAATCAGTAAAGCGGGCGTACTGATCAATGTATCAAACAAAGCCCAAAGGTCCTCAGGTTGCAAACCTGATGTGGCGCTAGACAGCGCTGCGGTAATGTTGGGGTCGTAGTCTAAGGTCACCTCGCTGGAATGTTGAGAGCATGCTCTTGCGGCAAATCTCAGCCAGTCTTCTGAGCGGTAATGAGGAAAAGCGGTGCTGTTAACCTGAGCCAAATGCTCTGCTGCGGTTGACCAGTCTGGAAATTGCATTTTAGAACCGACCGAACTTTTGATGCGCTCTAGACCTTGGGCTGCAATCACTGGCCCAATATCATTTAAAACGACCCGACTGAGGCGCGATGGTGCGAGAGCACTGATCCCCATTGCCATAAGCCCCCCCATGGAGGTTCCGACAATTGAAAATATGTCGACTGCCAGCGCGTCAAGTAACTGCAGCGTGTCCATAATGTAAGTCTGAGGCGTGTAACGCTCGACTTGTGGGTCTGAGTCAGAACGACCACGCCCCCTTTGATCGGGCACAATTACCCGGTGAAATTGCTGAAGTAGTGGAGCAAAATCTTCAAAGTCTCGACTGTTACGTGACAACCCATGCAAACAAACGACGACCGTGGCATCGGAACTGGGACCGGGATAATCCCGCGCGTAAAGGGTTAACCCATCGTCAGTTTTAAAATGAATATTGCGAAAATAAGGGCTGCCCATACTCAAGTCCTATGTCGAATCGTAATACTTAACCGGGGTATTTAGCTTTAAGGGCTTCGTAAACATCAGAAGGAAAATCGTTAGATTGACTATCGAGCACCTCCATGAGCTCAGCAAGATGTTCGTTATCTTCCCGGCCTTCCCATAATTTCAGGTAGCTGCCCTCTTTGTACCCATGATCCTGTCGAAAAAAATTGAGCACATTCTTTCCTACGTAGTGCCTATACAGCTCATCAAACGATAAGTTGCAGGCCTGCATTAGCGCGGTGAAGCGCACCACCGAAAAACTCTGGGTTTGTAAGCTATCCATGGCTAGCGCTTCGGTAGCTTCTCTTACACCTAGGACCCCGTCATGAGCCGCCTGTAACTCAGAGGCTACACGCGCTGCGAGTTGCTCAATCTGCGTATCGGATTGAAAAAGCGCGCTAAGCCCGAAGTGCCAAATATCGATAACTTCCAAGCGAACCTGACTCATATCGGGTTCTTGCTTCTTCCACCATTTATACCCGTAGTGATCCATCAGCTCACCACACTCAATCCATATCGCCCGATACCATTCAAAATTTTGATTGATCCAGTCTTCGTGTACTCGAGTGTTCATTCGATGCTGCATAGACAGCATAGTTTCCAGCGCCTGACGCATAGTTCATTGTCCCCAAAAGATTGTTATCGCCCACCAACCTAGGATTGTCACAATTTGGCAGGCGCAATGATACCCACTTTTGCTTCAACCGCGGTTTTCAACTCGCTGGATTTCCCTCCCATGCGTTCAGGTTTCATCGGCGAGAATAAAAGAGCCAATGTATAGCGAATACGCCCATAAACCCACACGCCTCCTCCGATGCGGGGCAGCACCCTCCTCGCTGTCATAGGATAAATGGCATTCACCTAAGGCGCTTCGACGGGATAGCACAGACGGCAACATTAGATCACCGAAAGACCCCTAGAAATGGTCGAAAGGCCACTGTAGGGCGTGCTACCGTGTCTCCCGCTGGGGCCAGGCCGCCAGCATTTGAGGCTTCATTTTTTATTAAGAGACCCGCGAGGGCTACTTCCAATCTATGACTGTTTCGCAACACATTGATCTAAAGGAGCATACCGTTTTATGTCACATTCCACCTCTGACAGTGACGCCGTCAAACAACTCAACAGCTTCCGCCCGGAATTTATCGAGCTACTGGGCGGACGGGTAATCGCTGCTGATATAGAGGCTCGCTCCTGTACCTTCGCTTTTTGTGTGCCACTAAAATTTTGTCATAGTGGCAATATCGTACAAGGAGGTTTCGTCACGGCAATGCTCGATGCTGCCATGTCACACGCCGTATTTGGATGTGCCCCAGATGTCGAGAGACTATCCAGCCTTGAAATTAGCACTCGGTATGAGAGTGTCACTCGCGGTGAGACATCGCTGACAGTCACTGGCCTGGTTCGACGGATGACACGAACAATCGCGTTTTTAGAGGCCGACATTAAAAGTGACTCGGGAGAAGTTCTCGCCGTCGCGCAGTCGGTCGCAAAAATTGGTCGTAAAGCGTAATCGGGAACTGAGCGAACTCGGCTTTTTTGGAGCGCCTAGAGGCAAAGTGCCGTTGAAGCAGCAGTCGATGAAGTTTGTTGGGGCTGCGGCTGTACTTAGGGCCAGTACTGGAGAACCCACAGCGCAGTAGAAATTTGCGCTAGATCAGCAGGCTCTGAATTTCTTTACGAAAGTTTCTGCTGACTTTTAAAACACCGCCACCATGAATGAGTAGCTGCGCCTCACCTTTGGGTAGACCCTCTACCACTTCCACCTTTGATAAATTGACAATGGTAGACCTATGGATTCTGACAAAGTTGTCGGGCAAACGTGCAACCAACTCCTTCATAGTGGAGCGAAGAATGTGGGTTTGACCGCCAGCATGAACGCACATGTAGTCGCCAGCGGCATCGACCCACTCAATTTCATCCATCTGTAGCAGCGTCGTTTGTTGCCCATCTTTAATGGCCAACTTGCCCACATCCATCGATGTCATGGGATTGTTGGCCTCTAAAACACGATCGCCCTGACCACCCATAGCAGAAATAACAGCACCTTTTTGTCTGGCGGCTTGATCAGTGACGTTCAGGCTTTCGTCTAGTGAGTCTGCAGCGAGTGACAACAGGCGCGCGGTGCACCGAGACAGCGTTTCTTGAACGCGTTCAGCCGCGAAAGGCTTCAAAATGTAATCAACCGCATGCAAATCGAACGCTTCAACTGCAAATTCACTGTGGGCTGTAGCAAAAACAACCAGAGGCATGGTGTCGGATTGAAGCGCCTTAACCACATCGAAACCGTCCAATCCTGGCATCTGTATATCGAGAAAGACCACATCAACGGGGTCTAATCTCAAGCCTGCAATTGCCTCTCGGCCATTTTTATAACACGCAGCAACGTCAACATCGGCAGTGCCGTTGAGAATCTGAACAAGAAATTCCCGGGCGAGTGGTTCGTCGTCAACAACTGCTACTCTCACATTGAATCCTCTCTAATCGATTCAGTTGCAGGGATCGCCACCGTAAAGCTCAAGCCACCCAGGGGGGAGTCTGTTACTTGCAACTCAAAATTCTTGCCAAAAAGATTTCTAAGTCGGTCCCTAGTATTGCGAAGACCTATGCCTTCTCCCATCTCGGTTAGCTTCCCCGCATCCCGCACTTTATTCAAGCGTTCTGACCCACTGTCCTCAACACACAGTACTAGTTTGGAATCTTCTAGGGTGGCTGACACTCGTATCGTGCCTCCCGTTTCCGATGGTGCAATAGCATATTTGATGGCGTTCTCAGCTAGCGGCTGCAACAACAAATTGGGAACAAGTAATGTCTCCAGTGTGGTCGGCAAATCAACCTGCAAAGTCATCCGATCTGAGAAACGAACCTGTTCGATCATTAAATACTGGCTGAGCGCCCAAAACTCCTTATCCAAGGAAATGAGCATATCGTCACCGGCATCCAATGAATAGCGTAAGAAATCACCAAGACGGCTGAGCATTGTTTTAGCATCTTCGGTTCTTTCAGCACTCACAAGCGACGCCACCGAATTCAGGGTGTTAAATAAAAAGTGGGGATTCAGCTGATAGCGTAACAGTTGAAGCTGTGCGTCTTTAATTTCCGCCTTTGCCCTCACCAGCTGCAAAGCTCTCTGTCGTTGCTGAGACTCGAGCACCAGCATGGCTTCACGCTGCTGCTGCAGTAACTGATAGTACTTAATACCATGGTAAAGCGCTGACCAAGTGAAGAAGACAAAGATTGAAGGAAAAACCCACCCTCCATAATCAGCCCAAAGATTCTGTTCCTGGGTCATGAGCATGAAAAGTAACAGCCGCAATACTGCCCATAGCATGGAGAAGATAATTGTAGCGAGCACGGCAACCGTAAAACGTTGTGCAACTGGCCAGGGCCAAAGAGTTTTAAAACACCATCTCAGCGGTAGCGTTAGTAGAAGCCCTACTAGAGATTGGGAAATATTGTGGGCAAAGTAACTGAGCTCAAATTGACTATAAGGAAGGCTTAGGCTGAAATAGGTTAGCAGCGATATTCCAATCCATCCCATCGAGTTCAAAATCCAAAACAGGCGATTAGACGAGATTTTTGGCGACAAAGGAGTGGATCGTCTTAATGTCGCAGAAGACTCCATCAATTCGCCATCACTTGTGTTCATATCCACGACACCTGCCCCGGGACTTATAGCGCCGATAGCGCATTTAATGGTGCAACCACTTTTATAAGCTGCTCTTGTTTGAAACTTCCACTACACACCAAATGGACACCGTGCCGCTGGAAAGGGCCGCGAGTTTAGTTCCGACGCCGTGTAAATTCTATTGATCACAACATTATCGGGTTACCACTTTTCAAACTGTGGCAGCCCATCGTTGAGACTATAATAAACCCCCTTATCTGCCACACAAATGTGCCTGTCGACAGTAGTTGCTTCAAAAGTTAAATTATCGAAGGTTCCAGAGCCAATAGAGGTCGCATCTTCAGAGTCCATCTGCCAGAACAAGGAGGAGCCACATCGGGAGCAAAACCCCCGTCGTGCCCATTCACTCGATCGAAACCACTTGAGGCCATTATTTTTATTAATCGTTAAATGCGTATTTGGGACCTGAGTGGCCGCCCAATAATGCCCACTGGTTTTACGACATTGTGTGCAGTGGCAGGCTATGGTCGGGCGCAAAGGGCCGGTTACCGTATAAGTGACATCACCACATTCACAAGAGCCTTTAAACTCACCAACCATGATACCCCCAATAAATTGCAGACTTTTTAAGTGAGCCCATCCGCAAGCAATGCCCCATTGAAACCCCGAGTCAATCGATCATCAGGACTGTCTGAAAACCGCTTATCAAAAGGTCATTCATTCACGGCCAATAAGACTCTCTCAATGATCTCTTTTGCCGTAAAAAAGGGGCGGTTGGGAAGAATATTCCACCCTGTGACCACTATGACCATATCGAGATCGGGCAAAATAATAGGACGCTGGCCACCGAAACCTTTACCGAGATAAGCCATGTAGTCTTCGCCACCGTATTGGTATGCCTGCGACCACCATTTGTAACCATAACCGGCACCATCGCCCAAACTAAAAGCGGGCTGTAGCGATGCACTCACCCAATCTTCAGGAACAATTTCTCGGCCATTCCATTGGCCTCTCTGCAAAAAGAGATAGGCGATTTTGGCAAGATCTCTCGTTGACAGAAATAGCCCCTCCTGGGTATCTGCCAGCCCTAGCGGGGTGCGTTTCCAGGCATAGTTGTCAATACCCATGGGTTGGAACAGATGCTGCTCAGCATAAACTTCGATGTCTATGCCTGTTGCTCGCAGAAATATTTCCCCCAGTATTAAACTCGCACCGCTGTTGTAATTGAAGTGTGTGCCGGGCTGACTCGCCATGGGTTGATTTAAGGTGTAGTGCACCCAATCGGGAGCTCTCGCCATAATCGTAAAAGTATTCCTAGGATCAGAATACGGCATACCTTCGTCCCAGCTTAAGCCCGCTGACATTGTCATCAAATCACGCAAGGTCATTGCGCGCTTCGCATCATCAATATTTAACACCGTGTTGGCATCAAAAAAAGACAACACGGGCGTATCAAGGCTGGGAAAATCTCCGCGATGTATTGCAATCCCAACAACGGCCGAGACAATCGACTTCGTCACCGATTGCATAGAATGCAGCTCCCCGCCTTTGTAATAGGGATGCCAAAACGCATTGAAATAATTATAAGGCCCGCTGGGGCTTTGAAATACTAAGGGGCCAGGCGTTCGCGCTGCCTCACCGTAGATTTCACGGTAGTCGTGTTTGTAGTATTGCTCAAAACCGATTTGGCCGTGTCGAATAACTAAGAGTGAGTCTATCCAGCCATATTGACCGTTGTTGATATCCGCATGAATATCCAGCAAGGGTTTATCGATAAGGCCAAGCGACGCGGGTTCAGCGATCGGCCATGTGGAAGAATCAGTGTCAGCTACAACAACCTTATCAATGCCAGCGGTTTGATTGTGCGGCTCCGAACAGCCAAGGAGAACGGTAAAAAAGATAACGGAAAGTAAAAACCTCATATCCCTGAGTGCCTCATTTTCTTGTCGGCTCCTACTGTACCCTATTGAAAATCTCGATAAGTCGAACAGACCGCCGAAACACAGCAGACGGCAGAAAATCTGTTTTAAGAGTGCTTAAAAAAATCCGTGTTATGGATAGATAACGACGGGAGCTGCGTCAGCCCCCGGCGCTACAACGTACAGAGACAGCAATGACTGTGACTGCCGGAATTCGCAAACCCATCGCCACTCGAAATTCCTTACCAACGAGCAGGAATAACAGATGACGGCAGGGCTCATTTACCTCTTTTTATTTGAGAATATAAGCCTGAACAACAAGTTCTTTAGTAAGCGGGTTATACCTAATCACGTCGAGGTTCACCGTATCGTTAGTGATATTCACCACATTACGCATAACAACAACACCATCGATTAGCTCCCAAAATCCCTGGAACCTGCCCGATACGACACCTTCTGCGGTAAAACCACGACCCTGGCCATCCACAGTCCCGCCGGTACGTGCAGCGTTATAGGTCAAATCGTAGGTCACATAAACTTGTCCGTAGCCCTCCATACCGCCCTCAGCACTAATAGAGGTCATTTCTTGCCCAAGCTGCACCGAGGTCACGTTCATGGTGGCGTCTGGCTGGCGTTTATTCAGGCCTAATTCGCTGTGACCATCGGCCATGGTCAGCGATGTAAAACCCAATAAAATTGCAATCAAAAAATGCTTCATAAGTTCTCCTCTTTGCACTTTTAGTTTTAGCGGCGTTGCCTGTACAACACAGCGTCATGCACGCTCTGGGCTACACTACAGAAAAAGTAAGCCATACAAAACCGACCTCAAGATCAAGTTCGACACTCAAGGGCTTACTACTGGGCACATAACTAACCCAACGTAGATGAGCTAGTGTGTTGTTGCCCGCTAGATTGCTCTAAAGATAACTCGCGTCCCTGAGACCATTTGCGTTCGATTGACCCTGTACCCACATGGCCTTGTTTTACGTCGCTGTTCAAGACTTCAACCGCCTGCAGTAGTAACTAGGGCCCTTGGAAATCTGCGTATCGCTAGAAATTTCAATCAGATTACCCGTGCCATTGGGCCGAATCGAAAACACTTGTTTAGGGCCAAAAACCCAAACCCAATCCTTGTTCGTATCGGTAAACGTTTCAACTTCCTGCCTGGGTTTACCTTCTAGTTCGATCCATCCACGCGTGTCTGCCCTGACCTTTAACGTGGCGGTATCAAACAAGGAGTAGCATTTGAACTGATCTGCCGACACCTCATGGGGCAGCAATACCGCAAAGGCCAACAGTCGCAGCCACCTGACACCTAACGGCATATAACGATGGTGCCTGTTATGCGCTTTGTGAAGAGAATAAAGTCAGACACCCGGCTACCATTTGACGATAAGTTTTTGCAAAGCTCACTCTAGCGGCGACTCATTGTTCTGGGGTTTAGCGGGAAGAAATATTAAGCGAATGCCCACCCAAGCCCCCAAAGGCCACAATATCTTCACAGCCTCTTCAAGCCCCATAAACGGACCACGCTCATCCATGTAAACAAACAGCGCCCAAATGACGACAAAAATCAACGTGCCCTTCCACCCGTAGTGCATTGAACTGTTGATTAACCGCACTAAAAACTCCTGACTGAACCGATGCAACACGTTATCAGATCGGTGTTAACAGGTCTGTCGCCGTGGCGAGGGAACTGCTAGATTTAAGGCGGGAGTCCGGTATTACTAGGGCAGCTGAGACGGGTCTAGCTCAACACTGATCCCACTTCACAGCCTGACACCTACGTTTCCTAACCGACGAGCAAGCTGTGCCGGTCAGGTGATCGCTTACCGAGTCAGTTCGCCAAGCCCTCCCAAGTTATGCAAGGGAAAATCCGCGCTCGACCAGTAACCAGCTTAGTAGCCGCCCAGTGTTTTAGTGGGCAGGCTCTCGACCACATGATCGGGCACGAAAAAGTCGCGATAGAGGTCAGCGCCGGGCTCAACAGCGTATTGCTCAAAATCGGTCACGCCCTCTTCCCGCAAAACTTCTTCGTCAATATAAAAGTTGCCCGAACAAGCATTCGAGTCACGACACAATATGGCATAGGCCGCATCGGCCATTATAGAAACCAGTCGACAGCCCTTTGCCATTTCGTCGCTACCCAATACATTGCGAACGGCAGCCGTGTCGATTGCGGTCAGGGGCCATAGCGAATTGACTGCAATGTGATCTGGCGCAAGCTCTTTACTCATACCCAGCGTGCAGAGGCTCATACCCATTTTTGCAATCGTATAAGCCACATGCGGCGCAAACCACTTGGCGTCCATATCCAGAGGCGGCGCGAGGTTTAAAATATGGGCGTTGTTACCCTGTTTTAAAAACGGGATACAGGTTTTCGACACCAGAAAAGTTCCGCGGGTATTGATTTCGTTCATCAAGTCGTAGCGCTTCATTTCAGTGTCTAAGGTGCCCGTTGGGCTAATGGCACTGGCATTGTTGATGCAGATATCGATACCACCAAACGCATCAACTGTCTGTTGTACTGCGGCCTGTACCTGATCCTCGAAACGTATATCACAAAGCACCGGTAACGCCCTGCCACCGGCCTCTTCAATCTCTTTTGCTGCTGTATAGATTGTGCCCGGGAGCTTGGGATGGGGCTCAGCTGTCTTTGCCGCGATAGCGATATTGGCACCGTCACGTGCCGCACGCTTGGCAATAGCCAGCCCAATACCTCGGCTAGCGCCGCTGATGAAAAGTGTTTTACCTTGTAAGCTCATTCAGGTTGTCCTCGGTCTATGGGGAGTCGGGGTGCGATACAGTTGGCGAAACTAAGAGGTTAACAAAAAAACCATCTGCAAACGCATAGTGCCCTGATAATATGAGGCGTGTAAGTGTTGTTCACATCAGGAGACAACCAAATAACACCGAGTTGGAATAGTAGATTTAGTGATTTTGAGGAGCAGCTAATGGCGGTCATGGTAAGTATCGAAATGAAGTTTAAACCTGAGACAGCTGAAAAGATGCTGGAAACGATGAGGGCAGCCTTAGTCGATACTCGAGGGTTTGAGGGCTGTCAGGAGCTCAAAAGTTATTATGAGACCGACACCCATTCTTTGCTGCTTGTAGAGATATGGGACAGCGCTGAGGCACAGCAGGCCTACATGGGATGGCGGGTGGAAACCGGCTTTATTGACCTAATAGGCGGCGACCTAGCGGGGCCACCGATTGCCCGCACCTTCGAGATTCGAGACGACATTTGAGGAGGTCAATGGGCCGCAGCGACACTGCAGCCCATCGTTGGCCAATTTCCACTTGAGGCCACGACGCGCTAGCGGGGCAACCTTGTGGGTTGCGCTTGTATGGCCCTTGATGCGTCTTATTTAAAGCCTGAATACCTTTCAGAAACCACTCCCGAGCTCAAAGCAGTAACCGCTTCAGGCCACCCCTGATATAATGCGTGCTGATTAATCGTATTTGGCAATAACTATGAAAGCAGAACTTCAAGAAGTGATGAATATGTTACGGAAGCTGCAAGGGTCAATCGACTTCGGCGCCACGCCCGTCGCTGAACGGGAGGAGTTAGCCGAGGACGTCTCTGAGATCATGGATGCCTTATTTGAAGCTATGAAAAAACTACCCGACGCTCAGTGAACTAAGCAAGCAGCGCGTGCCCTGGCTTTAGTGAGCTTAAGCCTTACTAGGCCCGTCTCACCCCAGCCATTGTGAAAATCATGTGCCGCAGGCTTTGAATAAGTATTCGCAGCACCCCGCCCCACCAGGATGGTTTAGGTGAATCTCCGGGCGAGGTCTCTCCAGCGAAACCAGGGCCGGGCCAATCACCTCGATGGAGCCACAACCCGCACTGCCGTTATCTTATAAACGTAATCATGCCTCTATCCCACAGCATTAGCACTCAACTACAATTCTCGTAAGCTGATCGAAAGGAATCGAAATGAGCGGAAAGTTGGTGACCAATTCAATGCACTGGGGCTGGAAGGTTTCTTTCGGACTGACAATCGCTTGGTTCATTAACTGGACTTTAAGAGCCATGCACGATGCTGGCAGCGAGCGATATCCGGGACTGAACACAGATATTATTCAAATAGGCCTTATTCCGCTGGGTCTATGGATTATGTTGCGCTGGCTTACCCTAGGAAAAGACTGACCGAGAGCTATTCAAGTTAGCCCGGCGGGCACGGTGTAGCGCTGGGCTGTGCAAAGGGTCCTTGCGCCTGAAGCTCCTGTAAGCCAGCATTTTGACGCCCGGTTAATCGACAGGCTACAAAGGGATAGTGACTTTGGATAACCCTTTGCCTGATTTTGGGCCGAGTGACGGCTTTGCTACGGGTTCGTACCTGAAGTTTTAAAGGCCTTTACAGCCTCATAGTAGGTTTTCTCTTTGCCCACCCTACTTTAAAGGTTATCGTAGGGGCATGAGCACACCATCGACACCGGAAAAATACATCAACCCCGAAGACGCTTTTAAAGAGCAGCTGCTGTTTAATCTGGTCTACTGCAGTCAGATAAGCGCGGGAGTAGAGAATACCGACGTCGACACCATTATTGCGACTTCGCGACGCCGCAATTCAGCCTCTGGCATTACCGGTATTTTGGTTTTTGGCGATGGGGTATTTTTTCAATGGATTGAGGGCCCCAAGGCTGAGGTTACGGCGCTTGTAAAACTTATCGAGACAGATCGTCGCCACGAGCTGATGGTGATACTAAGTGAAGACGAGGAGATTAGAGAGCGCATTTTTCCGACTTGGGATATGGAGCTTGTAGACGCCGAGAACATTCAAGAAGTACTTCAGGATGCACTTGAAACTGCTCAGGACCAAAAAAGCGTTGATGCCTTAGAGCTAATGCTGGAGAAGCTGCAAGAACGCAACTAGATAGGCACTTCAACCGACAGCGACGCAGCATCATTTAAGCCCACACAAATCATCTATTTGCCAACCTAGACAACAGCACGGTGGCTTGCGCCTAAGAACTGAGACCCACAGGTAGTGCAAGCAAGACTAGGTGGAGAACCCTGTTTGGGCACCATGGACTACCCTACCGTTTCTATGTGCCCATTTCCCCAGACACAAAATGGGGTATCCAATGAAAACAAGAATTGCACTTGCGCTGGCTTGGTGGGCGTTCATCCACGCGGTTTTTTTGCTGGCAGGTTTAGTCGATCAAATGAACAGCTCGCTACCTATCCCAACAAGCGAGGTGGGCAGGTTCGTGAGCGACTATTCCGCTATTTATCAGGACGAAATCATACTCTACGCTTTATCGCCTGTTATCTGGCTGGGCCTGTGGCTAACTACGGGCAAGCCCAGAATCCTCCCCTGGAGGGGTTAGCCGCGTTAGGGCACAGTGGGGCAGCCGGCTGGACTGGCTGCAAGGGTAGCCCTAGCGCCACTGCAGTATCGCCACAGACTGACCACATGCCCATGTCACAAGCAGTCGTTCGTAGTTGTAGTCGCACTCGGCACATACCCTGACGCGACCTGCCAATCCTAAGAGCGCCCGGCACTAAATAATGGACGCATTCAAAGTAAGAGCGTCCGTTGCCCGCCCAGTGCGGGCTTTTTTGTGCCTGCAGTTGGCGCTTTCTGCCTAGCGATTGACGCAACCTACCAATCGAAAGATGCCCGGTTCTCGGATGATGGGCACATCAAGGACGGATTAGCGCAGATATGACCTGACGCGGCCACCGATGGCACAACTTAATTAACGAGGAAAGAACCATGAAGCACATACGAGTGAACGGAATAATTGCTGTGGTAGGACTTGCCGTTATGCTGCTGCTTTCTGCACAGAGCTAGGCTGGTTTCTACACTAGAACCGATCTGCTGCATTTATAGCGTTTTAGCGCTGAGATGCAGTGGTGCCCGGAGCCGGACTTGAACCGGCACGATCGCAATGATCGGGGGATTTTAAGT
>Ga0213865_10002055_pt1 | contig 12826 bp, 27 predicted proteins | sample PICome_6_FD_160100 | JGI IMG/M metagenome (GOLD analysis project Ga0213865, IMG submission 160100) | Coastal seawater microbial communities near Pivers Island, North Carolina, United States - PICO282 | ecosystem: Environmental > Aquatic > Marine > Coastal | place: USA: North Carolina...
ATCGGAGACGCAGTCAATCTTGCCGCAAGACTCGAAGCAACTGCAGCTAGAGGAGAGTACATCAACTGTCCGACCATCATCTCTAGTTTCACAATGGAACAACTTACCGACTTTAAACCGAGACCGATAGGTGAGATAAAGGTTAAAGGCAAGGAAGAATTGATTAAAATATACGCCCCATAGCCGCGAGATGTGGGGCTGGCAATGGGTGAAGTCTATAAGGATTGGAAGTATCTGGTCGAAGATCCCACTTATAACCAAAAAGGTGTGACAAATATGTTACATATTCCAAAATAATATAAAAAAGCGCAATTATTTTTACTTAGCGTGTTTACATTTGCTCTATATGTGATATAATGGTACCATAAATTAATGAAACAAGTGAGAGATAATGCAATATTTGAAGGAAATCACTGATTGGGGGGATTCAACTCCGAATCATACCTACATCGTTAATGATGCAGGTCACTTGGCAGGATATGTCAAGACTGGAACTCGTGAGGAAATTTGGTTTAAATCTCCCATGAAGCAGTTCAGTAAATCCCGTAGACGTTTTGTAAAACTTAAGAGGTAGTATATATGCCAGTGCTCGTTATGAAGGGACAGATGAAAAACAAGGCCAATATTGTAACATATATTGGTAACCTATGTAAAGAACTCGGTATTAACCGTATGCATTCCAAGGTGATTTTTCTTAACTTTAAAACAAAGATTGAAGATGATGCACAAGGATTGTGCTGGGGAGACGGCAAGAAAGGATTCTGTGAAATTTCAATTGCTCGTACTGGAGAGGGTGAACGTCTACCCTTTGAACAAATGATGCAGACAATAGCCCACGAAATGGTACATGCAAAACAATATTTTCGAGGCGAGTTAAATTCCTATGGTTCTCGTGTATGGAAGGGTCGTAATGCAGAAGGTTGGAAATATGAAAACCAACCATGGGAACGTGAAGCCTTCAGGCTCGAAGAGAAGTTATACAAGAAATGTTGGCCAAAAATAAATGAAAAATAATTGCAGAAACGTGTTGACAGCCCTTTAAAATAGTGTTATAATGGTTACATAAAGTGAATTAAGGAGTATATTATGAGTATGAATGATGATAAAATATTAAGTGTTTCAGAGCCAAAGGTCATGCAGTCAGCGGCCGGTTATTACATTGGCCAGTCATGTGAGGTAGAATACTACTGGAGTGACGGAACCACTTCGGTTGGTACCGAGCCTTATGACAGACTGTCTGGGTATTTTGCAACGCCTCAACAGGCAGAACTTTATTTAATGGAGGTAGCGTAATGACTACTCGTGTGACATATTATCCCTCAACAAATGATGGTTGTGGTTCTAGCCGACAGGGCGAAATGACAGCATCTTACAACGATCTTGTAGAAATGTTTGGCAACCCTGAAGAATATATTTCTGGTGACGGCAAATGTACATTTGAATTTGTGATCGAATACGAAATAGAAGATGAGTTTGGAATTGAATCATCATACTTTACTCTCTATGATTGGAAAGGCAATCGACCACATAATGATTCAGAAGAGTTTCTAGTCCACATTGGTGGAAAGAAATTTGAGGATCAATGGGCCGCTAAAAGAGCCCTTGAATTGTTTAAAAAGACAGACGTGCGTTATGGGCATGACCATAGTGTATTGTGTCAAGGATATTCTCATGCATACTAAAGGTAATAAAATGCGAAATCGTTATGGTGATGAATACTCATGGGAAGATATTGGCAACAATCAATTTCTATTTCACATGAGCGGAAATAGTTTAGGATACGGCCGAATTGGCGGCAAAGAAGGCCAAACCGGCCTTGATTATGATGACTTGGGTATGTTTGATCCAAGTGGTGGGCCATATGTTACTATTGGATCAATCGTAGAAGGTAGAAAGGTTACACACATTAAATCTACCGATAATAGTTATATTGTAACCGTAGGAGATTGATGTCAGTGCCTGAATTTAACAAAAATGAGTTGGAAAACTCAAAAAGAATTTTTAAGAGTGCAACTCCCAAGTATACACTAGATTGGTATTTAAAGTGGATTGCAAGTGCGTTTGTATTAATTGCTATGTCTATTAGGGGCGTAGAAGGTATGCAAATATATGATCTATACCTATCTATTATTGGTATTGCTCTATGGTTATGGGTGTCTATCTTATGGCAAGATAGGGCGTTAATACTACTTAACGGCGTAGGATTGATGTTTTTAATTAACAATATTGTTAAATTAATTGCATCTTTTTAACAGAAACGTGTTGACAGCCCTTAAAAATAGTGTTATAATATCACTATAAATTGAAATTGAAAAGGAATATACATTATGTCAAATAAATCATCATATGATCAAATCATGAAAATCCTCAAAGAGGAAAAGAAACTTTATGATAAAGAACAGAAGGCCAAGAAGGCAGCAGCCCGAAAAGAGGCCAAGAAGTTCAAGGCAGACCAGTCCGCACTAACCAAATACGTTAAGAAGGCAGGCCATCAATCCCCAAATTCCCTAGAATGTAACAGTCCCAAAAATATGTATTACAGTGAGCAACAGACCAAAGACTATTTGGCTGGCACATCGTATATGGAAACCTACAGAGCAACTTGTAATGATTGGGACTAATCAAATGAATGCTGATGTTCGTAGAATTGAAGCTCTCTTATCAGTAAGAGATAGAGCACAAAACCCAGACTTCAAAAAACTTTGGACGGATAAATTAACTGAGCTTTTAGAAAATATTAAATCTAGGCCAAATGGAGTTATACAATGACACAATACTCTAAATCAGTAGAAAGGCAGAAGATTATGATGGAAGCCGAAGATTGGGCTAAATCAGTAAAAAGCATTCATGCACATTCATTAGATAGCATGCATTATGACGACAGGCCTGAGGATACCATTGACGGACAGTGTGTAACCGATACTGAGTACAATAGTGGCGTAGTAGAGCGTAGGCAGAACGGCAGATTAATACATACATTCGGCAAAAAACTAACTGGCCAAGAATTAATAGATGCGTATGAGAGAAACAACTAATGACAATGCCTAATGAACGCCGATGGGCTGTAAACAATACTCGTCAGTTCTTAGTTGATCTGATGGATCCTAAAAAGACTCCACGCGTTCCTAAGGAAATTCGTAAAGAAGCATATCGTTGTTTAAAGCATTATCCTGGTGCTTACTATATGGAAAAAGCGGCCGAACAGGCGCCTGACATATTTGGAGAATGGAATAGTGGATTATGAGTGAATATACACCAGACAACTGGGTTGTGTTGAAAATAACTCAGGCCGAAGAAACATTATATAAAGTACTCGGTGGTTGGAGTGGTGGGTATCTTGATGGTGACTCTTGGCGCATGAACAGCGGCATCACGGGTGTAGAGAAACAAGCACACCTATATGGATTCTATGGTAGTTCTGGTTCTGTGTATTGGTGCCATCAAGGAGGTTACGGGTTGCGTATGAATAACGCCGGCGTGTATAATCAAATTAAAGAACGCTTTGGGGATGCAGTTGAACTGATGCCTGAAGATACTAATTGGATGGCTTTAGTATGATTAGTTATAGCACAAACATGATGGGTCCGTGGCATACGAGTTGGTATACTGAAAGAGGACTTACTCACAAAGCAACTCGTGTAGTAACATCTGATGTTATTAAAGGATACAGTCCTGGCGATGTGATAGAGTATGACGAGATTACTACTCACTATGCAGGCGGCCGCATTGACATTCGGGGTGTTCCTAACGAACCTTGGGGTCTCGAATATAGTCTAGCGGTGATGCACGGTGAGGATTGGAACGCATTAGGTGAATGGTTAGATGATTTTGAGTCTAAAGAGCTTGTATCAAAAGACTCCCTCATAGAACAATTTGAAAATGATTATGGTAAAAAGATACGGTATTATAAATGAGAAATTCTATTGGAAGTTTAAGATATGATATGTATGGCAGAAAACGTAAGACCAAAGCATTGAATACACCTCGCAGACCTAAGGTTGATTTTAAACCTATGGTGCAAGAAAAGTCTTTGGCTCAAATTCGTGCAGATGAACACAGAGCTAAATACCCCTCAGCAGAAATGTCAAGTACATATACACCAAACAAGGATCAATCATGGAAGCAAGAAGCTTCCAAAAACTTTACAATCGCACCGGCATATAATAAAGGTGCATATCAAGTGATACCTCGTAAAGATGTAGAGCACATTGGGAGATAAATATATATGGAAACTTTTATTGGAATAGTATTATGTGGAATCGGATTTTTATTTTGTTATATGTCCAGCCACATAATCGAAGAAGAAAGACAGGGCAGAAGAATGCCTATGTTTTGGGAGAAAAAAGATGGCGAATAGTAGTCACGATGAACACATGAGGCTTCAAGGCCTGTCAAATGATATAACACTTATGTCTGAATTTATGGAAGAACCTAGACAAGCTCAAGTAGTTAGAAAAAAATCTGATGGTATGTTTGGAGTTAGGTTTGTACATAAAGGCAAGACCTTAGGTATTGAATGGTATGAAGGTAAATCAGAAGTATGGGCCGAAGAGGCAGCCGAAAATTGGATTTTAGGTATTAAGGATATTGACCCTACAGAAGAATAGTTTTTGGGTAGGGATACACAGTCACACTCCTTTATTTATAATTGTGTATCCCTGCCCCTTTACTTTTGCGTAAAAGTGTGATATAATATACATATATTATTAAGGAGATATTATGGCGACAGCAACAGAAATAGCGGCTAAGAAAAGAGCCAAGAGGTCAGAGAAAAGGTCCAAAAGGCTTTCACTTGACCAAATTCATATGGGACCTGAACCATTCTGGGAAGAAGGTGTAACAAAGAAATATACTAAGTCAGAAGTAAATGTTGAGTGGACTAAAGCAGCACACTGGTATAACTATTACTACAAACTTAAAGATTACGTACCTTATGTAATTAGATATGCTGAAGACATTGGGTTCGATAAAGAACAAATCCAAGCTCTCAAGGCATGCCAAGATTATAAATTAGTTGGTGGTTGTAAAGCGGTAATACGTCTACACTATCGTGGTTGGGAACATACTGAAGAACAGTATGCTAGAGTTAAAGAACATCTATTGGAACAGGTAGAAGAAGGCAAAGTTGCTTTATTGGAAAAGAAAGAAGAAACTAAAAATGCCCCACCTGTTATATCTATTGCTGAAAGAACTAGACGCAAGATGATGGATACTATCTATGCCGCTTGGGATGAAACAATTGTTGATGGCTGGATGGATAACAAATACAAAGAAAAGCTTGATGTTTATAGTTTATTTAAAGAGCATCAATTAAAGGGTAATGCAATTGCTCCATTTCAAAGAATCATACAATCAAGTTATGATGAAATCAGTGATGCCCTTAATAAGAACTGTGACCAATGTGTAGAAGCTTTTTCACATATTACTACTGCCAATAAGAAAAAGATGTTAAAGCAAATGGATGCTATCTTTGCTGACTTGGAGTCACTGAAACTGTCATTTAAGGCTAGTAAATCACCTCGTACTGTTAAGAGAAAATCTACAGACGATCAAGTTAAAAATCTTAAATATAAATCCGATGATACAGACTACAAGATTGCTTCAATCAATCCCGTCACTATCCCCGGTAAAGAAACTCTATTCATCTTTAATACAAAGAATAGAACACTTTACCAGTATGTTACCACTGCGACTGCTGGTTTTGAAATAGGTGGAACGTCTATTAAAAACTTTGAGCCTAAATTATCAAAGTGTACAAGGTTGCGTAAGCCTGAGGACATTCTGCCACTTATATTAACCAAGACACCAAAACAGATTGAGTCGCAGGTGTGGAAAACAGTCACAACCAAAGTAAATCCCTGCAATGGCCGGGTGAATGGAGATTGTGTATTATTAAGGACAATATGAATGAGATCATAGAACATAAAATAATGACGAAGAAGCGATTTTCGTTAGCAGTGGAGACACTTGTATCAAAGACACCTAACACATCTTATATAGATGCAGCGGTAATGGTTATCGAGCAAAGAGGAATGGATTATTCAAACCTGAAAAGGTTATTAACTGATTCACTTAAAGCAAAGATAGAGAACGAGGCCCATGGTCTCAATTTAATTAAATCAAAAGGTGGCAACAAGCTACCAATATAGGAGAATATTATGAGCAATGTTATTATCCCATCATCTGATGAAGATAAAAAGCGAATCAAGGGTTGTATTGAAGAAATCTCTAATTCAATGACGCGTATGGCAGCAGAACGAGAGTTCATTAAAGAAGCCATTATATCGTGTTGTGATGATGTTGAAATTGACAAAAAGTACTTGAAGAAAATGGCAACTATCTACCACAAACAGAATTTAAATGATATTGTGGGTGAGGTAGAAGATGTCGAAGCCCTATACGAAAGTGTGATGGTTTAATATGATTGATCCGTTTGAGTCATACAAGTTATATAATGCTTTGAAATTACACTTCGAGCAAGCAGGCTATGATGCCTTTAAATATAACTTTAAAACAAATGTGAAGCCGACTTCATTTTTAAAACGGAAAGATAAGTACTTCTTTGCAAAGGTTGCAAGGCAGTATGAAAAGGATATGATGGGTTACTATGTTGCTAACTTTAAACATGGTGTATCATATGTCGGAGAAATGATCAACGAATGTGGCGAAGAAAACTATAAGAATCATAAAAGAATTTTAGAGAGTATTCATCGTCACTTTTCAGTTGATATAAATATATTGAGTGAACAGAAAGGTGGTTTTGAAGAGCTCTTTGAGAGTTATGATAACCAACTTCCCTTGGTCATTCAGTTATGGATGCAAGAAGAGATTAGTTTAGAGACTGTTGTTATTCTTAATTCCTTATTGGGATTTGTACCTCGTGAATCTTCTAAAATAACAGACACCATTATATGGCCTGATATGAAGAAAAGAATCGAAAAGTACACTCCCTTTGTAAGCTTTAATTCAGATAAATGTAAAAATTTATTAAGAAAAGGGTTTACAAATTAACACAAATGTGTTATAATATACATTACATTATGAATAAAGTGGATAATTCAGTAAATACAATGCAATATATGGAGAAATAATATGTCATTTGCAAACTTAAAGAGCTCACGAGGCTCGTCAATCGACAAACTCGTAAAAGCTGCAGAAGCAGTATCTACCAATACAGAAACCAAATCATATGGTGATGACCGTTTCTGGAAACCTACCAGAGATAAAGCAGGTAATGGTTTCGCGGTAATCCGATTTTTACCATGCATGGAAGGCGAAGACCTACCATGGGTAAGATATTGGGACCACGGATTCCAAGGGCCTGGTGGACTATGGTACATTGAGAACTCCTTAACTTCTATCGGCCAACCTGATCCTGTATCAGAAGCCAATACCGTTCTATGGAACACAGGTAGAGACGAAGATAAGGTAACAGTAAGGGATCGTAAAAGACGCCTACATTATGTGTCAAACATTCTTGTGGTATCTGATCCTTCCAATCCTCAAAACGAAGGAAAGGTATTCTTGTACAAATTCGGCAAGAAAATCTTTGATAAAGTGATGGAATCTATGCAACCTGCATTTGAAGATGAAACACCTATCAATCCTTACGATTTCTGGGAAGGTGCTGACTTCAAAATCAAAGTAAGAAAAGTGGAAGGCTGGGTGAACTATGATAAATCAGAGTTTGCTGCCCCAAGTGCTCTCTTTGGTGGTGATGAGGATCGTTTAGAAGAAGTGTATGGAAAACTTTATTCCTTACAGGATTTTCTTGATCCTAAAAACTATAAGTCTTATGATGAACTCAAGGCAAAGATGAATAAAGTCCTAGGTATTGACGCTGGTCATGCTCCTATGGCGGCCCCTGTAGTTGAAAATGTAATGGAAGCCCCTGCGGCAACTAGTGCATATGCAACACAGGATTCACCTGAGCCAGCGAGTAGTGATAGTGATGAAGATGATACGTTGTCTTATTTTGCTAAACTTGCAAAAGACTCATAATAAGTAAGAGTATGGGCTTGGCGTCTAACCTTGAAACCATACCAACTGCAAGGCCACTCTGATAAAGTGTGTGGCATTCAAGGGACCCTTCGGGGTCCCTTTTTTTATCTTGCGAATGAACCAAAGCCAAAGTGTAAGAAATCAGAAGTCCTACTAGGTCTATGGCCTTGAATAACTGTATTGGAAGTGTTACCACTATTAGATGTATTAGAAGATGATACCTGGGTTACCACATTATTCTCTGAGCCAGTCTGTACCCCTGCTAGAGCGTTCTCGGCAGACATATCAGATAATTGTGCACCTGTGTCTATCTCTGGTAACTCCATAGTTGCCATATCAGGCATTGTAAACCCTTCAACTTCACCCACACCTTCGGGTTGAGCAGCTGCTTCATTTGCTGCATCTATCTTGGCTTGTTCTGCTTTAGCCTGTAATTCAATCTTTTTCTTCTCGGCGTTATTAGTATCCATCTTAGGAATTTCAGGTATATCAAACTCAAACCCTAAGAATTTACCAAACTTCTCTATCATACCTGTAATAAAGTTGACTATGGAACCGATGAAATTAACCACAGTGGCGAATGCATCTTTTAAGTAAGCAAGGCCGAGCATCATTACATCAAAGATAGATGTAAATCCTAATGCGTCTCTTATTTTTACTAGGGCAACACCGATAATTGCAAAGAGAGCAGCGATGGCAAGAATAGGTAATAAGATAGGTGCCATAGCTATAAGAATAGGTACCATTGCACTCATCATACCCACTAAGGCAGATATCATTGCTGGAACAAATGATGTTAACATAAACACTCTAAAGACCATAAAGGCTTTTCTTAAACCATTAAATACCTTCATAAATGCACCACCTACAGAAGACATCATGCTAGATAGACTGCCCATAATAGTTGGTACAAAAGAGGTTAACATAAACACTCTGAATGCTTTAAAGCCTGCAACTAGAGCACGTATAGGTTTCATCATAGTGGAACCAACAGCCTTCATTTTTTCACCCAAGCTGAATAACATATCTTTAACAAAGGTTCCTTTCATAAAGGTACCAAAGACCTTAAATGCAGCTGCAACTTTTCTTACAGCCCTGAGTGCCTTACCTAGGTTTAATAATAACATACCACCAAGGATTCCGCCAATTGTACCAAGGTTGTCTTTTAATACATCTGCGGCACCACTAAAGTCTCCAGTAAATACTTTCTCTACCACATCTACCATATCTTGCACAAACCCTATGACGGCTTTAATGCCCTTTGCAAAGGCTTCAGGATTTAATATGAGTGTGGCTAGACCAGCTATACCTGCAAGGAATCCACCTGTTTCTTTAACTTTGCCGATACCTTTATCGAATGAATTAGACATCTTTAATAAAAGTGAATTGGCTTCTTCTTGTTTCTTTATGGCCTCTCTTTTATCTTCTTCTGATTGGATACCCTCTTGTAATGCAGCAAGTTGGTCATTTGTTCTGTCTATTAACCCTTGGTCGAATTTCAGGCCCTGTTCTTGCAGTGATACCTGTTCTTGCATGATGGCATTTAAACTATCAAACTGTTCTCTTATGGCCGCTGTTTCTTCATTAGAGTTCATTCCCATAAACCCTTCAAGACCCTGCAGTGATTTCTGCATATCAACCGTAGCAGAAACTTGCGAAGTAACATTAGATGATTGAGTTTTCATTGACTCAACTAATTCAGTTAAACTTTTAGCTTGTTTTTCAGCCGCCTTCTTGGCCTCTTTACCACCAAACCCAGCCTCTACCTGTTTCATTGATAGCTTGTTATTGCCACCTTTCATCTTGTTACTTTCGTCAGCCATTTTTATTAATCCTTAAATTTGTTGTCTATCCAACATTTACCGTAATATAATATACCTAACCAAATTGAAAATAAAACACCATCAACATATGATAGTGAATCCCATGCACTAACCGGATCCATTATTTCTTACCCGAATATGCTTGAGCACCAAAGAAGGCAGCTACAATACCTGCAACAGCCACAAAATATGTTGGTGCCATACTGCCCAATGTTTTTTGAGCTTCATCCAATCCTGCAAGTGAAGCGACTACTACAGCGAATGGATATAACAATAGTCCACCTAATGCAAACCATGTCATCTTACGCTGCGCATCTCTCATTGCGTCTTGGTCTTCTAGTTCTTTCTCTTTAAACCTTAAATAAAGTTCTTCTTCTTTTGTTGACACTTTACCGTCTCCATTAGTATCTGCCGGATGGTAATCTTTTTTAATTTCTTCAGTCATTATCTTTTCATTTTCCTATTTTGTTCTGCAACACGTTCATTTTCTTCTTTAATCCATTGCTGGAGTAGGGCCACATATATCTCCCTTTCCCATGGTACCATATTCTCTAATTCACTTAAACTATACTTATGGTGTTGCATCATTGCAAAGTTAGTTTTATAGTAGTTTACTAGAGTGTCATGCGAAAGGCCTAGGTAAAAAAACTAGAGAGACCTCTTAGCTCTATGTTTTGTTCTGCCCCACATGATATACAAGTAAAATCTATTTTATGTTCTAATGAAGGTAGTTTACCAAAGAACTCTGTAATCTTTGCAAACTGTTGAGAATTTAAACCATCAATAAATTCCTTGAGTTCCTTTTCGGTCTGATTCTCTGCATTCCATACTTCATCATCACTAAAAATATTTTCAATACAACTAATAATCATCTTATATGTCATATCCATTTGTTTCTCTGGTTTAGTTGTCTCTGGATCAAACTCCAAAGATGCTACCAAATCAACAGAAGGATAATTAAATTCCATACCGATAGAATCGGTTAACATAATATGATTCTCTTTGGGTAACTCACCCATTTGAATCTCTTCAAGGTTAACCTGTACAGGTGTATTTGCACTACACTCTCCACATTTTAAGTTAATGTCGACATTCTCGCCGACTGATTTTGATCTTAGTCTTAGGAATAATTCCTCTAAATCAAAACTGGTTAACTTGTCCACCTCTACATCATCAAAGATGCAAGCATTTAAAATATCTTTTAAAGCCTTCATCATCATTTTATTATTCTTTGATTCCATCGCAACCATAAGAATCTTTTCTTCCTTTACTAAAAAAGGTCGAAATTCAATATTTTGCCCGGTACTTGGAATTGTTGCCTCATACCTTGAGCTATTTAAAATTGGCAAAGCCATAATTTACTCTCCTAACATTTCATGTCATTAATTATATTATATCAGACCATTCGGTATTGCCGCTTTAAATGCAGAGGCAGTTGAACTTAATGGTCCTTCTACTACATATTTATCATATGCAAAAGTAATGGTACAACGGAGGTATTCTCCGTCTGTATTATTCAATGCAATAACTGAACTATCAATAGGGAATGCTTTCTCTAATTTGACTCCGTATGTTGGTATGTTATTACTATTTAAAGTCTGTATGATTATATCTGTACTATAATCGTCTTTATATCCTAAATTAAAATTATCTACATCTATGATAGAGGATATCCATGTATCAAACATTGTTTTCATATACATATCATTTGTTAATATGAAATGCATAGTCACATCGCCGTCAATATGTGCGTATGGGAATTTATTACTTTGTTTATCTCCCATAAAATCAAGCGTTGATATAGAACGCGCGGGCAATGTTGCTTGTTCACATAACAAAGATATATCCCTTGGGTCTGAAATTAAATTCTTCACACTAGGTGTATCACCACCAGCCAAGGATCCAACTAATACCTCTGGATTAATATTAAGAAGTGCTTGTGTTGGGGGTGTGAATATAACATTAAACCTATTGGCCTTTGCAAGTCCACCCTTCTTAGCTATTGTTGATTTTAAAGCGTCTATATTACTCATGATTGTCTCGCAATTTTAAGTGAATCTTTCCAAACGTTCTGTTTACCAGATTTCTTAAACTGTTCTGTTGGTAAGAATACTGCAATTTCCCATTCGGTCATTGGTACCCTAACCATTCTTGAGGCTACCTGACTTGTTAGATATGTTTTAAAGCATGGTCTGAATTCTTTATATTTACGGGTAGACTGTAACAAGTCATATCTTAACTTGGTTAACCTACTATTATTCTTTACCTTACTTGGCGCTAGCTTCATTAATTCATCAAGGAATTTAGCACGTATGTCAGGCTGTAGATAGTGCAAATTTAACCCCTGGAACCCACCTTTGACTGGTTGTAACATGATGGTTAAAGGGAATCTATCGTAGTAAGGTAATGTTTTCTTATGCTTTGGATCATAGAAATACATATACATATTACCCGCAATCTGTTTACTAACAGGATCCAATGCAGAGTCTTTTAATAATGCATTACGCGAAGGCATCTTTAACTTCTCTACATTCTTTTCAAACCATTTCCTAGATGCTTTTGTTCGTGCCTGGACTCCAGACCTGAATGCATTTGCTTGTAGTGTATCGAATAAACTAGCCATATAGTTATTTATATCAACTCTTCAGTAGTTTTATACCAAGATTCTTTAAAGTATCTTCTGTCCACACTTGGAACTTCCAACCTTTATGCTTGGCGTATTGATCGGCAGCTGTCCACTTAGATGTATTTTTAATATAAGTGGTAACCTCATTAATGTATCTCTTTGTCTTACGGGTGGGCTTCTTAGGTGCCATAGTCTCTTTCTTTGGTTTGATTTCAACAAGAATAATATCTCTGTTATCAAACTCAACTAATAGGTCAACATAATACCTATGTAGTTTATTATCCGTCTTACACTTATAAGGAACAACGATCTCTTCACTGTTCCAACGCTTGACGCGTGGGTTAGATTCACACCACTTAAAGGCTTGGCGCTCCCA
>Ga0213865_10002058_pt1 | contig 12803 bp, 10 predicted proteins | sample PICome_6_FD_160100 | JGI IMG/M metagenome (GOLD analysis project Ga0213865, IMG submission 160100) | Coastal seawater microbial communities near Pivers Island, North Carolina, United States - PICO282 | ecosystem: Environmental > Aquatic > Marine > Coastal | place: USA: North Carolina...
TTTGCTCTGTGGGCCTTGGGCCTGGTGGACCTTATTGCTCGTATTGGCTTACCTCGGAGGCCAAGAAGCCAAGCGCTTGTTTGGGGATGCTTTTCCCACTTCCCCTGCGTTCGGTAGGGGGGTGATCAGTCGTTTGGCTGTGGGCCTTCCGTTTGCCGCCTTGGCGGTTATGGGCTGGCGAGAGGGGGTGTTTGTGTCATCGATTCCCTTGGGATGGTTCATTTTGTTGTGGACCAACGATACGGCGGCCTATTTGGTGGGGCGCCAATGGGGACGCAGGAAGATGGCCCCTTCCATCTCCCCAGGAAAGTCCTGGGAGGGCTGGAGCGGCGGCGCGGTGTCAACCCTGTTGGTGGCCTATTTCATTTTGGGCCAAACAGAAATGGGGCTGAAAGCTTCAACTTGGCTGGGTTTGGGGCTCGTGGTCTCGGTGTTTGGCCCTGTTGGAGACCTGCTCGAAAGTGCGCTGAAGCGCCGGGCAGGGGCCAAGGATTCTGGACACATCTTGCCGGGCCACGGCGGCATTCTCGACCGTTTTGATTCCCATGCTTTGGCCGCACCTTTGGCGGCATTATTGCTTCAGTTTCTCTGATTTCCTCTCTATGTACATACACAGTGCCGGACACCGCGTCATTCTCGTTTTCTTCCTGATTGCGGCTGCGATTTCCCTGATGGGCCATTGGATCCCTGGGATTCCCAAGTGGTTGTCGGTTTCAGTGACAGTGGTGATGGTGGCACTGTGCCTTTTGGTTTTGTGGTTCTTCCGCATCCCGCCCCGACCGTTTGATGCTGCGCCCAACGAGATCACCTCGGTCAGTGATGGCAAGGTGGTCTTGGTGGAAGAAGTCGATGAGCCTGAAGTCATAGGGGGTAAGGCCATCAAAATTTGCGTGTTCCTGAGCATCTTCGATGTGCACGCGCAATGGGCGCCCATTGGTGGGCAGCTGGAATATTTCAAGTACCACGAAGGCGATTACCTCGTGGCGTGGCACGAGAAGTCATCCACGCTCAACGAGCGCACGACTTTCGGGCAGCGCACACCTTCAGGGCTGGTGGTCTGGCGTCAAATTGCGGGGGCTGTGGCCCGCCGTATCCGCTGGTTTGTGGAGGAAGGACAAGACATTCAGCATGGCCAGGAATGTGGCTTCATTCTCTTTGGTTCTCGGATTGATCTGTACTTGCCCCTTGATGCTGAGGTGGTCGTGAAGCCAGGAGATAGGGTCGTGGCACGTCATACTGTGCTCGCAAGGTTGGCAGAAGTGCATTAACTTCCGCTGTTCAGTTGGGGGTGCCCCCCCTGAAACCAAAACAAACATGCGAATCGCAACCCTTACGCTCGCCGCGTTGTGCGCGGCTTTTTCGGCTGTTCAGGCCCAAAGTTTCCAACGCCTCGATGCGGCACACCAAGTGCAAGCGCCACTCCCTACGGTGGACATGACTGGTGAAGAGATTGTCCCTTATCAGCCCCTAACGGGTCAGAATTTGGGGGACATCGATCACATTCAGCTGCGCGACATGGTGATTGAACGCCAGGTCATTGGATACACCCAATACGACTTGCAGTCCAACTACGCCGTGGACGACCGCATGGTCAGCTCCGCCAGTGGCATCAGTGGTGGATGGATTCAGTCCCTGGAGACTTCACCTTTTAGTGACCGTGGAACGGGATACAATTTCAAGTCGGCAGGTTCCGATGAGGCGTGGGGAGAGATTCCTTACGACAGAATTGAGGACGTCAGGATCGGTTGGCCATCGCTTGGTCACTTGGCCAATGGTTCGGAGTTTGCCATCAGTCACGGCAGCACCGGAGGCCTGGTTTTTGCCACCCGCGATGCGGTGGGCAGTGGTTCTTGGTCCACGACCACACTTCCCGCTTTGACCGCCGAAGACGAGACAGACATCTGGCACTTGTGGCCACGTGCCACTGTTGGTGGTGCCGACGGCAACAGCATTCACGCAATCTGCATCTCTGCTCCTGAAGGCAATGGAGGTGTCCTGTACAACGGCCAAGACGGCGCACTCATCTACATGCGCTCCACCGACGGTGGTGCGAACTGGGACATCCAGACCTTCGCTGAGTTGGACACTTCGGCTTTTGCCGGAGGATTCGTGGCCGACTCATATGCCATCCACGCTGAGGGCGACAAAGTGGCCTTTGCGGTATTCAATGGCTTCTACGACACGTTTGCCATGGTCTCTGAGGACAACGGTGAGACTTGGACGTACGAGACCATCATCGACTTCCCCGTTGACAACTACGTGCTCGACTCAGGTGCCTTGTTGGACACCACCATCGCAGACAATGTGGACGCCACTGGCAATGCCATGTTCTTCAATGCCGACCGTGCGGGAGATGTCCTGGTCGATGAGGCAGGAGGGGTGCACGTGTTTTTTGGTGCGATGTTCTACGCCGACAGCGATACGACCGACGGAACGAGCAGCTATTACCCCTTCACCAATGGTTTGGAGTACTGGCGTCCGGACATGGGCCCTGACAGCACCATGACCATTGCCTATGCCTATGACATTGACGGCAGCGGCACCTTGGATTACGAGGATGAGATTGCCGGCTATTTCGTGGGCATCAGTTCTCAGCCTTCCGCCGGTCAGGTGGTAGAGTCCAACACCATTGTGGTGGCATACAGTGCGCTGATGGAGAACTTCAGCACGGGCATTCAGAACTACCGCCACTGCTACGTGGTGCACTCGACTGACCTTGGTGAGACTTGGAATTCTGAAAGCGCATGTGATGTGACGCCAGACTTGGATTTCGACCTCATTGAGAGTGTCTATCCTTGCATACCTCAGCGGATTCTAGGGGGAGAAGTCAACCTCTCTTACCAGCGCGATTTCGAGCCTGGTTTGCACGTGCGTGGTGACGAGGACCCCATTGACATCAACGACATCGTCGGTTTGACCATGGCTGTGGAAGACCTCGACGACTGTGCAGACGTCGAAATTGAGGACTACGTGGGCATTGGAGAGATTGATGAGGTGGGCTTCGGCTTGTTCCCCAACCCCGCCGACGCTGTGGTGGAGATCGTGTTGGACGACCTCTTGTTGGGTGCAGAATTGTGCATCCGTGATATGGGTGGACGCCTCGTTCGCCAGGCGCGCATTCAGGGCAAGTTGGCCCGATTGGATGTCTCAGACCTGACTCCCGGTATCTACACTGTGGAAGTGAGCGGCTCTGGTGCACGCAGCATCGAGCGCCTCTCCATCCGCTAATTGATGACGGCTTCCGGGCGGCTATTGGTGGAGATCCTCTCCATTGGCGATGAATTGCTGATGGGGCAAACGGTCAACACCAATGCCGCCTGGATGGGCCGTATCCTCGAAGAAGAGGGGTGGCGGGTCAACCGCTGCGTGGCAGTCTCCGATGAGGAGGCTGCGATTTTAGAGGCCCTGGTGGATGCCGAATCCCGGGCCGACCTGGTGTTGATCACCGGGGGCTTGGGTCCCACACGGGACGACATCACCAAGCATGTGCTGTGCCAGCACTTCAATACATCATTACAGCGCGTTCCTGCAGTGGAAGACCGCATCGTGGCCTGGTTTGAGCGCAGAGGTCGTGAGATTCTGCAGGTCAACCGCGACCAAGCGCTGTTGCCGGAAGCCTGCACGGTGTTGGACAACCCCTTGGGTACAGCCAGTGGCATGTGGTTTGACCGCCCTGGTGGGGTGACCGTTTCCATGCCGGGTGTGCCCTATGAGATGGAGTACATCATGGAGCACGGCGTCATACCCACCATGCGGGCGCGGCTTGAGCGCGATGGACGGCGGTCCAAGCGGGCGCACAAAACCCTGCTGACCATGGGGACGGGGGAAAGCCAATTGGCGGCCAAGCTGGGGGCGATGGAGGATGAGCTTGATGCGGCAGGGGTAAAGCTGGCCTACTTGCCCAGTCCGGGCAGTGTGCGGATCAGGCTGACGGCAGAAGGACGTGCTGTGGATGCGCTGGAAACTGCCCATGCCGATGTGGTGAAGCGCCTCTCGCAGTGGGTGGTCTCCGATGATGGGGCGTCCGTGGAGGAAGCCCTGGGCGCTGCTTTGAGTCGGAACGGTTGGACCCTCGCGGTGGCCGAGAGTTGCACTGGAGGTGCTTTGGGCGCTGCCATGGTGGCCAGGCCCGGTGCGAGTGCGTTTTTTCTAGGCGGCATCCAATCCTATTCCAATGCGGCCAAAGTGAAGTTGTTGGGTGTTGATGCCGGGCTGATTGCAGGGGAGGGGGCCGTGTCATCTTCCGTTGCCGAAGCCATGGCGCGGGGCGCCCGCGCCCAGCTGGGTGCGGATTTCGCCGTGGCCATCACAGGCATCGCTGGGCCGGAAGGGGGCAGTGAGGCCAAACCTGTCGGCACGGTTTTCATGGCCTGTGCTGGCCCTTCAGGGGTCCGCAGTGTGCACCATCGCTTCGGGAGAGACCGCAAGCGAAACCTCGAAATGAGTGTCCGTGCAGCGGCTCAATTGGCCCTTGAAATGGCCTTGAATGAAGCTGCGGATGCAAAACCCGCCTCAGGGGTTGCGGATTCACTCTGAAAACCGCACCTTTGCACTCCCGAAAAATTCGGGAACCCATAAAACCTCGGAACAGGACTACCATGAGTCGCATCTGTCAGTTGACCGGAAAGAAGGTGATGGTTGGAAACAACGTTTCCCACTCAAACCGCCGCACCAAGCGCCGTTTCTACCCCAACCTCTTCAAGAAGCGTTTCTTTATCCCTGAGGAAGACCGCTGGATGACCCTGCGTGTGAGCGCTTCGGGTATCCGCAACATCAACCGTTTGGGGGTGTTGGGCGCGATCGCCAAGGCAAAGGAGCAGGGGACCTGGACGGAGTCCTGATTTGGACCCGATTCCGACCCCATGAAAAAGGCCCGCATTGCGGGCCTTTTTCATGGGCGATGGTGGCTGCGCTCGGCTTAATTGTTTCCGAGGATGATGGGCAGGCCATCGTCTCCGCCGCCCACGACGACGATCTTGGTGTTGGGGCTCGAGGCGAGGTTTTGCGTGGCCTCTATGCCTTTCCACCGGAGCAATTCATCGGAGATCCCTTCGGACACGATGTCTTGGAAGTCTCGGACGCCTTCAGCTTCGATGCGCTTGCGGGCGGCCTCCTTGGTCTCCTTCTCCAAACGGAATTCGTACTCCAGCGATTCTTGTTCCTGTTGCAGCTTTCGCTCGATGGCTTCCTCGAGGGTCTGGGGGAGGCGGATGTTCCGGATCAGGACGTCGTTCAATTGGATGAAGTTGCTCGCCAGTTTCTCGCGGAGGCGCTCCTCGATTTCCACCTGAATCTGCTCCCGCTTGGAGGTGTTGATCTCTTCGGGGAGATACTTGGCGAAGACCTCCCGCGAGACTGAACGCATGGAGGGCACAATGACGGCGTCCTCATAGTCCCTTCCACGTTCGATTTCCAAGGCACCCAAGGCTTCGCGAACGGGCTCGTGGAACACCGTCATGTCCAATTGGATCTTGAGCAAATTGGAGGACAGGACGTCCAGCTTTTGTTGCATCTCCTTTTGGCGAATCTCATAGATGACCACCCGGTCCCAAGGTGCCTTGAAGTGGAACCCCTGACCGACAGGTGCCTCATCGGGGTTGATGCCGTCTGAGAACGTGCGGAAAACCAACCCAGCGAAACCGGATGGGATGGTGTAGGTGATCGAAGACCAACTGATGAGAAGGGCCACGAAGAGCCCCGAAACCAGGGCGACAAGTCGAATGGGGCGTGATGATGTATCCATGGGGCTAAACTAGGCCCTCCACGGCGTTCAGAAGGTTAATAAGTGCCCGCCCAGCGCCGCAGAATCCATTCCATAGACAACAGCCCGATCAGGAGCCACACCAGGGCCTTCCATTTGATCACATCTTGGAGCCTTTCTGTCCAGTCCTGTTGCGGAGTGAACCTTCCCGAGGCTGTCAAGGTCTCTGTAAGGGCGTCCAACCCGAGCGGACCTACGGTGGTGCCACCCGCACCCATGGAGACCCTGCGCAATGTGCTGTGGTCAGCAGGCCTTCCGTTTCGCTCCAACTCCATGGCGCGCACTTCAAAGATGCCGCTGCGTTCGAAGTTGGTGCCTCCAATGTCCGTGGTGGCGCGCCAGGAGTATGTGCCTTCGGGCCACCTTCCTGCGTCCAGTGCGTAGCCTCCCGACACTGCAGTAGAAAAGCGATAGTCAAAGGCCTTTCCGGCGCTGTCTGTCAGCTGAAGGGCAATGTCGGCGCCGAGGAAGGGCGCCAAGGTGGCGTCATAAGCGCGCGCTTGAAACTGAAGGCGTTGGTCTTCGTTGAGGATGCGTGGCGCTTCCACCCTGAACCGGTCGACGCCTGGGTCTGAGGTCAGGAATTGAGCGAGCTTGCCCACCAGGTCGTCAAACAAGTCGTGGGAACCGGTGCGCAGATAGCCGACTTGCCGCCACCGCCAGCTGCCCTCACCGAGCAGGAACATGCCCCGTCCTTCCGCAGTTTGGGTGACCGTGAGCAAGGGTTGGTCTGTATTGATGCCGCCGATGCGCTGGAAGAGCAGGGGGGTGTGTGCCGGCCCCCAATTTGGTTCGCCGAACGGGGTCATGAGGGGCGGAACTTCAGCCAACCATGCCTCGACACCGTCACCCAATCGGAAATGGGGAAAAGCGGGATTGAGGCTGCCCCGGGGGTCTGTGGTGAGCCCTTGACGGGTGACATTGAAACCAAACCCGAGGCCCAGCCCTGAAATGGCGTCAAAATCGCCCAGCGGGTCCATGATGAGCCCCACAGGTATGCCCGCTTCTCGCAGGGCGCTGTAGGCGCCATTAGCCTGGGCATCGCCGGCGTCGAAAGAAAAGAGGAAGGCGGCGTCCCAACGCGGTCCATCCTGCGTCAAGCCCAGGTCATCCAGCGTCTTGTGGACGACCTCGTAATTGATGTTGCCAGAAAGTGCGTTGGCCCACGCGCCCTGGTCGGGATGGGGGGCGGGTCCGGCCAGCAAAATGCGTTTTCGGCTTTCGATCACATCGATGACGGCCGTGCGCTTGTTGTTGTCGGTATTGTCTTCACCGTCGATGGCCGGAACCGAAATGCGATAGCGTTGGAGTCCAGGCCGCTCGGCATCGACGAGGAACTGCGCCGTCACGGGCGCCCCGGTTCCATCAAACTTCACCTGCTGTGAGAGGTTGGTTTGTGGTCCGGTTAACCGCACCTCGGACGTTCCTTCGAAGCCTTGGGCACTGATTTCCACTTCCAAGGGGAACCGGTTGCCCAATCCAGCCACGTCGTTGTGAAGGACGCGCAGGATGCGGATGTCTTGCTTGAGGCTCGTGTCTCCCAGCGCGATCATGTGCAGGGGAGCAGGAATCCGGCTGCTCATGGATTCCGGGTCCTTGCCCCGGTTGAACCTACCATCTGTGGCGACGACCACGGCACCCAGCGGCGCGCCAGCCCATTGGCCTTGGATGGCGTCGAGGGCAGCGGATAAATCGGTCGTGGGGTCTTCAAAGGACCACGGTGTTTCCGTGGCGTGGGGCGAGACGTCCGCGCCAAAACCGTACACATGCACTGAGGCCCCGGGTTGTCCAGGCTCCGACGGCAGGGCACCCAGCCAATTGTCGAGGGCGCTTCCCCATTCGGGATTGTCCGCGCCGATCGATTGGGAAACGTCCTGCAAGACGATCAAAGCGGGCTGCTCTGTGTTGCTTTCCTCGATGCGCAGGACCGGCCTGAACAGCAGCAGGACGAGGGTGACCAAGGTCAGAGAGCGCACCACCCCGAGCGCGGCGCGCAGCGCACCCGGCAGGTGTCGGTTGCCTTTGTCGATGCGGTACAGGAGTGCGGCTGCCGCGACCACAAGGGTCAACGCCAGCGCGACCTGAAATAGAGGGGCATCGAGGAGGACATCGCGCATCGGCGCGAAGTTACATCCGCATTCCGCCGTCCACGGACAACGTTTGGCCGGTAATGTAGCTGCTCATGTCAGCGCCGAGGAAGACGCAGGCATTGGCCACATCTTCAGGGCTGCCGCCGCGCTTCAGTGGAATCGCATCACGCCACCCTTGCACGGTAGCCTCGTCGAGGGCTCCGGTCATTTCGGTTTCGATAAAGCCTGGCGCGATGGCGTTGCAGCGGATGTTGCGGCTGCCCAATTCGAGGGCCACGCTCTTGGTGAAGCCCAGGATGCCGGCTTTGGAGGCGGCATAATTGGCCTGGCCCGCATTGCCCTGTATGCCCACGACACTGGACATGTTGATGATGCTGCCTGAGCGCGCTTTGAGCATGGTGCGCAAAACGGCTTTGGTCAGGTTGAAGCAGCTCTTGAGGTTGACCTGCATGATCTCGTCCCACTGCTCCTCGGACATGCGCATGAGGAGGGTGTCACGGGTGATGCCGGCGTTGTTGATCAAGATGTCTACGGTGCCGAATTCGGCGACGACTTCCTGGACCAGCGCTTCGCTTTCGGCCAGGCTTCCGGCGTCGGACTTGAATCCTTTGGCGGTGCCGCCAGAAGCGGTGAGTTCGGCTTCCAGTGCGCGGGCTTTTTCCTCACTGGACCGATAGGTAAATGCGACGGTAGCGCCTTCTTGAACGAAGCGTTCGGCGATGGATTTGCCGATGCCTCGTGAGGCGCCGGTGATGAGGGCGATTTTGCCTTCGAGTAGGGCCATGTTGTGGTGTTATGGGGCGGCAAGATAGCCGCGGTGTAGGGCAAGTTTGGGCGGAGGTCAGAGCAAGTCAGCGGCCTCTGCGATCAGCTCCGCAATGTCTTTGACGACGATGTCGCCTTCGCGCTCGGCGTTTTTGACACCGTCGGTCATCATGGTGTTACAGAAGGGGCAACCGGTGGCGACCACTTTGGCGCCCGTGGCCAGAACGTCATCCGTGCGTTCGTGGTTGACTTCGCGGTTGCCCTTTTCGGCATCCTTGAACATCTGGGCACCCCCTGCGCCGCAGCACAGGCCATTCTTTTTGCACCGCCGCATCTCTACGAGGTCGGCATCCAAGGCAGCCAGCGCCGCGCGGGGCGCTTCGTATTCGCCGTTTCCGCGCCCGAGGTAACACGGGTCGTGAAAGGTGATGCGCTTGCCTTTGAAGGGCTGTCCATCCGCCACTTTGAGGCGGCCGTCTGCGATGAGCTGCTGGATGAACTGTGTGTGGTGCATCACTTCGTATTCACCGCCCAACTCGGGGTATTCGTTTTTGAGGGTATTGAAACAGTGGGGGCATCCGGTCACAATCCGTTTGACGCCATAGCCGTTGAGCACGGCAATGTTCTGGGCGGCCTGCATTTGAAACAGGAATTCATTGCCCGCGCGTTTGGCGGGGTCGCCCGAGCAACTTTCTTCAGCACCCAGCACCGCGAAGGGCACTTCAGCAGCATGCAGAATGCGCGCGATCGCCTTGGTGATTCGCTTGGCGCGGTCGTCAAAGCTGCCTGCGCAACCGACCCAGAAGAGCACCTCTGGGGATGCTCCGCGGGCGTTCATTTCGGCCAGGGTGGGAACGGTCAATGCCATGTCGGTCAGATTCAGGATTCGTTGGCCAATTCATCGGTCCACTTACCGCGGTCGGCAGCAGGGAAGGCCCAAGGCGCGCCATTGTTTTCCACGTTGTTGAACATGGCGGTAATGGGCTCTGGAGCCTTGGAGTCTTCCATGATGAGACTGCGGCGCATGTCGAGGATGATGCCCATGGGGCTGATGTTGATGGGGCAAGCTTCCACACACGCTTGGCAGCTTGTGCATGCCCACAGTTCTTCTTCGGAGATGTAGTCGCCCAATAGCGACTTGCCGTCGCCTTGGCCCCAATCGCCTCCTGCAGCGTTGATGGCACGGCCGACTTCTTCTACCCGGTCCCGGGTGTCCATCATGATCTTGCGGGGACTGAGCAGCTTGCCGGTGGCGTTGGCCGGGCACACCGAGGTGCAGCGGCCGCATTCCGTGCAGCTGTATGCCTCCATCAATTGCTTCCAAGTGAGGTCCTTGACATCCTTTGCACCAAACGGAGCGGGCTCTGCTGGGGTGTCGCCTGCGGGTTCGGCCGGCGCGGCAAAGGGGTCGCCTGACATCATGAGGTCAACCTCTTTCTTGACAGCGGCCATGTTGTCCAGCTGACCTGCTGGTGTCAGGTCGCTGTACCAGGTATTGGGAAACGCGAGGAAGATGTGGAAATGCTTGGAATAGGGGACGTAGACAAGGAAGCTGAGGATGCCCACGATGTGGAACCACCAGGCGCCGCGCTCCACGGCCACAACTCCGGCGTCAGAGAGTCCGGCATACAAGGGCTGCAACCATTGACTTACCGGAAACGAGCCGGCGGCGATATAGTGGTCGAGACCGCGGGCTTGGGCGATGCCGTCCGCCGCATTCATGGAGAGGAAGGCAAACATCAACAGCACCTCCACCACGAGAATGATGTTGGCGTCGTTCTTGGGCCACCCCTTCATTTCCGGGCTTCGGAAGCGGGCGATAGGCAAAACGTTTCGGCGGACCAGGAAGACCACGCAAGCCAAGAGGACGCCCAACGCCAGCCATTCGAAGAGGCCGATCAAAACATCGTAGAAACCGCCGAGGTAAGGGGCGAAGACGCGGTGCGTGCCGAAGATGCCGTCAATCAGGATCTCCAGTACTTCGATGTTGATCAGGATGAACCCTGCATAAATGACCAGGTGCATGATGCCGGCCACCGGGCGCACGACCATTTTGGATTGTCCCATGGCCACGCGGGCCATGGTGGCCCAGCGCTCGCCTTTGCGGTCCGAGCGGTCAACGTCACGGCCGAGTTGGATGTTCTTTCGGATTTGGCCAATGCGCCGCGCAAAAAAGAAGCCGGCCGTGCCGAGGAGCACAAGGAAGGTCAACTGTCCGATCAAGTGGGCCATGTAGCGAGGGTTGGACGGAGTTTAATCGGCGTCTTCAGTGCGCTGGTCCAACTCATTTTGGATCAGCTTCTGCAGTCGTTCGAGTTCTTTTTCGCTCATGCGGCGGTTCTCTTTGCGGCCGAAGACCGAGACCCGGATGTAACGCTGCGGATTGAGGTACAGGTCATTGATGAGGTTTTGAACCTCTTTGTTGGTGGCGAGAAGGCCGTTGTGAAGGGTGTCATCTTGAAGCAAGGCGCCGAGGCTGCCCTGTCCATTGTTGAGGCCTTCGAGCAAACGGTTCAGTTCTGTGATGGAGGCGTCTGCCTTGCGCAAAGTGGCGGAGAGCTGCAGGTCTGCCAGGGAGTCGCTGATTTGGCTGAAGTTGCCAATGGCGTTGGACAAGGCGCCTTGCTGAGAGTTGACAAACCCTGTCAGTTCCTCCATGTTGTCCACGACCCCTTTCAAAGCCACCCGGTTCTCATCTACCGTGAGGTCGAGGGTGCGTGAGGTGCTCTCGAGGTTCTGCATGGTCCGTTGTATGCTCTCAAAGGCTTTGGGCAACCCTTGTGTTGCACTGTCCTGAAACACCGTTTGCAGGTTGATGAGGATTTCGTCCACGCCGGCGATGAGCTGGTCTGTCTTCTGGCGCAAAGGAATCAGCTCCATTTTCACCGCTTCGGTGATGCCCATTTCTATTTCAGCGGAAAGGGTGTCACCGGGCATGGCCAAATCCGCACTGCGACCAGCGACCAGTTCAATGGCCTTGGTACCAAACAGGTCGTTTGAGTAGATGCGCGCCTTGGTGTCCTTGGTTACGTGGAGCCCTTCCTGTTCGATGAGGAAGGTGACGTGCAGTTCGCCGCTGCCGGAGGCGGCAAAGCCAATGCTCGACACCTGGCCGACCTGGAAGCCATTGACCACGACGGGGTTGGAAACTGCCAAGCCGTCAATGTTTTGGTAGATGGCGTGAAAGGCTTTGCCTTTGCCCAGTGGATTGAAGCCTTTCAAGTAGTTGACGCCAAGCACGAGCACGGCTCCTCCCACGAGGACCAAAATGCCAATCTTGATTTCCCTGCCGATTTGCATGCCTGTTTGCGTCGTCAATTCCGTTGCTTGCGGATGGCTTGTTCCAAGGGGATGCGGGATCCTTCCTCGAAGGCCACCACGAACGCATCCGGAAAGCCATTCATCTGCAAGGTATCGCGCATCTGGCAAGCAACCGCGTAGGAAGGGGATGAGCCTGTCCTGTATTTATGCACGCCACCGACTTTTTCTGAGCGCGTGTGGGGAACGGCATGTCCAGCGCGATCGCGAAGGGGACCGCCCGTGCGGGAGCTTGCGGCTTGCACCGTGAAGCACAGCGGTCCTTCACAGTCGTTGCGCAGAGTGGAGAACCAAGCAGGCGTGTCGGGTGCTTCTGCCGGCTGCTCATCCCGTCTTTCACTGGGTTCTGTCGTGAAGGGGGCAGCAGAATCGGGCGCCGTTTGGACGGCTGACTCCAAGCTGAACCAGTGCTCTGAATAGGTTCTGAACGCCCGGAAAAGGGCGCTGGCCATGTAGTCTTGTCCTTTCTCGGAACGCAAGAAATCCTCCTCTTCAGGGTTGGTCAGGAAACCGAGTTCGACCAAAACACTGGGCATGTTGGCATATGCGGTGACATAATAGGGGGCTTGGCGCACGCCGCGGTCTTTCCGACCCACGCGCTCCCGAAACTGGCTTTGGATGAGGGCGGCCAATTCGAGGCTGCGTTCGAGGTAGATTTCCTGCTTGAGGGCCAAGGCGATGAAAGTGTCCGGGTCCTCGGGGTCAAACCCACGGTTGTCCTCTGCCTCATAGATGGAGGCGTTTTCTTTGGCGGCCACGCGCAGGCTGGCTTCGCTTTTGTCCAAACCCATCACGAAGGTGGAGCTGCCCAAGGCACTCTTCTTGGTGAAGCTGTCACAGTGGATCGACAGCAGCAGGTCGGCTTGGGC
>Ga0213865_10002059_pt1 | contig 12797 bp, 11 predicted proteins | sample PICome_6_FD_160100 | JGI IMG/M metagenome (GOLD analysis project Ga0213865, IMG submission 160100) | Coastal seawater microbial communities near Pivers Island, North Carolina, United States - PICO282 | ecosystem: Environmental > Aquatic > Marine > Coastal | place: USA: North Carolina...
ATTTCACACACGCAGCGTGGATGTCTTTCATAATTCTATTCAAATGGCCGTCCACCTCTTCACGGGTCCAGCTCATACGCAAGGAATTTTGACTCATCTCTAAACCTGAGGTAGCTACACCACCTGCATTGGATGCTTTACCTGGTGAGAAGAGCACGCCATTGCTTTGGAAGATCTCTACCGCCTCAGGAGTACAAGGCATGTTTGCCCCTTCACCCAAAGCGATAATTCCGTTGGATACGAGACTTTGCGCATCGTCACCTTTCAATTCATTTTGAGTAGCACATGGCAAGGCGACGTCCGCTTGAACGCCCCAAGGCGTACCCTCGGCAAAGGAGATGTTATCGAATGTATCCGCAGCCTCTTTGACACGGCCTCGGCGCACATTCTTGAGCTCCATGATAAATTCTAATTGTTCTCGAGTCAATCCGTCGTTGCACACGATGTGTCCCGAAGAGTCTGACATAGTAATGACCTTGGCGCCGAGCTGTTGGCACTTTTCGGCGGCGAATTGAGCCACATTACCAGAACCTGAGATTACCACGCGCTTGCCTTCAAAGCTGTCGCCTTTGGTAGCAAGCATTTCTTTCGCGAAATACACGGTTCCGTAACCGGTTGCTTCTGGACGAATCAATGAACCGCCCCAGCTCAGGCTCTTTCCTGTGAGGACACCGGTAAATTCGTTGCGTAGGCGCTTGTATTGACCGAACATGTATCCGATCTCGCGACCACCAACGCCGATATCACCCGCTGGAACATCGGTGTTCGGCCCAATGTGGCGGCTAAGCTCAGTCATAAACGACTGACAAAAGCGCATCACCTCAGCGTCCGATTTACCTTTCGGGTCAAAGTTAGACCCACCCTTACCACCGCCCAATGGCAGGGTCGTAAGTGAGTTCTTAAAAATTTGCTCGAAGCCCAAGAACTTAAGTACACTCAAATTCACCGTTGGATGGAACCGCAATCCACCTTTGTACGGACCAATGGCACTGTTGAACTCAACGCGGTAGCCCTTGTTGACGTGTACATTGCCCGCATCGTCGGTCCAAGGAACGCGGAACATAATGGTGCGTTCTGGCTCAACAATACGTTCCAATAGGCTCTTGCCTTTGTACTTTGGATTGTTTTCGATGAATGGAATAACAGATTCGGCGACTTCGACCACAGCCTGCATAAACTCAGGCTCGTTTGGGTTTGCAGCATCGACCTTTGCAACGAAAGCATCGATCTGCGTTTGGTAAAGGCTTGACATAAATGTCTGTTTGTATAGATAGGTTTCTCTAACAAATGTAGAACAAATCTCATCGCACAAACATCAATGGCCCGCAGTTTTCCTTACATAGGTATGGGGGCCAATTTTAGCAATCACCCCTACATCCAAAAGCACCTGTAAAGACTTGAATAACTGAGGGTTAGAAACATTTAACTTTGATTTCAAATACGCAGAATGCACCTTTCTTCCGTGCGGAAAATGTTGAATAAGTAGTCCTTCAAGCGCCTGTGAAAGGTCAATCTGAGCCTCTTTTTTCGCCCAAATGGGATAGAAGCTAGAAATAAGGTGTTCCGCGTCCACCACCAATCGCGCTATGTCCTCTGCAATAAGCCTGTTTGGCCCCGCACTCATAGGTTGGTACACTGCCCCGGGGAGCGCATAAACCTCCCTCCCGTATTGAAAGGCCTGATTGGCCGTAATCATCGCTCCGCTCTTACGGGCCGCCTCAACAACTAGAGTGGCTAAAGACGAGCCTGCGATCAAACGGTTTCTAACGGGATAATACTGCGGCAGGCTCGCAGTATGAAAAGGCTGTTCTGTGAAGTAACCGCCACCTGCATCTAGAATTTGCTGTGCCAAGCGCGCATGGCGGGGCGGACTCAGGTGTGCTAAACCGCCCGCAAGGAAGGCTTGGGTAGATGCCCCGCAGTCCAAAGCAGTGCGATGGGCAATACCGTCTATACCTAGTGCCAGACCAGAAATAATGTTGATGGGAAAACGGCTCAAATCTTCCACAAAGCGTTTGCATTGATGATTGCCGTAGTGGGTGCTTTTTCGCGCCCCAATTACAGCTAGGGGAACCTTTTGGTTGCTCCACGAGCCTCTGCCAAAGAGCGCAACCGGAGGGTCCGGAATTTCTAGCAAAAACGACGGGAAGTTATCAACATCGTCAGCCGTCAAAATAGACACGCCTTCCCGCTGGCAAATGGCCGCCTCCTGCGCAGCATTTTCACGGGCATTAGACCATTGTTTTTCCAAGTTATCTTCATGCATCAAAGCATTGAAAATTATGGCTTTAACAGAGGTGTTAGAACGGGTGCTCTCTTGCACGAATAGGCGCTTCTGGACATTGGTTAGCCCTTTGAAAAAATGGAGGGTTAGGAGGTCATTCATATGGAGTTATTAACAGTTATCCGTAAAAATTAGTCCGAAGGCCCCAAGTGATAAAATATACTTATCAACAGATTCTGCATTTTTGTAATACATGAGAATTGAAACCATCATAATTAACCGCTTGCGCAGCACTGGCAAAGTACATTTGTCGGGCTGGGGCACCTTTTATTTAAAGGAGCAAAGCGTTCGATGGAATCACATCACCAACACAGCATTCCCTGCTGGAAAATACCTCCAGTTTAGTCCTAATCCGTCTACAGAAAGAGACACCCTTCTGCCTGAAGTCATGAAGTCGCTTGGCGCTTCTATGGAAGTTGCGGAGCAATGGATCGTTCGCAAGATCAAGGGATGGCAAAACGAGTTGGATGAAGGTAACGTTCTCATGTTGCCTGGATTGGGATCATTCCCTTCTCAAAACAGGTTCCAACCGGAACCTGGAACTTTTGATGCACAGAGCTTTGGTTTTGTTCCCGTGATGATTCACAAACTAGAAGAACCAAGCGCCCTTCAGTCTAAAGTCGTGGCTTCGCTTAAAATTGCCTCTGAAAACAAGCAGAGCACTTTGAAAGCATGGCAACGCAATGGAGCCGCTGCAGCAGTTGCTGCCCTCTTCGGTTTAGGTGTCATGCAAAGCTCTGTTGCAACCCAGGTGGCCGGATGGTTTACTGCGGAAGACACCTTACAAATTGAGGCCATTCCAACGGTTGAACCTGCTGCCGAATTAAATACAATTACTCCTACACAACCCGTTGTTGAAGAAGCAGTGGAAACCCCAGCACCTGAGGCTGTAGAGGTAGTTTCACAAGTACACAGCAAAGGGTACAGTGTTATTGTTGGTTCGTTCCGTGAAAAGAGCAACGCCGACAACTACGCAGCAGAATTGGCCGCGCAAGGATTGGAAGTCAATCTGATCCCAGGATCGCTAAGAAAAGTCGGTATTGGACACTATCAAAACAGAGCCGAGGCTGTGCAAGCAGTGTCGAAACTGAAGGCAACAGTGAATTCTGGCGCCTGGATCTACGCCTACTAAGCGGAAGTTGGACTACCTTTGTCCATAACTAGCAACATCTTATGAGTACGATCAAGAATCCTAAGGACAGCCTTACGGTTATGACGCAGATCGTCATGCCGAACGACACCAATCAGATGAACAACCTCTTTGGAGGTCAGTTGTTGAGCTGGATGGACCGCTGTTGTGCCATTTCCGCACACCGCCACTGCAAGCGCCAAGTAGTGACTTCTACCATTAATAATGTTGCCTTTAAAAATCCTATTCCACACGGCGCCATTGTGACCATAGAAGCGAAAGTAAGTCGCGCGTTTACCTCATCTATGGAGGTCATTGCAGATGTGTTTTTGGAGGAGCAGCGTCCAAATGGTGCGCGCATCAAGGCGAACGAGGGCATCTTCACTTTTGTAGCTGTGGATCAATTGGGGAATCCTATCAATGTACCGAAGATTGAGCCTGAGACTGCGCTTGAAAAGGAGCGCTTTGCTGCCGCTTTGAGACGACGTCAGTTGGCTTTGATTATTGCCGGTAAGATGGAACCGGAGCAGGCGACTGAACTCAAGGCATTGTTCTACCCTGAAGAATCTCAGCAATAGCTGTTTTCACCTCTTCCGTGTCCAATTCTCGCATCGGATTCGATGCGTAAACAGGCACCTTTCCGTGCTTACTCAATGGCGACTTTCCATTAGTAATCACCTCGCGCTGATTCTTTTGTGGCGGCCAAGGTCCAAAGCCCAGCATTGGATGTGTAGCACCCCATAGGCTCAATAGTGGTACATGCATAAGCGCTGCGGCGTGCATAAATCCTGTATCGCCACTAATAACCAGCTTAGCTTCGGCCACTATCGCCATAGCCTGCGCCACAGACGTCTGGGTGGCATCTGCACACTTGGGCAATGCGGCTTTAATTTCCTCAGCCAATTCCCTATCACCAGGTCCGCCCAATAACACAAGCTCATCCTGAGATTTCGACTTAAGAATCTCCAACCATTGCTCCGCTGTTAGGCGCTTACCTGCATGACTTCCGCCAATGACCGCAACAATTTTCCCTTGGAATGCGGCCACATCCGACAATATAAAGGCCACCTTGTCTTTAGAAAGCATCACACCGGCAGCTGCTGCATAGCGCTCCACAACGGACGGCAAGGCGAGCGCCTTGCTTCTTGTTAACAACAAGAGTGCCCGACGCAAATAGGGCTTTTTAAATGTTCCTCTAGGTAATTTTATCTTTCGCGCGTAACGCCTAGATTGAGCCGTCCCTTGCAAGTCTATGACGCGGTGGTACTCCGAAGCAGCCGTCTTTAGCAGTGCTTTGGAATCCTTCTCCCAACTAAGCAACGCATCCACCCCTTCAAGTAGCGTTGCAGTAGTGCGGAATTGGTCTTTAACTAAAAGAGTAATATGTGCACCCTCCTTCTTCAACTCTCGGATAACGGGAGCTGTTAGGAGCAAATCTCCAATGGCAGAGAACCTGATAAGAAGAACTTTATGCATCATATCGGTAAGGTAACGCCGAAAATGAGCAATATGCTATACGCTAAGAAGAGGACTGCAAAAATTTCGTTGTACCAACGTGGTTTGAGATAGTACAAGGCATTGGCGCCTTGGTAACTCAAGCCCACCAAGACCGCTGCAAAAGCCAATGGCCCAATGCCCTGCCAGGCACCCAGCGTTCCTAATAGCACCATGTAAAAGGCAACTACTGTGCGCATCTTATTGGTCTGATTCGCTCGACGGTAAGAGTTGAAAATCTGATTAGCCGTCACAAGGAAGATGAATCCGAGAGGAATCCACACATATAAATTCCAACCGTATCCGAGGTTTAAGGAAGTGTCAAACGTCACCCATCCCATGTTTTCGAGGGGCAACATAAGCGCCAATGGAAACCCGAATCCGAATAGCCAACGAAGAGTATGTACCGGACGAATGTTTGCAGTGCGCAATACCAATAACAATGAAATCAAGCTGAATAAAAATCCATTACTGCCCACAAAGATTGGAACTAATGCAGCTATCGTGGCATTATTCAACAGCCAAAACGAGTTCTTTCGCAACCTGAAGGTCTCCGCAAATTGCCACTGTAATTCGATGAGAAACGTCCATACAAGTAATTCGTACACCTCATATTCTACCGACCACAATACCGTAAAAGCCGCAAAAATGACATAGCGAAAATTGGTGCTTTTAAACGACCAGCGCTCCCTGAAAATTAGTCCTGATAAACTCCCTGAGACCACCAACAATATTATGGTCAAAGCCACTTCAACAATGCCTTGATCGGTACCTAATCCCACAAGAATACCAGTGCATAATGAGAGCAGAAGGAGCTTAATCCACGAATAAGTATCAATCTTTCGAAATTGGCGAAGGAGCATTGCTTTTTGTGTGTTATTTTAGCGGCGTAAAACGCTCACGCTATGTTAAGAAATTTCTTCGAAGGCTTAGGAGATTTGTTCCAAGCAACTTTTAAAATACTTCCAATCGCAGGTGATTCTGTGAACAGACTATTCATGACTGTAATTGCAGGTGGTCTAATTTATTGGGTACTTCAGATGAGAAAGCACAAAGCCAACGGCGAAGCTTAATCTCAAATCAACTTTTACAAAAAGCCCCGGCTCACGCCGGGGCTTTTTTGTTTGGGCTGTTCCAGCGCGCTTCGCGCGCTGGAGAGCATGTATATTATAGGTCGAAACCGATATCAGTACGGTAATTCATGCCGTCGAAACTCACCTCTTTAAGTGCAGCGTAGCTCTTTGCAAGGGCTTCATCCTTGTCGGCACCAAAGCTGGTAAAGGCCATCACACGACCGCCTGAAGTGGTGATTTGCTCTCCAGGCTTCGTACCTGCATGGTATACAGTAGTGCCTTCAAAATCGCGAAGACCTTCGATTACTTTTCCTTTTTCATATGAGCCTGGGTATCCGCCGCTCACAGCCATGACTGTTGCAGCAGTTTGTGGAGTTACCTGCACGTCAATCTGGTCCAAGGTACCGTTGTGCATCGCCACAAATAGATCTACGATATCCGTTTTCAAACGTGGGATAACCACCTCGGTTTCTGGATCGCCCATGCGGACGTTGTACTCAATCACTTTAGGTCCTTTAGATGTATTGATTAGACCGAAGAACACAAAGCCTTGGTACGGCAAGTTGTCTTTTACCAATCCATGAATGGTAGGCTCGATGATCTCACGAACGGTGCACTCGCGCAAGGCCTCGTCGAAGAATGGCACTGGACTAACAGCACCCATACCACCGGTATTTAATCCTGTATCGCCTTCACCTATTCTCTTATAATCTTTCGCTTCCGGCAACAAGGCATATCCGCCTTTGCCATCTGTCAATGCGAAGATGCTGAATTCGATCCCTGCGAGGAACTCCTCAATAACTACGCGCGAAGAAGCATCGCCAAATTTGGCATCCACCAACATGTTTTTGAGCTCTTCCTTTGCTTCGTCAAGGTCTTCAATAATCAATACCCCTTTACCTGCTGCAAGACCGTCTGCCTTTAGCACATACGGTGCATCTAGCGTCCCAAGAAGGCCTGACCTTCCTCTAAGGTGTCTTTAGTGAACGTTTGGTAAGCCGCCGTTGGGATGTTGTGACGCATCATAAATTCTTTGGCAAAGTCTTTCGACCCTTCCAATTCTGCAGCCGCCTGACGCGGACCTACCACAACGAGATCGGCCAAGGATGAATCTGCTTTTAGACCGTCGTGAACACCAGCCACTAGCGGTGCCTCAGGCCCCACGACTACGATATCAATAGAATTGGCCTTAACAAAAGCGCCCACTTCTGCAGCGTCCTCGATGTTCAAGCTAACGTTCTCGCCCAATGCGCCAGTGCCTCCATTACCGGGAGCAATGAACAATTTGTCGCATTTCGCGCTTTGAGAAATCTTGTGTGATAAAGCATGTTCACGGCCGCCTGAGCCCAATACCAATACATTCATGATAACGTGATTAAGCCGCAAAAATAACCCGAAATAGTGGGTTAATAAAGGTCCAATTCAATTAAGACTCGCGCGCGTACAGCCAAGCTGCAAACTCGCGTAATGGCGCCAATCTTTCAGCATCCACACTCACCTTATCCAATGCCTGAAGACTGAGATTGTAGTAGTGGTCAATCTGCTCTTTAGCGTAGGTATCCACTGCAAGGATTTTGTACAGCTCCTGGAAACTGTGCACCTTATCTTCATTGGGCCCCATGTTGCTGTACGAAGAAAAGTCTATGCCTTGTACCGCGGCGCGGCGCTGCGCCTCAATCCACAACAAGGTTTTCTTATTGCTTAGGATGTCTCCACCTACTTGCTTTCCGAACTTCTCCGGATCACCGTACACGTCCAAATAATCGTCTTTAATCTGGAACGAGGTACCGAGCAATAGCGCAAACTGGTACAGCGCATCTGCATCTTCCTTCGAACCACCACCGACGAGGGCACCCACTTTCATAGCGCAACCGAGCAAGACCGAAGTCTTGAACTGGATCATTTTAATGTAGGTATCAGCTTCTACCTCGTCCATGGTTTCAAAGTCCATGTCCATTTGCTGGCCCTCACAAACTTCGAGCGCCGTCTGAGAAAAAGTACCTAGTACCTCAGGAAGGATGGCAGGATCGCACTGCGCAATGTATTGGTAGGCTTTCACAAGCATACCGTCACCACTTAAGATGCCTACGTTTTGGTCCCATTTAATATGTACCGTGGTCTTACCGCGACGCAATGGCGCAGCATCCATGATATCATCGTGAATCAACGAGAAATTGTGAAACAACTCAATGGCCATTGCTTGTGGCATCGCCTTAGCTGGATCGCCATAAATCTGGGCACCCATGAGCGATAGAATCGGTCGTAAACGCTTACCGCCCAACTGCATGATATAATGCATCGGATCATAAAGCTTGGCAGGAGCTTCTCCCAAGTTCAAGGTGTCGATCTCTTTCTGGAAAAGTGATTGTAAGGCGGCGAGGTTCTTCATGTTATTTGAGCAATTTCAGTAGGTACTTACCGTACCCGCTTTTAACGAGTGGCTCCGCAATTTGTTTAAGCTGCTCCGCATCAATGAAGCCTTGCTCGTAGGCAATCTCTTCAATACAACCCACTTTCAGTCCTTGGCGCTCTTCGATGACCTCAACGAACTGACCGGCCTGCTGAAGGCTGGCAAAAGTACCGGTATCTAACCACGCTGTTCCGCGGTCCAACACCCCTACTTCGAGTTCGCCCCATTCCAAATATTGCTTGTTGACGTCTGTAATTTCCAGCTCACCGCGCGGCGATGGCTTGAGATTTTTCGCAATCTCAACGACTCTATTATCGTAGAAGTACAATCCTGGGACGGCGTAATCGCTCTTCGGCGCTGCTGGCTTCTCTTCAATAGAAAGTGCCTTCATGTTGCCGTCAAATTCGACCACACCGTAACGCTCCGGATCGCTCACGCGGTAGGCAAATACTACACCACCGCTTGGGTTCTTGCTCTCTTGAAGCACGTTTGCCATGGACGAACCGTAAAAGATGTTGTCTCCTAAGATCAGGGCAACGCTATCATCACCAATGAACTCTTCACCCAAAATAAAAGCTTGTGCTAATCCTTCCGGGTTCTCCTGGATGGTGTAGGTAAATTCACAACCCAACCTTGATCCGTCGCCCAATAGTTTTTGGAACAATGGCGCATCGTGTGGCGTGGTGATGATCAAAATTTCACGGATGCCCGCCTGCATTAATGTGCTCAGAGGATAATAAATCATGGGCTTGTCGTACACCGGCATCAACTGCTTGCTTACCGCAAGCGTCAATGGGTGTAATCTAGTGCCGGAGCCTCCAGCAAGGATAATGCCTTTCATGGTTATTCGTTTTCTGTGTCGGTTTCTTCGTCTACTTCTGAATCGTAAATATCGAGGATATTATCGCTAAGGTCATTTTTTCCCAACCATTTGTCCATGGTAAGTAGGAAAGAAGGCAAGAGAATGAGGTTGCTCATCATAGCGACGAGCAGGGTAATCGAAGTTAAGAGACCTAATGCTTGTGTTCCACCAAAACCTGAGGTCATAAATACTGAGAAACCACAAAATAGTACGATAGAGGTGTAGAACATACTCAGACCGGTCTCGACAATAGAACTTTTAACGGCCCATTTAATGTTCCAATTATTGGCTTTTAATTCCTGTTTGTATTTGGCCAAAAAGTGCAAGCTATCGTCCACTGAAATACCAAAAGCAATGCTGAATACCAATATGGTCGACGGCTTCAGTGGAATTCCAAAGTGACCCATGATTCCAGCGGTGAACAACATCGGAATGAGGTTCGGGATCAAGCTGACCAGCACCATTCTCCAACTCATAAACAGTAAGGCCATGATAATTGAAATAGCCACCACAGCAAGACTCAGAGAGAGAATAAGGTTATTAATCAGGTACGTCGTAGAACGAATGAACTTGATGGACGCTCCAGTAACCACTACATCATAGCGTGCACCTGGGAAAACACGCTCTACCATATCATTAATTTTCGCGGTCAGTACACGCATCTCTGGCGTGCCAAGATCGGCCATCTGCACAGTAATTCTCGCTTTCTGCCCGTTTGGTGTTACCATGGAACTTGCCAAGCCGGTTTCGTCCTTAGCATCACGCGGCATGTAGGTTAGTAGCCACTGCTGCTCACTTCTTGTAGGCAACTCGTAAAGGTCCGGGTTTCCAAACATTACCCCTTGTTTAGCGAACTTCACAGCATCCACCAAGGAAACCGCTCTACTTAGTTCAGGCAGGGTAGCCAATGAATCCTGAAGTTGTTCGATGCGTCGAAGCGTACTGAGTTTTTCAACGCCGCCCTCGCGCTTGGTATCAATGATGATATCTACGGGGATCACGCCGCCGAACTTACTCTCAAAGTACTTGACGTCTTTGTACAATTCCTTGCCCTTATTGAAATCGGCAGTAATGTTACCGGCCGTTTCAATCTTGGTCATCCCGTAAATACTCAAGCCAACAATGGCAATGGTAATGCTGTAAACGATGTTGCGTCTATGTTCAACGGTATCGTCTAGGAAATCTAGGAAGCCGACCAGCCAGCTAATGTCAAAGTGACTGAGGTGACGCTCTTTTGGTGGGCTTACATAGGAATAGATAATTGGGATGAGCAAAAGTGAAATCAAAAATACCACCATGATACTCAAGGAACTCACCAATCCAAATTCAACGAGATTCTGACTGTCTGTTAAGATAAATGCGGCAAAACCAAGGGCAGTTGTCGTGTTGGTGATCAATGCGATATAACCGACTTTTTTAATCACTCGCTGAATGGCCAGGATCTTATTGCCGTGCTTCTTGTACTCTTGATGGTATTTGTTGATCAGATAAATACAATTGGGCACACCGATAACGATAATCAGTGGTGGGATCAGAGAGCTAAGCATGGTGATGCCGTATCCTAACATGCCCATGATACCCAGTGAGTACACAACGCCTAAAAGCACAACCAAAGAAGAGATTGCCGTTGCGCGTAAGCTCTTTAAAAACAAAAAGAAGATGATGACCGTCACTAGAAGTGTCAGCGCGATGGTTCTATAAATCTCGCGCTCCAAATTCTTCGCATTAGCAATGCGCAACCACGGGAGGCCACTCATGTGTAAGTTTCTGCCTGTAGACGCTTCCCATGCGAGCAAATGCTTTTTAGCAGTTTCGACGATAGGCACCACCTCATTGTTGTACAGGCGCTCCTCATCCAAGCGGAGAATCATCATGTAGGTATCTCCTTGGTACAAGCCGCCTTTGTAGAACGGCCAAGATTTGACCTTCGCCTCAAGGGCCAATTCTTCTTCCCCGTTTTCAGGCAACTTATCAAAGAGCACGAAGGGCGTAAGCTTTTCTGAAGCACTGTCTACCTCTAAACCGTAGGCCTCTGTGAGACTTTGTACATCGGTAATTCCGTCTACAGATTGAAGGCTATCTACCAATGCCAACCACTCCACTAGGTGCTCCTTGGTGAAGAAGTCGGGATCTTCCATAGCGATGACCACGGTATTAGATGCCTGCCCAAATTCCTCAACAAGCATGTTGTATTCTATGCTCACTGAATCCGTCTCCGGCATCAGCTTTGCAAACTCGTAACTGGTTTCTACCGTCCTTCCCATGTACCCCATAAAAAGGGCGGATAGACCAATCAAAACAAGCCAAGCAAGCCTGTTTCTTAGGATAATCTTAGTGACGGTATTCCAGAACATAAATGGCTAGTCTTCGATTACCCAACCTTTCGCTAAAAGTGGCTCGGCTTTCTTGTATTTCACATTTTTCACCTCACCCGTTGCCGAATTCCGAATGCTTACAGCATCGTTACGACCGTAGGACTTTCCAGATTTTACTACCGGTGTCGCCTTTCTCGGAGGACCTGCTGGCGATGGTTGACCTGGAGCTTGGCGCTGCTGTGGTGCACCGCTTTCGGTTCTCCCCTCCTGCAATCTTTGCTTCGGCGCGTTGGCCGGTGCACGTCTTACCTGAGAAGGATTGTTTTCAGGAAGGTTTCCGCGGAACAAGAAACTCACAATCTCTTGGTTGATCCTACTCACCAATCCTTTGAATAATTCAAACGATTCAAATTTGTAAATCAACAATGGATCTTTTTGTTCATACACCGCCCCTTGAACACTCGTTCTTAGGTCGTCCATAGAACGCAAGTGGTTTTTCCATTCGTCGTCAATGATAGCGATAGAAATTCCTTTCTCGATGTCTGAAATCAAGCTTTGACCTTGGCTCTCAATCACATCGTGAAGTACACTAGTCACTTGCATGGCCTTACGACCGTCGGTAATAGGTACCAAGATTTTATCAAAGCTGTTCTTAGGATCGTCGTACACCTGTTGGAACACTGGCATTGCGGCTGCAGCGATACGGCCGCCTTTCTCGTTGTAGAATTTTGTCGCTTGGTCAAACAGGTTGTTACATACTGCTTCAAAATCTCCACCTGTGAACTCATCGGCTATCATATCCGGCTCGAACGCAAAGGTGCGTAAGAAGTCCAGTTTAAAGTTTTCGAAGTCCTTCGATGGCTGGTACATCTCCACAAGATCCGCGAGAGTGTCGTAAATCATGTTTGCGATGTCCACCTTGATACGCTGTCCCTTCAGCGCATTACCGCGACGCTTGTAAATCACCGTACGTTGACTGTTCATTACATCGTCGTACTCGAGCAATCGCTTACGCGTTCCGAAGTTGTTCTCTTCTACTTTCTTCTGTGCGCGTTCAATACTCTTGGTCACCATGCTGTGCTGGATCACCTCGCCTTCTTCTAAACCGAGACGGTCCATCAAGCCAGCGATACGCTCAGAGTTAAATAAGCGCATGAGCTTGTCTTCAAGCGACACAAAGAACTGAGAAGAACCCACATCTCCTTGACGACCTGCACGACCACGCAACTG
>Ga0213865_10002060_pt1 | contig 12796 bp, 10 predicted proteins | sample PICome_6_FD_160100 | JGI IMG/M metagenome (GOLD analysis project Ga0213865, IMG submission 160100) | Coastal seawater microbial communities near Pivers Island, North Carolina, United States - PICO282 | ecosystem: Environmental > Aquatic > Marine > Coastal | place: USA: North Carolina...
TCCCCGGGTTTTGGCCAATTTGACCTGTTTTTGCCGCTGGGCAAATCGCTGCTTCTGTTGCTCAGTCAGTTTGTCGTAACAATGTAAACAGGAGATGCCCTCCACATAGCTCTCTAGGGTCTTTTGCTGTTCAGTGATGGGCATACGGCAGGCGTGGCATTGATCGTAGGATCCAGATTTTAAGTTGTGATCCACAGTGACACGGTTGTCGAACACAAAGCATTCGCCCTGCCACAATGATTGGTCGACGGGGATTTCTTCAAGGTATTTGAGAATGCCGCCCTGGAGGTGGTAGACCTCGTCAAAACCCTGTTCTTTGAGGTAGGCGGTGGATTTTTCACAGCGGATACCGCCGGTGCAGAACATGGCAATCTTTTTATTTTTTTGGGGGTCGAGGTTGTGTTGCGCCCACTGGGGGAATTCGCGGAAAGTTGTAGTTTTGGGATCTACAGCATCCTTGAAGCTGCCGATCTGTACCTCGTAGTTATTGCGGGTGTCGACTACAGTGACGTCAGGGTCGGCAATCAGCTGATTCCAGTCCTGAGGTTTTACATAGGTGCCCACGGTAGTTTTGGGATCTATGCCCTCGACGCCCATGGTGACAATCTCCCTCTTGAGTTTGACCTTGGTGCGGTAGAAGGGGATCTTATCATCGTAGGACTCTTTGCAATCGATATTTTCCAAGCCCGGCTGTTGATCCAGCCATGCCAGTAAATTATCAATACCTGCTCTGGTACTGGAAACCGTGCCATTTATACCCTCACTGGCCAGTAGCAGGGTGCCGAATACCTGATTGGCGTTCATCACCTCGAGTAATGGAGCGCGCAGTTGTTGGTAATCGGGGAGTGCCACAAATTTGTATAGGGCACAGGTGACGTACTGAGTGGACATAATTGACCCTCGATGGTTTTCTGCTGAACCGGAGCGTAAATCCGGCGCCTGCTCACTGGAGCCGCGCAATTATAACAAAGTTGTAACGCCACAGCAGCGTTGTGTAGTTCTAGGTTTTTTGTCTGTCTAACCAGTAGTCACCCGAGTTCAAAGCCGCTAACATGGCGCCATTGAATTGAACTGGCCGAGAAAGAGGTTGGCAATGGAGCCGCTCGCAGAAGATTTCCAGGAAAACGTAGATCGCTTAATTGTCGAGAGTCTCGAGAATGGCTGTATTTGGGGGCTCAGGGACCAGCAGGGACAGTGGGCGCTGGTGGATTCGGATCAGGTTGCCGAGATTGGCGTGATACCGTTTTGGTCAAGTCAGGAGCTAGCTCAGGCCTTATGTTCCGAGGAATGGCAAATTTATACCCCGGTGGCCATTGATATCGAGGAATTTCTCGAGGAATGGCTGGTAGGTATGCACCAAGATGTTGTCAGGGTGGGGGTTAACTGGAATGCTGATCTCGAGGGACTGGAGATGGAGCCGTTGGATCTTTTACAGGAATTTGAATCGGAGTTGCAGTAGACCCATCAATCGATGAATGATTGGCGAACTTCTTTCCTTCAAGTTTCCAGCAGCTTTTTCAGAAACCGCCCAGTGTGGGAGCCTTTCACTTCGGCTACCTGTTCCGGTGTACCACTGGCGATAATCTGACCGCCACCAGAGCCACCCTCTGGTCCCAAATCGACAATCCAATCCGCAGTTTTAATCACATCTAAGTTATGCTCGATAACCACAACCGTATTGCCGTGATCGCGCAGTCGGTGCAGTACGCTGAGTAGCTGTTCGATATCGTGAAAGTGCAGGCCTGTGGTGGGTTCATCCAGTATATACAGGGTTTTGCCTGTATCTCTTTTGGATAGTTCTTTGGACAGCTTAACGCGCTGGGCCTCGCCGCCAGAGAGGGTAGTGGCGGCCTGCCCGAGCTTGATATAGCTGAGGCCGACATCCATCAGAGTTTGCAGTTTGCGCGCTACCGCGGGGATCGAGTCAAAAAATTCTCTGGCGTCTTCAACGGTCATTTCCAGCACTTGGTGGATATTTTTGCCTTTAAAAGTAATATCGAGCGTCTCGCGGTTGTAGCGTTTGCCGTGACAGACATCGCAGGGCACATAGATATCTGGTAGAAAGTGCATCTCCACCTTAGTGACGCCGTCTCCCTGGCAGGCCTCGCAGCGTCCGCCTTTGACATTAAAGCTAAAGCGTCCTGGGGTGTAGCCGCGGGAGCGCGCTTCCTGGGTGCCAGCGAATAACTCACGAACGGGAGTGAATATTCCGGTATAGGTGGCCGGATTTGAGCGCGGCGTGCGGCCAATGGGACTCTGGTTGATATCAATGCATTTATCTAGCCGGTCGAGACCGCTGATTTCGCGGTGAGCGGCGGGCTTTAAGGTGGTGGCCTTGTTTAAGGCAGTTGCGGCGGCCGGGTACAGCGTTTCATTGATCAGGGTAGATTTGCCGGAACCTGATACGCCAGTGATACAGGTGAACAGGCCAATGGGTATCTCCAGATCAACAGTTTGAAGATTATTGGCGCTGGCACCGCGTATGGTCAGATTTTTGCCTTTGGCTGGATGACGGGTGCTGGGAATCTGAATAGCGCGGGCGCCGGACAAAAACTGGCCGGTAACAGATTTCTTATTGGCTGCCAGTTGTTTGGCTGTGCCCTTGGCGACCACGGAGCCACCGTGAACCCCGGCTCCCGGGCCTATATCAATAATGTGATCGGCGGCTTTAATCGCGTCCTCGTCGTGTTCGACAACGATGACTGTATTGCCCAGATCACGCAGGCGCACCAGGGTGTTGAGTAGTCGCTCGTTATCCCGCTGATGCAGTCCAATACTGGGTTCGTCGAGAATATACATCACGCCAACCAGTCCGGCGCCGATCTGGCTGGCCAATCGGATACGTTGCGCTTCACCGCCGGACAGGGTCTCGGCACTGCGGTTTAGGGATAGATAATTAAGCCCTACATCGACCAGAAAACAGAAGCGCTCACGGATTTCTTTGACAATCTTCTCGGCGATTTCCCCCTGGCGCCCCGGTAGGTTTAGGGCTTCGAAATAGGCATGGCAGTCACCCACCGGCATGGAGACGATATCTTCGATGCGGCGGTTGTCGACAAATACATTTCTGGCAGATTTGCGCAGTCGGGTGCCGGCACATTCCGGACAGTCGGAGGTGGCCATATACTTGCTGAGATCTTCCCTGACCGAGTTCGACTCGGTCTCGCGGTAGCGGCGTTCCATATTGTGGATCACCCCTTCAAACCTATGTTGGCGACGAAAAACAGTGCCGCGGTCATTGACATAGTTAAAGGTAATCTCCTCATCATCACTGCCAAACAGGATTTTCTGTTGGTGTATTGCCGACAGCTTTTCCCAGGGTTGATCTATATCGAAGTCGTAGTGGTCGGCGAGGCTGGTCAGCATATTGTAGTAGAACAGATTGCGTCGGTCCCACCCGCGAATGGCACCCTCGGCGATAGAGGCATCGGGATGCTGTATTACCAGGTCTATATCAAAGAATTGATGGATTCCCAGACCATCACAGGTGGGACAGGCGCCGGCGGGATTGTTAAACGAGAACAATCTGGGTTCCAGTTCAGTCAGGCTGTAGTTACAGATCGGGCAAGCAAACTTGGCACTGAACATCTGATCCGCTTGCTCGCCGTCCATATAGCTAATTACCGCAATGCCATCGGCCAGTTCGAGGGCGGTCTCAAAGGACTCGGCCAGTCGCAGTTTAATATCTGGTTTGACCTTAAAGCGATCTACCACCACCTCAATACTATGTTTCTTTTTCTTATCCAGAGCTGGCGCCTCATCGAGGTCGCAGATCAGGCCATCGATCCGCGCGCGGATAAAGCCCTGGCGGCGCAGGTTGTCAAACACATGCAGGTGTTCGCCCTTTCTGTCTTTGATCACCGGTGCCAATAACATCAATTTTGAACCCTCGGGCAGGGCTAGCACCTGATCCACCATCTGGCTGACAGTCTGAGCATGAAGCGGTTGGCCATGGTCCGGGCAGCGCGGTTCTCCAGCGCGGGCAAACAGCAGTCGCAGATAATCGTAGATCTCGGTGATGGTGCCCACTGTGGAGCGCGGGTTGTGACTGGTAGATTTTTGCTCAATGGAAATCGCCGGAGATAGCCCCTCAATATGATCTACATCAGGTTTTTCCATCATCGACAGGAATTGCCGCGCATAGGTGGATAGTGATTCCACATAGCGTCGCTGGCCCTCGGCGTAGAGGGTATCGAAGGCGAGAGAAGATTTTCCAGAGCCCGATAGGCCGGTGATCACAATCAATTTGTCCCGGGGGATATCGAGGTCGATGTTTTTGAGGTTATGGGTTCTGGCTCCGCGAACCTGAATACTGTCCATTAGTGCTTCTTAATATAGGGTTAAAGGATCGATTATAGTGCTCGACGGGGTATAGGAGCAAAACGTATGTACGAGATTTACGAAAATTAGGTAGCTTTAGACTTGCGGTAAACTTTTATTAGAAAAGTGGAATATGTATTTTCCCCTGCCAGTCACGCTGTTACTATAAGCGCCTTATTAAAGTTTGCTGTTGTTGTCTTGCCTTGAACCAAAATTCTCAGACTAGAATCGATTTTCCGAACCTAGAGAAACGCACTGTCGCGACAGTCGCTAGCCTCTACGGCCTGCGCATGTTGGGTCTGTTTATGGTGTTGCCGGTCATGGCCCTATATTTCGGCGATTATCAGGGTGCCACGTCCTTTTTGCTAGGAGTGAGTCTGGGAATCTATGGCTTTACTCAGGCAATTTTCCAAATACCCCTAGGTTTGCTCTCAGATAGGGTAGGCAGACGTGCAGTGATTATTGCTGGACTGGTGTTATTTGTTTTGGGCAGTGTGGTTGCGGGGCTTGCCGACTCTGCCATGGAGCTGATTATTGGCCGCGCACTGCAGGGTACAGGGGCCATAGCCAGCACTCTGATGGCGCTGATAACGGATTTTACTTCGGAGCAAAACCGCACCAAGGCGATGGCCGCTGTGGGTGGAACCATAGGAATCTCCTTTGCGCTAGCCATGGTAATTGGTCCGGCGATTGCCGCTACTACCGGTCTATCTGGGATATTTTGGTTGACAGCTGTGTTTGGTCTTTTGGGTATAGTGATTGTTGTGATTGCAGTACCCAGGGCTGTGCCGATGCGTCAAAACCGTGAGACCCTAACCGATCTGAGTGCTATGGGTAAGTTGTTTAAGGACCCTGTATTGCAGCGCTTAAATCTAGGTATCTTTTGTCTTCATCTGGTGTTGATGGCAGCTTTTGTGGCTGTTCCAGGTATTCTAGCGTGGGAGTTGGCAATTTCTGAAGGGGACCTGTGGTGGGTTTATATAGCCCTTCTCGGAGGCGGTTTTGTGATTATGTTGCCGGCGGTGATTGTCGGCGAAAAATACGCCAGACAAAAGCAGTGTTTTGTCGCAGCAATTGCCTTGATGGCACTATCTATGCTGGTACTTGGACTGTACCGCTCAGATTGGATCACGCCATTGATGTTGCTGATGTTCTTTAGCGCATTTAATCTTCTCGAGGCCTCGCTGCCGTCTTGGTTGAGTAAAGTCTGTCCCGCTGGCAATCGGGGTACCGCTATGGGTATCTATTCTACTTCTCAGTTTATGGGTGCTTTTGCCGGAGGGGTTATCGGTGGCTGGGCTGTGGATAGCATTGGTGGTGGTGGTCTGTTTTTTATCCTAGCAATCATTTTGTTGATTTGGTTTTTTTTCGCACTGGGTATGCAGTCACCCAGACCATTGCAAACACTGGTTTTGCAAGTTGGTGACAGGGATCCTCGGGAAGTGGTAAAAATAATTTCTACTATCACTGGTGTAGAAGATATACTCTTAATTGAGGGCGAAGAACTGGCCTATTTGAAAGTCGACAAACAAACCGTCGATCTGGACAGGTTAAAACCCTTTTTAAACAACACATAGACAGGGGAACAATATGGCACGTGGAGTCAATAAAGTAATCTTGGTGGGCAACTGTGGGCAAGATCCTGAGGTGCGTTATATGCCTTCCGGGGGTGCGGTGACTAATCTCAGTTTAGCGACCTCCGAATCCTGGAAGGATAAAAATACTGGCGATCAACAGGAGCGCACTGAATGGCACCGTGTCGTGTTTTTCAACCGCTTGGCAGAGATTGTTGAACAATACGTCAAAAAGGGCACCAAGCTGTATGTTGAAGGCTCCCTGCGCACCCGCAAGTGGCAGGGACAAGATGGTCAAGATCGCTACACTACCGAGATTGTCGCCAGTGAAATGCAGATGTTGGATAGCCGCGGCAGTCAAGGTGGCTACGAGCAGCCTGCCCAGAGTTCACCGTCGCCAGACTTCCAGCAACAGGCCCCGCAAGCGGCACCAGCGAGTCCTCAATCGCAACCGGCACAGTCCGGCAGCATTGTGGATGACGATATACCTTTTTAGGGTTTTGAGTAGAACTTTAAGTTGGGTATTAAACGGGAATATTAATAAGAGGTATCTATGATCAAGATTGGTGACAAAATGCCTGAGGGCGCGTTCGGAGTGATGGGTCCCGAAGGGCCTGCCGAGCTCAGTAGTGCAGAGCTGTTTAGTGGAAAAAAAGTGGTCTTATTCGCTGTGCCCGGCGCCTTTACCCCAACCTGTTCAGCTGCCCATCTGCCTGGGTTTGTGGTTCAGTACGATCAGCTTATCGCCAAGGGCGTAGATACGGTGGCCTGTATCTCGGTCAATGATGTCTTTGTGATGAATGCTTGGGGCAATAGCGCCAATGCAGAGAATCTAGTAATGCTGGCGGATGGCAATGGTGCCTATGTGTCGGCATTGGGATTGGAGATGGATGCCTCGGGCTTTGGCATGGGCGTGCGCAGTAAACGCTTCGCTATGATCATCGATAATGGTCAGGTGCAACTGCTCAATGTGGATGAGGGAAAATTTGAAAGCTCCAGTGCCGAAGCAGTACTGGCGGCCCTGTAGATCCAACTGCTGAGAGGCGCCCTCTGCACAGTCCCAGGGTGCCTCCGATCTCACTTTAAATTCTCAGCCTGAGTACTTTTCCATGACTAGGGTGGCATTGGTGCCGCCGAATCCAAAGCTGTTAGACATCACGCGGTTGAGTTGTTTATCTTTGCTCTCAAGCAGTATGGGTAGGTCAGCAGCCTTTTCATCGAGCTGGTCGATGTGCGCTGAACCAGCGACAAAATTATCCTCCATCATCAGCATGCAGTAGATGGCCTCATGGACACCTGCAGCCCCTAAGGAATGGCCTGAGAGAGATTTAGTGGAGCTGATATCTGGACACTGATCGCCAAAAGTATTGCGAATCGCACCCAGTTCTGCGATATCGCCAACTGGTGTGCTGGTTCCGTGGGTATTGAGGTAATCGATAGGGCCGGAAACCGTCTCCATAGCCATCTTCATACAGCGTTCTGCACCTTCGCCAGAGGGGGCCACCATATCGGCCCCGTCGGAGGTGGCGCCATAGCCGGTGATTTCACAGATAATATTGGCGCCTCGAGCCAGCGCGTGCTCAAGTTCTTCGACCACTACAGTGCCGGCACCCAGTCCGGGGGCAAACCCATCGCGCTCAGCGTCATAGGCTCTGGAGGCAACCTCTGGGGTATCATTGTATTTGCTGGTCAGAGCACCCATGGCATCGAACATACCGGCCATTGACCAGTGCATATCTTCCGAGCCACCAGCCAATAATATGTCCTGTTTGCCCAGTTGAATCAGTTCCAGTGCGTGTCCTATACAGTGAGCGCTGGTGGCACAGGCAGACGCCAGCGAGTAATTGACACCTTTGATGCTAAAGGGCGTGGCGACACAGGCGGATACAGTGCTGGCCATAATCTGAGTGACCCTATAGGGGCCTGCTCTTTTAATACCGCGATCGCGCATCACATCGATGGTCTCGGTGAACATCTCACCAGAGACGCCACCAGAGCCCATAACCAGTCCGGTTCTGGTATTTGAAACCATATCCTCGGTGAGGCCGGCATCGGCGATAGCGCGTTCAGTTGCCATATAGGCATAGGACGCTGAGGGCCCCATAAAGCGCAAGATTTTGCGATCAATATGATCCTTGGGATCTATATCTAACACAGCGCCAACATTGCATTTGAGTCCCATCTCAGCAAAATCTTCGCGGTGGCGAATGCCGGAGATGCCCTCGCGTAGGGATTTAGAGACAGTTTCCCTGTCGTTGCCCAGACAGGAAATGATACCAATTCCAGTGATTACAGCGCGTTTCATCGAATGTCCTCGGTAACTAAAGCGTCAAATTAGTTTAGAAGTTGTCGGTATTTTCAAACAACCCAACTTTAAGGTCTTTGGCAGTATAGATTTCTCGGCCGTCGACCTCAACGCTGCCATCGGCAATTCCCATAATTAGCTTGCGTTGAATAAGCCGCGTTATATCCAGCTTATAGGTTACCTTGCTAGCATCGGGCAGAATCTGGCCGAAAAATTTAACATTGCCCGCCCCTAGGGCGCGGCCCCTGCCTGGATTGCCATTCCAGGCCAGAAAGAATCCAACCAGCTGCCACAGCGCATCGAGCCCCAGGCAACCAGGCATCACTGGATCCCCTTCAAAATGACAGTCAAAGAACCATAGATCTGGTTTGATATCAATTTCGGCGATAATTTCTCCAAGACCCTGTTTGCCACCGCTATTGTTAATTTTAGTGATGCGGTCAACCATTAGCATATTGGGAGCTGGAAGTTTTGCATTGCCGGATCCAAAAAGCTGACCGCGGCTGCAGTTTAGAATTTCTTCCTTAGAGTAGGAAGATGCAGGTATGAATGACATGATTTCCTTAGAGCTACTACACAAGCGCGCATCGTAACCACTTATAGGTCTTGCTTCAATAGTAAATGCGCTAAATTTAGTCAAACGCAGGTGTCGAGGTGCCACGGCAAATTGTATTGAGGGTTGACAGTCACTGGTGCGCTCCCTAGCATTCCGCCCTGTCAATAAATATTGCAATCCAAATCATGGCTTTTTACCACAATGTAGTGACCGACGAATTTCGGGCGGTCGATCAATTAATTATCGATAACTTAAAGTCCGAAGTTGGATTGGTTGAGGATATGGGCAGCTATATTGTCAACGCAGGCGGTAAGCGGATTCGCCCGGTTTTGGTATTGTTAAGTGCTCTGGCCAATGGCTATTCGGCTGGAAATAATCACCTTAAAATTGCCGCGATAATTGAGTTTATTCACACTGCAACGCTGCTGCACGACGATGTGGTGGATCTATCGGAGCTGCGCCGCGGTCGTCAGACCGCCAATACGATTTGGGGCAATGCGCCAAGTGTCCTAGTTGGTGATTTTCTCTATTCCCGAGCCTTCCAGATGTTAGTTGAACTGACGGATTTGCGCGTTATGGGGGTTATTGCCGATGCCACCAATGTTATCTCCGAGGGCGAGGTGCAGCAGATGACTAATGCCGGTAACGGCGAACTCGATGAGCAGGCTTACCGAGCGGTTATCTACCGAAAAACTGCTAAATTGTTCGAGGCGGCTGCCGAGTGTGGAGCGATCCTGACAGATGCCGATAGCAGGGCAATGGCTGACTACGGCAAACATCTAGGTATGGCTTTTCAAATTGCCGATGATGTCCTGGATCTTCAGGGCGATGTGGATGCTATGGGTAAAAATATTGGCGATGATCTGGCGGAGGGTAAGATGACCCTGCCCATAATATTTGCTCGAGATCATGTATCTAGCGATCAGAGCCAGTTAATTCGCAACGCCGTAGAATCTAAAGCGGTGGATAAACTTCAGCAAATCACAGAGATTGTTAGCGCATCTGGAGGGCTTGCCTACAGCCTGGATCAAGCCCGCGTGCACGCAGATTTAGCCAAGCAGGCACTGCAGGCAGTTCCGGACAATAAATACAAGCAGGTGCTACTCAAAGTCGCTGATTTTGCGGTGACACGCAGCGTCTAGCAATGAGGGATATATAAGCTGATTTGATAAATAATCAAAAAGCAATAGCTAAGAGTTATTGTGGTTATTGGAACTCTCTGATAATTTGAGTTGATGTTTTTGCTAGAATCCGCAGATGACTATAATAAATTGTCGTTCGTAGTTAGCAACGCATTCATAATTAACCTTTAAAGTTTAAGGAGTGTTGAGTGATTATAGGGATCACAAAGGAATTGGTGGGAGGAGAGAAGCGGGTTGCAATGTCCCCGGACAATGTCAAATCCCTGACCGATTCGGGCGTAGAAGTCCAGATACAACAAGATGCAGGCAAGGCTGCAGGTTTTGCCGACAGCGATTACACCGCGGCAGGTGCTGCGATCGTCAGTGATCGCGATGCCATATTTGAGGCCGCCGATGTTCTCCTTCAGGTTCAGAGCTTTGGCTCCAATACCGAGAATGCTGAGCAGGATTTAAAGCGATTGCGGCCCGGTCAATTGGTGATTGGAATGATGGACCCTCTGGCCAATCCTCAGGCTGCTAAACAGGTAGCTGATACGGGTGCAACTGGCATCGCACTCGAACTGGTGCCCCGTATAAGCCGTGCCCAGAGTATGGATGTGCTGTCCTCGATGGCGACCCTTGCCGGCTATAGGGCGGTGCTGCTCGGTGCTGAAGCCGCACCGCGCATTATGCCCATGTTGATGACCGCAGCCGGTACCTTGCAACCTGCGCGAGTGCTGATTATGGGTGTGGGTGTTGCCGGGCTTCAGGCCTGTGCTACCGCCAAGCGCCTGGGTGCGGTGGTGGAAGCCTATGATGTTAGACCCGCGGCTCGCGAGCAGATACTCTCTGTGGGTGCCAAGCCAGTGGAGCTAGACCTGCAGACTGAGTCCTCTGAGGGTGCTGGCGGTTATGCTAAAGAGCAGAGTGAAGAATTTTTGCGCCGCCAACGGGAACTGATGACCGAGGTCGTGGCGCAACAGGATATCATTATAACCACAGCGGCGGTGCCCGGTGCCAAGTCACCCATTTTGGTTACTGAAGATATGGTTAAAGCTATGAAGCCCGGCTCGGTAATTGTCGATTTAGCTGCTGAGCGCGGTGGAAACTGCGATCTCACTGTGCAGGGTGAAACTGTAGTTGCCCATGATGTCACTATTCTGGGGCCGGAGAATGTACCCTCTGAATTGGCTAACCACGCCAGCCAGATGTTCGGCAAGAATATGCAGACGCTCTTGGAGTTGATTATCCAAGAGGGCCAGATCAATCTCAATTTTGAGGATGAAATTGTCGCCGGCACAGTGGTAGCTCACGCTGGTGAAGTACCTCATCCCCATATGCGCAAACTGCTGGGCATAGACTCGGCTGACGCACAAAAATAAAGCGATTAAAGGAGTTAGTTCATTGGAAATTCTTATTCTGTTACTGGCACTCTTTGTGCTGTCGTTGTTTTTGGGCGTGGAGCTTATTGTTAAAGTCCCACCCACCTTGCATACACCCCTGATGTCTGGAACCAACGCTGTCTCTGGCATTACTCTAGTCGGGGCACTGTTAGCCGCTGGCTCAGAGGGTTCACCCATGGTGGTCAATATCCTCGGTTTTCTGGCCGTGACCTTTGCCTCAATTAATGTGATTGGCGGCTATTTGGTCACCAACCGCATGTTAGCCATGTTTAAAAGGAAGTAACCGATGAATGCGAATTTAGTGAATTTGGTTTATTTGTTTGCCGGTGTTCTTTTTATACTCGGCATTAAAGGTCTGACTAAGCCCGCCACTGCAGTGCGCGGCAATATGCTTTCAGCACTGGGTATGCTAATTGCAGTGGTGGTCACTCTGCTGGATGGCAATATTATCGACTACACCTATATTATTGCCGGGGTTCTGACTGGAGGTATTGTGGGTGCAGTGATGGCTCTGCGCATTCAGATGACTTCAATGCCGCAGATGGTGGCGTTGCTCAATGGATTTGGTGGCGGTGCCTCCCTGACCATTGCACTGGCGGAGTACTTCTCTGTGCTGGGTGTAGATGCACAAAGCCTGTCTGAATTATTAGTGCCCGTCACCTTAGATGCCAGTGCCTTCGGTACTGGGGACGCGGGGATGGTTGCGCTGGTCTCCATTGGGCTGACTGCACTGATTGGCGCCGTGACCCTAACCGGTAGCCTGGTGGCCTTTGCCAAGCTTCAGGAGTTAGTCAAAAAGAGTTTCGCACTGCTTGGCGGGCCCTTGGGTAATGGTATTTTACTGGTAGCTGCGCTAGTTGCTCTGGGTTATGTGATTGCCGAACCCGGCAATGCCGCTGCAGTGCTAGCCCTAGTCGCTATCGCGCTGTTGCTAGGTCTATTCCTGGTGATGCCCATAGGTGGCGCCGATATGCCGGTGGTGATCGCACTGCTGAATTCCTACTCTGGGATAGCGGCAGCACTTGCAGGCTTTATCCTCGGCAATACGGTTCTGATCGTTGCTGGCTCACTGGTGGGTACCTCGGGTCTGATTCTCACCAAGATTATGTGTGTGGCCATGAACCGCTCGCTGGTCAATGTGCTGTTTGGCAAGATGGCCGAGGGTGGTGAAACGGTTGATGCCGATGAAATTTACGCCGGCAAGGTCACCAGTGCCCAGCCCGATGAGGTGGCGATGATGTTGGAAATGGCCAAGCGCGTAGTGATTGTGCCCGGCTATGGTATGGCTATGGCACAGGCCCAGCACGCTGTGCGCGAACTGGCTGACGCCATGGAAGCGCGAGGTACTGAAGTCGAGTACGGTATACACCCAGTGGCTGGTCGCATGCCTGGCCATATGAATGTACTGCTGGCCGAGGCGGAGGTGCCCTACGACAAATTGATCGAGATGGATAGAATTAACCCCACCTTTGAAGACACCGATGTGGTGATTGTGATCGGTGCCAATGATGTTACCA
>Ga0213865_10002061_pt1 | contig 12791 bp, 22 predicted proteins | sample PICome_6_FD_160100 | JGI IMG/M metagenome (GOLD analysis project Ga0213865, IMG submission 160100) | Coastal seawater microbial communities near Pivers Island, North Carolina, United States - PICO282 | ecosystem: Environmental > Aquatic > Marine > Coastal | place: USA: North Carolina...
AAAGACTGGGCCAATCCCTGTGTCCACGACTGAGGCACAAACATGCCCTGCTGCTTGCCCGTTCAACAATGCCAATGAGGGTGGCTGCTACGCAGAAAGCGGCCCTCTCAAAATGCACTGGATGAAAGTGTCCGACAAAGCACGTGGTGACACATGGTCTGTGTTTACAGGCAAGATTGCCAACCTGAAAGCTGACACACTGTGGCGGCACAATCAGGCTGGTGACTTGCCCGGACGCAATGACCAGCTTGACGCTACAGCTTGCATGGAATTGACACAGGCCAATGAGGGCAAGCGTGGCTTCACATACACTCACTACGATGTGCTTGGCAGTGAGCGTAACCGCATGATTGTGACGCAGATGAACCGTTCTGGTTTCACTGTCAATCTGTCTGCCAACAATGTGGCACATGCTGACCAGCTTGCTGACTTGGATGCTGGCCCTGTGGCTACAGTGTTGCCCATTGACCAGACCAGCAACACCACTACACCGGCTGGCCGCAAGGTAGTTGTATGCCCTGCAACCATCCGTGATGATGTGTCCTGTGCTACCTGTCAGCTTTGTCAGCGTCAGCGTGACTTCATCATTGGCTTTCCGGCACACGGCACAAGCAAGAAGAAGGCCAGTGCCATTGCCGCTGCCTAAACCTCTTATGTATATGTTATGTGTAATAACACTTGAACTTTAGTGAAAGTGTATTACACTTACATATACTAGAAACAGTCCTACCTAGGACACTTGGAGAATGACAATGCGTATCAAGCCTACCAACCCCGTAGCGAAAGCGATTGCACAGAACCGCAGACGTACCGCTACACAAGTACCCAAGCCCAAGAAGGGCAAGGGCAGTTACAACCGCAAGCAAGAGGAGAAGCCTAATGCGGAAGACAAGTGAGTTTGACAATGACTGGAACGACACCACAATCTTTGAGAAGCTGCCAGTGCGTAAGACTGCTGGCAAGCCCAAGCGTGATGACTGGAAGCGTGACCGCAATGCGGCACGTAAGGCAAAGCGTATGACACAGGAGAAGAATTATGCTGCTTAGTGAAACAAATGTTCGTGTATACTGGAACTTGCACAAGGGCTGCTGGTCTGTACAGGACCGCAAGACAGGCAGGGTTGTCAAGCACATGGTTGCCTGTACCCTTGCCGATGTGAAATTCGTTGTCCGTCCCGCCGGACGTGAGAAGGTGCGTCGTGAAGGCAAGAAGAATGTACATGCCTTTGCTGCTGGAAGGTTCAGCCTCAAGAATGGGCTGGCATCATATGTCAAAGGCGCACGAAAGGTGACGTATAACCCCTACGTCAATGAGACATTCGTATTCACTGAGACTGGTGAGCCAGTGACAGATGCGTATGTCGTTACTATGGGTACATGGCAGGGCAAGCCCTCTGTCTGGGCCATCAAGAACCAAGCTAACTAACCAACACAAAGGAGATATTACCATGACAACACTTACCATTGAGAACACCATCGCCAAAGGCACATACTTCAAGCGTTCAACAGGCAAGACAGGACAGGTGATTGGCTCACCTGAGTTGGAAGCCAAGCTGACGAAAGTCGAGACGCTGTATCGCCGGTACTATGGCAAGCCTATGGGCCGTGGCAAGTTCTATGACCTTGTTCTTGGTGGCTCACGTGATGTGAAGTCAGAGGCAGGTGGATACATACAGTACACTGGTGAATGTGTTGCTGGTATCTGGCTTGACCAGATGCACAAGACACTGGGTGCTGCAGTACGCCGCAAAGACCGTGAGACTGTCCTGAGTGTTGACCTTGGGCAGTATCAGGTATCAAACATGCAGGAACTTGCCCGTGAAGTTCGGGGCAAGGCAAAGCTGCCAGTTCATCCCCGTTCTGGTAAGCGTATCCTCACACCACGTACACAGAAGGTTGCATGACTAAGTGGGTCTGCGTTGAGTGTGGTGGCACGGATGTATGGGAACTGTCATGGGTTCGTGCCAACCGCATCTCATGGATGTTGGAGTATGGAGAGGATGTGCATGTATATACAGACACATATCCCGTGCCTCAGACAAGGTGTATGGACTGTGAGAAGAAAGTTTTTCTAGTAGAAAAGGAGTCAACGTAATGTATTGGCAAATTGGTATCAAGATTGGCGCAGAGAGTGGGCAGGTAAATGTCCACCCCGCTGCCCTGCAAGAGAGTGTTTGGGATAATGCGGTTGAACACGCATTAGATATGGCGACCGCATTGTACCCGCAGCAACGCATTGAATTGGAATGGGTCAAGGAGTTTAACAATGACTAATGAACAGGCAGAACTTCTCACTAAAGAAGAACGTATGCAGCTTCAAGGCATACGTGAGGACTACTTGGAAATCTTCTACACCAAGCCTGAGTTGCGAGAGGATGACCCAGAGTTCTGGCATACTGTTGTTGACCAGTGGGAATTGGTCAACGCTCGTTTAGAAAAGGACGAGTGGGCTAGGATAAGAGGCACATGTCACACGGTAATTGGTGAGGAGTATGAAGATGCGTAACACATGGAAACTAATCATGGACTGGCGGTACAATCCGCTGGTCCATATCCCTGACAACAACACACGGCACATGGTGATGCAGGTGCTGGCATGGATGTGGTGCATTATCTTTGCCATGTCTGTTGGCTCTATCACTGTCTTTGGCATAAGTGCCATAGCACATGCCCTGCTGATTGCTGGCGTGTTCATCACGGCAGGTGTGTTTGAGACAGCCAGACGTAAGCCTAATTACTTTGGTGGCTTGGGTAGAGGCAATGGAGGTGAGCATGAATAAATATACAGATGACCAGATAGCAAATGCTTGCATGAAGTGCGTGGATGATTGGGATATGGAAACACTACTGCAATTTGCGTATGACGAGATGTATCATCACTACAGAGAAGTGGCAGAGTCAGACAGTCTGGATGCCTTTATGAAGGATAATGAGGATGAATAGGTTTATCATAGAAGATACCCCCGATGCTATAGCACGTTCACTGTGTGACCAGCACATTGTCAAGATGCCATTGGAAGAAGCGCAGATGTTATGTACTACACTGTGGCATCATGCACCGGAGTATGCAGAAGAACGTGGGCTGTACAAGCCTGTACATCAGAAGCATCCCTGTACATTGTGGGCAATGGAGAACCGTGCCAATTACCGCTGGGCTTACAGCCTGTACACATCCATGCTGTGTGAGTATCACCACAGATACGGCAAGTGGCATGGTGCTGGCAAGCACAGCATTGCATTGTACGAGGGGCGGCATCTGCTACCAGACGGTGACGTGACACCTCACCCGCAGTGTTTCAGCGGACACGATGACTGCAAGACAGATGAAGACTGGCCCATCGTTGCATACCGTGCGTTCTACACGGTGGACAAGAGCAGCTTTGCTAGGTACAATAAGGGCCGTGAGATGCCTGAGTGGATGAGGAGTGCCGCATGAAAACGATAACTGTGAACATCAAACACGAAGACCGCACCATCCTTGAACGGAAGGTGGAGGATTACTTTCGTGGCTATCACCCATTCGGGTATGGCACTAGGCTGGAGACACCAGCGTACTACGACGAAGACCAGCAATGTTGGGTGGCTGTGATATCCCGACACACCTCTTGTGATTAAGGAGAATGACAATGGAAGTAACACATGAACAACGCCTAGACTTGCTCAAGGCACACAATAGTCTGAAGGACATCCTGTCCACCATCTTTGACTGTCAAGACATCTGGATGTCCGATGTAGGCAAGCTGGAAAGATTGCAGTGTGACCTGCACCGCATCTTCAAGTTCGTACCCAAAGAGGATGCTGATGGTCATCGTATGCACTACGCAGACTGGGTGCTGGCAGAAGAGGATGATGACTAATGTTTGCTGAAGCACTTGTGTGCCTAGCACTCAATGTGTACCACGAGGCACGTGACCAGCCCTTCATTGGGCAGGTTGCGGTTGCCCAAGTGGTAATGAACAGAGTGTATGACGATAGGTATCCTGACACTGTATGTGATGTGGTTAAGCAAGGTCCAACGTACTCATGGAAGCAGGACTTCCCTGTACGCCATCGCTGTCAGTTTAGCTGGTACTGCGACGGTAAGTCAGACAAGACACCTGACCAGACAGCGTGGCAGCAAGCTATGTTGATTGCACAGGGTGTACACACAGGCAACCTTGACGACTTCGTTGAGGGTGCGACACACTACCACGCAACCTACGTCCTGCCTGAATGGGCAGAAAGCAAGACGCCTGTTGTACAAATAGGTGACCATGTATTCTATCGCTGGGATTAGTGCTTGACTGGGTGTGTGCTTTGTGATACAACGTAACTCTCAGTTGCCAATACGAAAGGAGACAACTCTATGACTGAACTAGAGCGTCGGTTCAACCGATTTGATGAAGACAACCCGCATGTATGGGATTTGTTTGTGAAATACACAAATGATGTGATACAAGCTGGCAAAAAGAACTACAGTTCAAAGGCTATCTTTGAACGTATTCGGTGGCACACCGACATTGAAACACAGTCTGATGTGAAGTTTAAGCTGTCGAATAATCATACAGCTTATTATGCACGTAAGTTCATGGATGCCTTCCCAGACAAAGAGGGTTTCTTCCGTACCAAAAAAGTGAAAGGAGACTAACTATGCCATTTGATTCACACATCCTTACAGCAGAGGAACTGCTGCCTGAGAACCTCAACTTCCCTGTGGAGTTTGAGCCTACCAAAGTGACGGACAAGAAGTATGTCATCAACGGTAACACCGGAGACTATCTTGGTGTGGTCGGTAACAGCTTCAAGTGTGCCAACCACGGTGACTTCTTCGTCGGTGTACATGACACAATCACGGAGAACCTTGGTGCTGACGAATGCGAAAGCATGAACATACGCTTCAGGACTGCACGTAACAACGCTTGGGCTATGGCTGACATGTCACTGCCTGAAGTGACTGCACGTATTGAGTCCGACAAGCACAGCACCACGATTGCACAGCGTATCATTGCCCTGCACGGGGTGGACGGTAGCTGTTCCAATCAGGTGTACTTTGGTGCCATCGACTTCTTTTGTACAAACGGTATGATTACCGGAGAGTATGACGACATCCGCAGGAAGAACACCAGCGGGTTCGACATGGACAAGTTCATCAAGGAACTGAAGGGTTCGACACAGGCTTTCTATGCACAGTCAGAACGACTGCAGCGGTTCGCAAACAAGACACTCTATGTCGGTGATGTGAAAGCCATGCTGGAATCCCTGCTCAAATCAGACCGTGTGTCAGAGAAGATGCTTACCTTGTACAATCAAGAGGCTGCAACTCGTGGTCAGAATGCTTGGGCATTGTACAGTGCCTTCACGAACTACGCCAGCTATGCTGATGAGCGTAATGGTTTCGGGCTGCGTAACACTGGCAAGGACACCAACGCTATCACGATGTTCCGTCGTGAGAATCAAGCTGCACAATGGGTGAACAGCACAGAGTTCAAGGAGTTGCTTGCAGCATGAAGACAGTTGAAGATTTAGTATTGACATACTATTCTTCCAACGATTTCAGTATGTTGAGGGACAAGTCTAAGAAGGACTATCAATACTTCCTCAACATATTGGTCGGTGAGTTTGGGTCTGTTGCATATGACAAGCTGTCGAGCAAGCAAGCCAAACACGCATATGAAGAATGGGTGAAGCGTGGCATCACGTTTGCCAATCATGTATGCACTGTGTCGTCGTTGCTGTACCGCTACGCCATCGACATGGAATACGCAATGGTGAACCCATTTGCCAATATCAAACGTAAGACTGCACCGCAACGTAAGGTGGTGTGGTCAGAAGACAACGTGCGTCAATTCCTTGACACTGCCTATGGGCAGTTTGAGTGGCGCAGCATTGGCCTGATTATTCATATGGCATACGAGTGGTGCCAGCGGCTAGGTGACATGCGTCTGCTGCAATGGGACAACCTCGACATGGATGATAGGAAGCTGTACCTTGAGCAGAGCAAGCGCAGGGCAGAGGTGTGCCTTCCAATCGAAGATGACCTGTACGAGATGCTTGTTCAGCAGCAGGAAGACTTCGGCTTTCAAGCCTACGTGGCACCCCGTGTGCTGCCTGTTGGTGGTAAGTATCATCCATACAGCCTAGAGCGTCTCAGCAAGGCTGGACGGGCTGTTATGAGGCAAGCTAATCTGCCAGAGGAGTTACGACTGATGGACTTACGTAGGACAGGCACGACACAGATGGTCGAGGCCGGTGTGCCTATGGGACAAATCATGTCTGTGACTGGACACAGTAACCCGCAGTCGGTGAAACCTTACATGAGAAATACGTATGCCAGTGCAAATAGTGCATTGACAGCACGTAAGTCGCATGGTAAAAGCACTTAACTGCCGCAAAGGAAAGTGATATATACATGGATAATATATACAACATTGTAAGTGATATGGACGTACCCGTGGGTATGACCAAGCGTGTTGCTTGCCCTAACTGTGGAGAGAAAACATTCACAGTGACAAACAACATGGGTTCGCTTGTATGGAATTGCTATCGTGCATCCTGTGGTATCAAGGGCGGGACACGTGTTCGTATGAGTGCCGATGACATCCGTGCTGGCTTTGCTGGTGCTGATGACTTCGCCAAGCAGGACACGTTCAAGCTGCCTGACTACATCGTGCCACACGATTGGAACGTGGCAGAGATTGCACATGAGTTATATGAATTGGATGCAGAAGAACTTGGCCTCATGTATGACGTGAAGGAACATCGCATGGTATTCCCTATCGTACATGACGACAAGATTGTGGATGCAACTGGCCGTTCATTGGGTAAACGATTACCTAAATGGAAACGGTATGGAAAAAGTGGCTTGCCTTATGTCGCAGGACATGGTAAAGTCGCCGTAGTTGTTGAGGACTGCTTGAGTGCAGCCGTTGTTGGTTACGGCACCTTTGTCGGGGTTGCGCTTCTAGGCACGTCATTGCAAGAGACGCATAAAGGGTATCTCTCGCAGTTCTCAACAGCAATCATTGCGCTAGACCCCGATGCGCTGCCGAAGACTTTGATTATGGCGAAAGAATTACGAGGGCATGTCAACGATGTTCGTGTCCTTCGACTAACCGACGACTTGAAATATCGTAACCCGACAGATATGGAGAACCTTCATGGAATTATCAATAATTAGGAGCCTGATGGACAAGTCATTCTATGATGACCATCGTGGCTCTAAGTGTCCGCAGCGTTTGTTCAGTAAGGACGTGCGGAAGATCAAGCAGGCTATAGATACTGCTATGGACAGGTACGAGCGTAGCGTTACGCCGGATGAGATTGAAGCCCTGTTCATGTCAAACAATCCTACGCTGACCACAGCACAGAAGCAGGCATACTCTAGCCTGTTTGCACAGGTCAAACGTGAGGAGCCTATGGGCGGTGACGTAGCACAGGAGGTGTTGTCCAAGCTGTTCCAACAGGTGGTAGGTGAGGACGTAGCAAACATTGGCTTTGATATGGTCAATGGTGATGCGGGTAGCCTTGAGTCCTTGCGTAACTTACTTGAGCGTTACGGTGATGACTTCATCCCTGACTTGAATATTGAGTGGGACGACATCACAATTGAGACACTCATGGCTAAGGCTGAACTGGAAGCACGTTGGACATTCAACATAGGTCCAGTGACACGCAAAGTAGAGGGCGTCTCTGGCGGTCAGCTTATCGAAGTAGGCGCAAGGCCCAACACAGGTAAGACATCCTTCCATGCCAGCTTGATTGCTGGTCCGGGCGGCTTCGCACATCAGGGTGCCAAGTGCATCATCTTGTGTAACGAAGAGCCTACCCACCGTGTCGGTGCTAGATACTTGACTGCTGCCGCTGGTATGTCAGCCCGTGAGGTACGGGATAACATGGCTAAGGCACAGGCTATGTATGAGCCAGTGATGAACAACATCAAGATCAAGGAAGCAGGTGGACGTGACATGGCATGGGTTGAGTCCGTATGTAAGTCATACAAGCCTGATGTCCTTGTGCTTGACATGGGTGACAAGTTCGGGGTGCAGGGTTCCTTTGCACGACAGGACGAGGCACTCAAGGCGTGTGCCATCTACGCTAGGCAGATTGCCAAGACATACGACTGCGCCGTGTTCTACATGTCTCAGCTATCAGCAGAGGCAGAAGGACGCTCACAACTTAACCAGTCCATGATGGAAGGTAGCCGTACAGGTAAGGCAGCAGAAGCTGACCTGATGATCCTGATAGGTAAGTCACCTTCTGTTGAAGGGCAAGAGGAAGACAGCCCACTGCGTCACATCAACATAGTCAAGAACAAGTTGAATGGCTGGCACGGTATGGTAAACTGTAACCTCGACTACTTAACAGCGAGGTACGAAGAATGAGAACCAAACGATTTAGCCCAGAGGATTTTGACCGTTACGACAATGCCGCCCGACAGATGACACAGAAGCATCTGGAACTAACGGGACATACTGTGGAGCCACACCCTGACAGGTATGCACAAGACCTTATAGCTACGAAGGATGGCACATCTATCTACGTAGAGTGTGAGGTCAAGGTAGTGTGGAGTGGTAGCACGTTCCCTTACGAGACTGTGCAGCTACCACAACGCAAACAGAAGTTCTTTGCCCAGCCCACATTGTTCTACATATGGAACAAGCAGCTTGATTGCGCCGTTACCTTCTTGTCTGAGGACATAAAGGACTTGACACCTGTCGAGGTTCCGAATAAGTATGTGTACAAGGGCGAGTACTTCTTCCAGATACCTCTGGATTTAACCAACAAAGTAAAGGTGAGGATTAAAGATGAAGCTAACACTTGATGTAGAGAACACCGTTACCAAGCGTGACGGCAAGACACACATGGACCCGTTTGAGCCAGACAATTCCCTGACTATGGTGGGCATGCTGGATGACCAAGGGGTAGAGTGCCTTGTCACCTTTGACCACAACGATGTGCCAGCAGATGCCGATGGCCATACAGTCGTACAGGAATGGCTAGATAGGGCTACTGTACTCATCATGCACAATGCAGCACACGACTTGCTGTGGCTCTGGGAATCAGGCTTCAAGTATGACGGGCCTGTGTTCGACACAATGCTTGCTGAGTATGTACTGCAGCGTGGCGTGAAGGAGCCGCTGTCACTAGAGGCATGTGCAGATCGTTATGCTCTTGATACTAGGAAGCAGGACACTCTGAAGGAATACTTTTCTAAGGGGTACAACACACGTGAGATACCGTGGGACATACTCGTATCCTACCTGTCATCTGATCTAGGTGCTACGCAGCAGTTGGCAGATCGTCTCATGCTCAGACTAAATAGTAAGGAAGACAGCGGCCTACTAAGCACTGTTGACCTAACAAATCAAGTGGCTACCTGCCTTGCTCGTATCTATCAGCGAGGCTTTGCTGTCGATTTGTCTGTGCTTGATAATGTGCGACAGCAGTTTGAGCAGGAGCGTGACGATCTTGAGCGTGACTTACAGCAGCATGTACGTACACTCATGGGGGATACCCCTATCAATCTTAATAGCCCAGAGCAATTGTCTTGGGTAATATACAGTCGCAAGGTCATAGACAAGCCAGCATGGGGTAATGCAATTGAGCCGTACATGAGTGGTGCAGAGTTTGATCGTATGATATCAGCAGGCACTGAACGCCTGTACAAGACTAAAGCAGTGCAGTGCCGTGAATGTAATGGTACTGGACATATACGGAAGGTACGGAAAGATGGAACACCTTATGCAAAACCCAATCGCTGCACGGTATGCAACGCTAATGGTTACAGGCTTGATAATACTGGTACTGTTGCGGGTCTTAGATTCAAAGCCCCGTCTGCTAAGTGGGCTAGTGCAAATGGTTTCAGCACTAGCAAGCAGAACCTTGAGACGCTAGAGAAATCAGCACGTGTCAAGGGAATGACAGATGCTGAAGAGTTCCTGTCAAAAGTCCGACGCTTGTCGGCGGTTGATACTTACCTGTCATCGTTTGTAGATGGCATACGTATCTACACAAAGCAGGATGGTAAGCTGCATGTACGGCTACTGCAGCACAGAGCATCTACAGGTCGTCTGTCTAGTGCAGACCCTAACATGCAGAACATGCCACGTGGCGGCACTTTCCCTGTGAAGAAGGTATTTGTGTCACGGTTCAATGATGGCAAGATTATGGAAGCAGACTTTGCACAGCTTGAGTTCAGGGCTGCTGCATATCTATCACAAGACGGAGTTGCAATTGACGAAGTATCTACTGGGTTTGATGTACACAGTTACACCGCTAAAGTTATTACCGATGCTGGTCAGCCTACGGATAGGCAGACTGCGAAAGCGCATACCTTCGCACCCCTCTACGGTGCCACCGGCTTCGGTAGAACGCCAGCAGAAGCTGAGTACTACACTCACTTCACGAAGAAGTACAAGGGCATCGAACTATGGCATGCCAAACTGGCTAAAGAGGCTATAGCCACAGGCAAGATCACTACACCGTCTGGCCGTGAGTTCGCCTTTCCTGATGTGAGCCGCAATGCCCGTGGTCGTGTGAGTAACTTTACACAGATCAAGAACTACCCCGTGCAGTCATTCGCAACAGCGGACATTGTTCCAATTGCACTACTGCACATTGATAAACTACTTGACGGCATGCAGTCATGTGTGGTAAACACAGTACATGATTCAATCGTCATTGACGTACATCCAGATGAAGAAAGGAGAGTCATCGACATAATACACCGGACTAACAAAGAGTTGCCTGACTTGATTACCCTACGTTGGGGATTGGTATTCAATGTTCCTCTGGAACTAGAGGCAAAAATTGGCCCCAACTGGCTTGACACACATGATGTGTCGTGATATAACTATGGATTCTAACTCGAAAGAAGGAGTATAAAACACATGGAACTAACAACAATTGACACTAACAATTACGCCGCAATGGCAAAGGCAATGGGCATTGCTAACGAGACATCTAGTGAGCGTAAGCAAGCTAGTACCCTTGCCCGACTACGCATCAATCACTCACCTGTAATGGGTGAGGCAGAAGTAAAAGGTAAGACCGTTAACATGGAGGTAATCAGCGGGGGTACGTACAAGCTGGAGGTGCCTGACGGACCTACCTACTACGCAGAGTCGGTACAGATTCGTCCGTATCTGCAACGCTTTATGTACAAGCGATTTGTACGTGGCATGGGTGATAGCCCTAACCGCTACGTCAAGACTGTCATGGCTGATAACCTGAACATTGATCTAAAGGACAATGACGGCGGGTTCAACTGTGGTAAACCTGCTGGCTACATCCAAGACTTCAAGGCTCTGCCTGAGAAGACACAGGAGTTGATCCGACAGATCAAGCGTGTTCGTGTAGTGCTTGGTACTGTACAACTTGTGAATGCTACAGATGCTAATGGTAACGCAGTGGATGTAGAGGAGACGCCATTCATCTGGGAAGTAGAGAACCGTGATGCGTTCAAGAACGTAGGCGGTGCCTTCACTCAGCTTGCCAAGATGAAGCGGCTGCCTGTGCAGCACATCATTACTGCTAACACAGAGGAGCGTAAGATTCCTACTGGTGCAGTATTCTACCTGCCTGTCGTGTCTCTTGATGTGACCAAGACCCTTGACCTTACTAATAAGGAACAGGATATGTTTGGTGACTTCATGCAATGGGTACAGAACTACAACGAGTACATCATCAATGCGTATGCAGAGAAGGCGACACATCGTAATGATGACGATGATGAGTTCATCGTAGACGGTCTTGTTGACATCGAAGTAGAAGAGGTAGCGTAATGAACCACCCTGCTGAACTGGCTGTGCATCAGTACATGGAGAACGCTGTTAAGGGTAAGTCCTCAATGTCAGAGGATACCATTAAACAAGTGGGTCAAGATGTAATGAACGCACTTCAACGCCAGTTTGGTGGGGGTAACAAGCGTGACAAGTTTGGTCTGCGTATGTCAAACGTAGGTAGGCCAACTTGCCAGCTTTGGTTTGAGAAGAATGAACCAGAGAAAGCGTTACCCTTTCCAACAACATTCGTAATGAACATGATGCTTGGAGATATCGTAGAGGCAGTCTTCAAGGGTCTTCTCAAAGAAGCAGGGGTGAAGTATGAGGATGATGAAAAGGTTACTCTACAGCTTGATGAGGATACATCCATCACTGGCACCTATGATATTGTTATTGATGGTGCTGTTGATGATGTTAAGTCAGCGTCTAACTGGTCATACACTAACAAGTTTGAGTCCTTCGACTCTCTTAGACAAGGTGATGCTTTCGGGTATGTAGCCCAGCTTGCTGGGTATGCAAAGGCTGCAGGTAAACGTGCCGGTGGATGGTGGGTAGTGAACAAAGCCAATGGCGAGTTCAAGTATGTGCCAGCTACAGGTATGGACGTGGATGAAGAAGTACGTAAGATCAAAGACACAGCCGATACTATGGAAGAGAACAGGTTTGAGCGTTGCTTTGAGGCAGTGCCTGAGACATTTCGTGGTAAGCCTACAGGCAACACAGTGCTGGGTACTGAGTGCGGCTTCTGCCGTTACAGATTTACGTGCTGGCCCGGACTGCAGGAACTACCGGCTGTTGCATCACAGGCCAAGCAACCTAAGACTGTGGCTTACGTAACACTTGCAGATGAATATAAGAGCAAGGACTTCTTCAAGGGACGGGCAATGTAATGCCTAACGCAAAGCAATTCCGTGCAGCACGGAAGTATGGGTACAGGAGTGGGCTTGAACACAAGCTGTCCCTTTATCTGGATGAACTCAAAGTCAAGTACGATTATGAGAAAGTTAAGATTGAATGGGAAGACCTTGC
>Ga0213865_10002063_pt1 | contig 12784 bp, 13 predicted proteins | sample PICome_6_FD_160100 | JGI IMG/M metagenome (GOLD analysis project Ga0213865, IMG submission 160100) | Coastal seawater microbial communities near Pivers Island, North Carolina, United States - PICO282 | ecosystem: Environmental > Aquatic > Marine > Coastal | place: USA: North Carolina...
ATAATGCTTATCTTTTTTATTGTTACAACTTCTTTTGTAAAAGAAACAGGTGTGGAAGTAAATAGACCTAATGCTGCAACAGCTGTAAGAGATGAGAGGGGTAATATTCTTATCGCTATAACTGCAAATGATGAAATTTGGATTGATAAGAGACGAGTTGATTTAAGATCAGTAAGAGCAAATGTGGAGAGATTAAAAGCTGAAAATCCAGAAGGTTCAGTAATAATTCAAGCAGATGAAGCTTCAAAAACAGGGTTTCTAGTTGAAACCATGGATCAAGTTAGGCTTGCAGGAGTTCAAAATGTATCAATCGCTGCTCAAAAAGATTGATTTTAAAAATAAAAATCAGCTAGCCATCGTTGGGGGCTTTCTTAGTACATTTTTAATTTTTTTAATAATTTATGTGATTATTTTGCCATCAGGCAAAGGTTTTGATTCAGTTAAAGATTCCAGCATGGTTGATTTTGTAAGATTAAAAAAGAATGATTTTCTAAACGAAAGGGAAAGAGCTTTACCAGAAAAACCACCCCCTCCAAAAAAACCGCCTCCACCAAAACTTGAAACACCTGACATTGCTGAGCCAGTAACGCCAAACTTAGATATTAAGTTTCCCGACATAAAGACTCCTATTGATTTGAAAGGTGCAATGCTTCAAGGGTCAAATTCACTTGCATCCAATAGTGCTTTAATTCCATTAGTTAGAATCTCACCTCGCTATCCAAGAGAGGCCTTGTTATCAGGCAAGACTGGTTTTGTAACAATAAAACTAACAGTTGACGAAGAGGGTAAAGTTATAGATGCTGTAATATCTGAATCAAGACCACCTAGAATATTTGACAGGGCTGCTTTATCTGCAGTTTTAAGATGGAAGTTTAAGCCTCGTGTTATTGACGGAGTTCCGGTTCAGCAGGTAGGCTCAACAACAATTGAATTTAACTTATGATGAAAAAATTATTATTTGTATTTGTTTTTATTTTTAGCACCTTTTCATATTCACAAGAGGCTATACAGCAATGGGTTTATAATATGTTAGAGCGTGCTCAATTGAATGTGGATAATGGCAACATAGAGCAAGCCGAAAAAACCTACAAAGATTATGCGGATAGATCATACTCAAGTAACTCATATGATCATTTTGTTATATTACGATCCTATGCGTATTTTTTACTCTCTCAAGACAGAAACGATGAAGCTTTAGTCTATCTTAAAAAAGCAGATAAGAAGAAACGCATGCCTCCATATGACGTCTTTATGCTTAAATTTAGTTTAGGCCAGGTTTTGTATGTCGAGGGGCAGAGAGACGCTGCTAAAAAATCATTTTTAGAATGGATTAAAATTGGTACAGATAATGAATTTGATATAGTGCCAGAGGGTTACGCAACGCTTGCAACTATATATGCGCAGGACTCTGAATGGGATAATGCATTAAAATATATTACATTAGCACTTGATAATGCATCTACTTTTGTTGAAAACTGGGCACAATTAAAATTTGCTATTCATACTGAAAAAAAACAATACATGGAGGCTTTAGAGGTCGCCCAAGACTTAGTAAGATTTAAACCAAAGAATAAATCCTATATTGAGCAAATGTCAGGTATTTATAATGTTATTAAATTTGAAGAAGAATCTTTGGCTTCTTTAGAATTCAAGTTACAACAGGATTTATTAAAAAAACCATCAGAGTATATAAACCTTGCAAATTTTTATCTCTATAAAGGCCTCCCTATAGATTCTGCTAAAGTTATCGAAAAGGGACTTAAATTAGGTGCTCTTGAAAACAATATTAAACACAATGAGCTACTAAGTAATGCATACATAATTGCTAAAGACTTTAATAATGCTATTAAAGCACTTATAAATGTTACAAAAATCTCAAATGACTCAAAATATGACTACAGGATTGGTCAAATTTATCTCCAAAACTCAGAATATAAAAATGCTATTAAGTTTCTTGATCTTGCACGAAAAAAGGGTTGGAGCTCTAAGCCTGGATCTTTAGAAATGCTTATTGGTATTAGTTATATAGAGCTGGATGACTTTGATAACGCAAGGATTGAGCTTGCTAAAGCAATAAACCTTGGTAAGGAAAAAGATGTTGAGCCATGGATTAATTACATAAATTCTACTGAAAGCCTAAGAAAAGCTGCAGCTAGTTAATTGAACTTTTGTTTAATTAATAAGTCAAAACAAAGCAAATGATTATAGAAACTAAAGATTTAAAAAGAATGTTCCAGGTTGGCTCAGAAACTGTTGAGGCACTAAAAGGAATAAATTTGTCTGTAGAAAAAGGTGAATTTTTATCAATAATGGGCCCCTCAGGATCAGGTAAAACTACACTAATGAATATAATTGGATGTTTAGATACACCTACCCACGGCACCTATTATCTAAATAATCAATTAGTAAATAAGTTGAATGGTGATGAGCTTGCATTTATAAGAAATAAAGAAATTGGTTTTGTTTTTCAATCTTTTCACTTGCTTGCAAAAAACTCAGCTTTAAACAATGTCATGCTTCCTATGAAATATGCTGGGGTTAAAGAAAAAGAAGCTGAAAAAAGAGCTATTGATGTTCTAGAAAAAGTAGGTCTTTCAGATAGAATAAACCATGCACCATCTGAATTATCTGGAGGTCAGCAACAAAGAGTCGCTATTGCAAGAGCCTTAGTTAATAATCCAAGTATTATTTTTGCAGATGAACCAACTGGGAATCTTGATTCACAAACTGGTGAAGATGTAATGAATTTATTCAAAGAACTAAATAGCCTAGGCCAAACAATAATATTAATTACACATGAAGAAGATGTAGCAAAACAATCAAAAAGAATAATTCATATTAAAGATGGCTTAATTGAATCAGATTTAAATATATAATCAAAGGTACAAAATGAAATATAAAAAGTTACTTTACATACCTCTAACAATTTTTGTTATAACGTCTTGTGGTTCAAAAGAAGAACCAGTAAAGCCGACTGCTTTCTATAAAAAAGAAAATGTTAGTACTAAACAATTGGAGCTATCAATTGAAGCGTCAGGAGTTATTGAGGCAATATCATCTGTAGAAATTAAATCTAAAGCATCAGGAGAGATTTTGCTTTTAGGAGCAGAAGTTGGTGATACCGTTGAAAAGGGATCAATTTTAAGTCAAATAGACCAAAGAACACCTAAAAATATATTAGACCAAGCTAAATCAGACTTAGAAGCCTCTAAGGTAAGACTAGATAATGCAAAATCTCAATATGAAAGAGGTATAGAGCTTCATAAGAATGCAAGTATATCTGATAAAGATTTTGAAGATATTCAAGAAGGTTATGCTCAAGCTAAGTCAACTTTAGTTAGAACAGAGGTAACCTATGAAAATGCAAAAATAGCACTTGATGACACAATTGTGAGATCTCCTGTTCGAGGCACTATTATTTCTAGACCTGTTGAGGTAGGTCAGGTAATCTCTTCACCTACATCTGCGGTAGGTGGCGGTACGGTCTTGATGATAATGGCTGATCTATCAAAAGTTAGGGTCCGTGCTCTTGTAGATGAAATTGATGTTGGCAAGGTGTCTATTGGTCAAGTTGTCTCTATCAAAGTTGCAGCATATAGAGATAAAGAGTTTTTTGGCGTTGTATCTAAAATAGAACCTCAAGCAAAGATCGAACAAAACGTAACTACTTTCCCAGTTTTGATAGATATAGATAACGATGAAAACCTATTACTTTTAGGAATGAATACTGATGTTGTAATTGAGGTACTCAACAAAGAAGTTGCTCTAAGTGCTCCTACAATGTCATTAAGAACTAGAAAAGATATTTATACAGCAGCAAATATATTAAATATCTCACAGCAAACTATTGATTCATTTTTGGCGGATACTCTTGAAGGCGAAAATTTTAATAAGTTTATAGTTATAAAAGATTCTACAAAAGGCCCGCAGTTAACATGGGTAGAAATTGGTGTTTCAGATTTATCAAATGTTGAAATTATTAAAGGCTTAAACAAAGAGGATGCTGTATTTATATTACCTAGTAAAAGTCTTTTTGATTATCAAAAAAGATTCAGAGAAAGAGTTCAAGCATCATTTAGTTTTGGATAATGTTAATTAAAGAATCATTAATTTCAGCAATCACATCTATTAGATCGAATATAGTTAGATCCTTTTTAACTACATTAGCAATTATTATTGGTACTGCTGCTGTAATAGCAGTCATTGGGCTTGGTTCAAGCGCCAATAAAGCCTTAGATGCTCAAATTGATGATTTTGGTCCTAGAACTCTTACTGTGAGTCCTGGACAAAATAGGAGAGGAGCAGTAACCAAGGGTTACATTCCTTTAGATATAAAAGATTCCTATGCTTTGGCTAAAAATCAAGATCATGATTGGATGATATCTCCATTCATCTCAAGAAACAGGCAAGTAAAATTTAACAATGAAAACATCAACCAAAGAATTAAAGGTAACTTACCTATTCATTTTAAGGTCAGAGGTTATGACGTCGAATACGGCAGAATCTTTAATGAAGATGAGGATTACGGAAGAAAAAGGGTAGTGGTTCTTGGTTCTGCTATCCCTAAAGAATTAAAAACCACTCCACGAAATATTTTAAATAAAGAAATTCTCATAGCAGGTACAGGTTATAAAGTTATAGGCATTCTCGAGGAGGAAGGTAATACAGGTTGGCAAAGCCCAGATGAAGAGTTATATGTCCCTCTTATGACTGGTGCGCAAAGATTGTTTGGAACAAAGAACGTAGACTCAATAAATGTTGGCATTAAAAATGATGCAAATGTTGATGAAATTATGATGACTATTGAAAGAATTCTTAGAGCACAGCATGATATTGGACCAGGTGAAGACAATGACTTTAATATAAATGACTATAGTCAATATTCAGATTTAAGAAGACAAGCAACTGGTATTTTTACTGCATTGATTGCGGGCATTGCCGGCATTAGTTTGGTTGTTGGTGGAATAGGAGTAATGAACATTATGCTTGTTTCCGTTACAGAAAGAACGCGTGAAATTGGTCTAAGAAAAGCATTGGGAGCTACTCATAAAGCAATCATGTCTCAGTTTATTGTTGAGGCAATTTTACTCTGTGTTATTGGGGGTTGTGTGGGTGTTTTTCTTGGTACGAGTGTTTTATATCTGTTAGCATCATTACAAGATTGGCCTTTTGCCATGCCATTTAGCGCAATTGTTGGTTCTATAACATTTTCAGCTATGGTTGGTTTATTTTTTGGAATTTGGCCAGCTCGAAAGGCTGCAAGGCTTGATCCAGCAGTATCACTCCGATACGAGTAATTCTTTATAAAGATCCATTATTTGACTTGCTTTAGAACCAAGAGAAAATTCTTCACTTATATATTTATATATTGAACTCTGATTATAATTTGAATTATCAACAAATCTTTCTACTAAATTCTGTAATGAAATTAGATCATTAGGCTTAGCTAGCAGTTCCATAGGTAATATTTCATTCATATGTCCAACATCAGTAGATATAACTGGAACCTTTAAATATAAAGCCTCTAGAGCAACACGTGGCCCACCTTCATTTCTTGATGAAATAACCAACATAGATGCGCGCTTGTAATATTCAATTAAGTCTTTTTGTGAAACTTCTTTGATTATCTTAACTCTATTTTCAAGCCCAAAATTAATTATTAATTTGTTTAATGATGAATATTCTTTACCACTTCCAACAATAATTAAGTCTGAATTTATGTTTTGCCACGATTCTATCAACAAATCAAAACCTTTAACTTTCTCCAGTCTGCCTACGGCTAAAACATACTCACTCTTTCTATCAACCTCTTTTGGAAGAATAGGTGACCACCAATTATTAATTTTTATTGAATCTCTATCAATTGAGTTTTGTATTTTAGTACTAACAGCAATTAATCTATTAGCTTTCATGAATGGTGAAGTTTTCTTTTTAATACCATGAGCAGTTGCAACATGTTTGATATGAGAGAATCTTGTGATTGAGTTAATTATTTCAGAAGTTTTAGATCCATGAGTATGCACCAAATCAATATCAATTTTTTTAATCAATAAAAGTAATTTAAACAACCCCAGTGGCGAGTTTCTACTGAAATTTTTAACTACAATTATATTTGAACAATCAAATTTATTTTTGATTTCAGAATTACATATTAGCGTGACCTCACATGTTTTTTGCTGCTCAGATATTAATTCGTTTACATGTTGTTCAATGCCAGCATATACCTTGCTTAATACAAGATGCGCAATCTTCATTTTACTAAATCTAGTTTGTTTTTAAGTTTAAAAGCTAGCTTTTCAACTTCAGCAAATACCTCATGATGAGGGTTTTGTGGTTGAATTTTAATCTTATTGAGACCATCCGCCATTAATATATTCTCTATATAACCAACTTGTTTATTTACTAGCAACTTGTTTATTTGTTTAGTAATTTTATTTTCACTCTTATATTTCATATTAAATAGGAATGTCTGACCTTTAGTTGAAAGACTCTCGTAAACCATATTCATGCTGTCTTGAGTTACAAACTTAATAGATGCTCGTTTAATAATTTTATCAAAATCTTCATTAGCAATAATTATATTTGAGAATGATTTAGATAGAATTTTAATTTTATTATTCATTAAATTTGTAGTTCTTCTGGATGAAAAAAAATACCAATTTTTATTAGGATATAAAGTTAAGACATACTCAATTTGTCTTATTAAATTATCTTCATTAAATATGAAGTGTTTATTGATACCGCCAATACCAATTAGCCCAATGTCAGCATCTGGTTTTTGAATAGAAACTTTAGCTAAAGAGCCTTCAAAAAAGATAGTATTTTTAAAGTTACTTAACTTTATCTCATCGTGAGTTGGAGCACAGATAAAATCAAATTCATTCTTAAAGAAGGTGGGTGTTAGTAAACTTACAGCAATAATATTTTTGTTGTAGATATTTTTTAGTACTTTTTTTATTAAGAGTATGCGAGTATGGATATTACTTCCAGCTCCCACCACAAGATGAATATCATTCTGATTATAGTCTCGTAAAATTTTGCATGAATTGTATTTTTTAAATATATAGGATGTTGCATGATGAAATATGTCGAGAGATCTCTTTAGAGAGCTTATATGATAGTTTTCTTCATAAATATTAAGATCTATGGTTTTTGAGAGTTCTTCAAGTAATGCTTGAACTTGCTTTTCATGGCCTTTTTTACCATCTTTAATCCATAATATATTCATAGAATATTAAGTATAAATCTATTTTTACCTTATATCTCTTGATAATATCCTTTTTAGATGAAAGAAAACCTTCGCGAAATAGCTATCTCATTAATTACGCAATATGGGGATGAGGCTCAAACTATTGCAATGTTGCGTGCTGCTGAATATGCAGCAATTCTAAATTCAGTTGAATGGGCAAAGTGGGAGGAAATAGCAATATTAATTGAAACAATTAACGAACAACCGCACGATGGGTGATTAAATAGTTAATATCTAATTTTTTGAAAATAAGTTAATCTTAAAATATGAAAAATATTTTTAATAAAAAAACTATATTAGATAATTTTTTATCTGCATTTGGTGCATTTTTATGTATCAGCTTGCTTTCATTTCTGCATTTCTCAGAATATGGAGATATATGGCTAATACCTCCTTTTGGAGCAAGTATGGTTTTGGTGATGGCAGTTCATAATAGTCCACTTGCAGAACCAAAAAATATTTTTTTAGGCCATACACTATCAGCTTTAAGCGGGGTAGTAATATTTGCATTAATGGGGTCTTCATTTATTTCCCTTGGAATTGCTGTGGGTTTAGCAGTTTTTGTTATGGCAACTTTCGATTCAATTCATCCGCCGGCTGGTGCAAATCCAATTATTGCGATTCTTGGTGGTAAGGGATTATCCTTTGTTTTAATGCCGGTTGCATTGGGAGCTGTTGTTATAATCTTATTTGCACTTTTTTATAACAAATTGCTAGGCCGCGATTATCCTTAATTTGCTTTTTAAATAAGTTTCCAAGATTTATTCATTTATAATGCAGTTATTATGAATAAGGGATCTATTGAAAATAAAATAATTAATACCCTTAATGAATGCATGAATATATCTTCATTAAAGATACTTAATGAAAGCTTTATGCATAATGTTCCAGAAGATGCAGAAAGTCATTTTAAAATTGTTGTTGTCAGCAATGATTTTAACAATTTATCGCACATTCAAAGACATAAACTTATCTATAAACACCTAGACACTGTTATGAATGATATTCATGCTCTTTCTATACAACCTTTCAACGAAGACGAGTTTAAATTGAATCCAATTATTTTAGATTCACCTGAGTGTGCTCATAAGAAATGACATGAAAAATTTAATATCAAAATATTCAATTTTCGTAATCAAAAATCCTTTAATAATATTATCCGCTGTTTTATTGGTAATTTTGATCGCATCTCAGGGTATTACAAATTTTAAGCTAGATGCATCTTCAGATGCATTGGTTCTAGAAGGTGATGAATCATTAAAAACATACAGAGAAAACGAGAAGGAGTTTGGAGACTCCAGTTTTTTAATAGTCACCTTTAAGCCTGAATTCGAACTTTTTTCATATCAATCACTAAATCAGCTTTCTCAAATTGAACAATCATTATCAAAATTAGATGGTGTTGACTCGGTTTTATCACTATTAGATGCGCCAATTTTTTTTCAACCAAAAGTAGGACTAACTGAAGTTGCTGATAATTTAAAAGACTTAACAACCGAGGGCATTGATTTAAGTAAAGCAAAACAAGAAATCATTGATAATCCTATTTATCGGGATTTGATTATCAGTAAAGATGGTTCTACTACTGCAATGCAAATTGTTTTAAGAGGTAACGATGAGTATGACTCACTGATTACAAATCGTTATCGAATTTTAGACTCACTTAAATCCAAAGAACCAATAACAAATAAAACTAAAACAATACTTCAAGATGATCTAGACAGTATTAACAAGAGAATTAGTGAACTTAATGATAACGAATCTAATTTTAATTCTTCTTTAGTTTCAGAGATAAGAAGTATTCTTGATTTACATAGAAATAATGCGACTTTGTATCTAGGCGGCCCAGCAATGATTACTTCGGATATGATGGAATATATTAGGTCTGATCTTGTAGTTTTTGGTATTGCAGTTGCCTCAGTTTTTGCAATCATGCTGTTTCTTTTCTTTGGAAATATTTGGTTTGTAATACTCCCAATATCTAACGCTTTTTTAACAACCTTAGTCACTGCCGGCTTTCTTGGCTATATGGATTGGAAAATAAGCGTTGTCTCTTCAAATTTTATTGCCTTATTATTAATTTTGACAATTTCTTTGACAGTTCATGTCTTAGTAAAAATTAATGAGTTACAAAAAGGCTCTACAGATAATAATAAATCATTAATAGATGCTGTAGATCAAATGTTCTTACCATGTTTTTTTGCAGCTCTTACAACTGCTGTAGCATTTTTATCATTACTTTTAGGAGACCTAAAGCCAGTTATTGAATTTGGAAAAATGATGGCATTTGGAATTTCTATAGCTTTTATTTTCACTTTTTCATTTTTGCCTAGCTCATTAAGCTTAATTAAAAATAATAAAAGCAAAGATTACTTATCGCTTCATAAAATTACTAATAAAATCCTAGCTATTTCTAAGAAATACTCTACCTATGTTTATTTAACTTTTAGTGTTGTTTTTTGTGTGCTGATACTTGGAACAACAAAGCTGGTGGTTGAAAATAGATTTATTGATTACTTTGATGAAGAAACTGAAATATATCAAGGGATGTTGGAGATCGATCAAAACTTAGGGGGCACAGCAACATTAGATATCATTATCAAAGAGCCATCATTTTTAACCTCAGATGATTTAATTGAAGATGAGTTTTTTGATGATAGTCTTTTTGATGATGAAAGTAGCAGTGCTTCTGGTTATTGGTGGAATGTCTATTCATTAGCTGAGCTTGAAGAAATTCATGATTATTTAGACTCTCTTCCAGAAATTGGTAAAGTATTGAGCGTAGCCAGTGGCATTAAACTTGCAAGACTAATTAATGACGGAGAAGATTTAAATGATCTAGAATTAGCTCTTTTAAGATCTGTGTTACCAGAAGATATTAGAGAGACACTCCTATACTCATATATAAACAAAGATGACTCAGTTGTAAGGATTTCCACAAGAGTCAATGAATCAGCTGAGAATCTTAATAGAAACGCATTATTAAAAAAAATTAATAATGATTTGATAACAAAATTTAACTTATCAGAAGATAGGTTTGAGATTACTGGATTAGCAGTTCTTTATAACAACATGCTGCAATCTTTATTTCAATCACAAATAGGTTCTTTACTTTTAGTTTTTAGTGTCATTGCTTTTATGCTCTTATTAATCTTTAAATCATTTAAAATAATGATCATCGGATTAATACCTAATATTTTTGTTGCTTCTTCTGTTGTGGGCACCTTAGGTTTGTTAAAAATTCCTCTAGATATTATGACTATAACTGTTGCAGCAATTAGTGTTGGAATGGCTGTAGATAATACTATTCACTATATTTACAGGTATAAAAAAGAAATAAAAATTACCAATTCAATTGAGATGGCTTTACAAAATGCTCATACAACCACAGGAAGAGCTATTTTTTATACTGCAGCTACAATTGCAACGGGCTTTTCAATATTGTCATTATCTAATTTTTTTCCAACTCAACTTTTTGGCATATTTACTGCATTAGCTATGTTAATAGCTTTTATTTCTTCATTATCTCTTCTTCCAAATTTATTGGTTAAATTTAAAGTTTTCCAATAATATATTCTAATGGGTCCATTAAAGGGTGTAACAGTTTTAGAGTTTTCAGGTATTGGTCCTGGTCCATACTGTGGAATGCTTCTTGCAGATATGGGTGCTGATGTAATAAGACTCAGCAGAATTGGTGACAAAGATTCTCATAACAAATTTGATATTCACAATAGATCAAAAAGATCCATTGTTGCAGATTTAAAAAACCCTGAATCAGTTAAAGAAATACTCAAATTAATTTCTTCAGTTGATGTTTTGTTTGAAGGCTTTAGGCCAGGAGTTATGGAAAAATTAGGACTAGGTCCTGAAGAGTGCTTGAAACTCAATAAAGCTTTGGTTTATGGAAGAATGACGGGGTGGGGTCAGGATGGACCTATGTCTAAAAAAGCTGGACACGATATTAACTATATCAGCTTATCTGGAGCATTAAATGCAATAGGAAAAAAAGATTCAAATCCAGCCATACCACTTAACTTGGTAGGTGATTATGGTGGTGGGGGCATGATGCTTGCTATGGGGATACTTGCCGCTGTTATAAATTCGATAAAAACTGGAAAAGGTCAGGTGGTTGATTCTGCAATGGTTGATGGAAGTCTATCTTTAATGAGTTTTTTTTATTCATTAAAAGAAATGGGTTACTGGAAAGATGAAAGAGAATCTAATTTTCTTGATGGAGCATCACATTTTTACAATACTTATGAATGTTCTGATAATAAGTATCTTGCTGTTGGGTCTATAGAGCCACAATTTTATTCAATTTTATTAGAGAAGCTTGAATTAGATGATCCTAAGTTTCAAGATCAAATGAATAAAGAAATATGGGGAGAATTGAAAGATTTAATCGCACAAAAAATTAAATCTAAGCCAAGAAATCATTGGGTAAATATTTTTTCTGATACTGATGGATGTGTGACTCCAATATTAAATATGGATGAAGCTAAAGAAGATGATCATAATATTGCAAGGAATGCATTTGTTGATATAGATGGATTTAATCAACCGGCACCGGCTCCAAGGTTTTCTGTTGATAAATTATCTATAAAACATAATTCCAAGAAAATTGGTTCTGACGTTGATGATATCTGTAAAGAATATAATTTAGACAGAAAAGCTTTTATTTAAAAAAATTCATACTGTTCTGAAATGTTGCATTAGCCAGTTCATTTATATCAATTCTAACCAGACTAGCTATTTCGCTTGCAATATGAGGAAGATAAGAGGGCTCATTCCTATTATTTTTTGGTTTATCATTAAGATTCCTAGGAATTAAATACGGACAATCAGTTTCAATCATAAGCTTTTCGATAGGAATATTGATCAAGGATTTTCTTAAATCTACATTTCTTCTCTCATCACATATCCAGCCAGTGAGACCAATATGAAATCCCATTTCTAAATAATCATCTAATTCTTTTTGTGTCCCTGTAAAACAATGTACTACAGCTTTTGAAATATCTTTTTTATACTTTGAAATAATTTTCATAAAATCCTCATGCGCATCTCTTTGGTGCAGAAATAATGGCAAATTAGTTTCTATAGCGATTTTAATTTGCTCATCAAATGCATATAGTTGCTCCTCATATGATGATATATTCCTAAAAAAATCTAACCCAGTTTCTCCCACGCTATGAGGCTTATATTTATTGATAAGTTTTATCATCTCTGCAGATGATGATGAATCAAATTCATTAGCATGATGGGGATGAACCCCAATAGTAAAAAAACATGAATCTTTATTATCTTGATAAATTCTGTAAACTTTTTCAGTATCCTTAAGTGAGGCAGATACTACTAAAAATTTTGTCACATTATTATTTTTAGCTCTTTGAATAACCTCATTTAAATCGTTATCAAAACGATCACTTGAAAAGTTACAAGCTATATCAAATAAATTAATCATATGGTCTGCTTAATTTCTATAAAAAGGAATTATGAACTAAAATTGTTGAATCATGAATCAATTTGATCAATTTC
>Ga0213865_10002066_pt1 | contig 12764 bp, 14 predicted proteins | sample PICome_6_FD_160100 | JGI IMG/M metagenome (GOLD analysis project Ga0213865, IMG submission 160100) | Coastal seawater microbial communities near Pivers Island, North Carolina, United States - PICO282 | ecosystem: Environmental > Aquatic > Marine > Coastal | place: USA: North Carolina...
CGATTTGTTCTGTTAGCGTACTCACTTTTCTGTCATTTTGTCGAGCATCCGGCCATTGTTGTAATGCGGACAATCTCGGTTGGCGGTAGGTTTTCGTTGCGCTTGGCAACTTCGCTTACAATATTACGAGCGATTTCCTCAAAAGCCAACGGAATATTTGTTCCCTCTTGAAGTGCGGCAGGTCGACCTACATCACCTGCTTCGCGAATGCTTTGGATTAATGGTAATTCACCCAAGAAAGGCACATCCAATGACTTCGCCATGTTTCTAGCCCCTTCTTTACCGAATAAATAGTATTTGTTCTCCGGCAATTCAGGTGGTGTGAAATAGCTCATGTTTTCTAAAATCCCCAATACTGGAACGTTGATTTGGTCCATTTGGAACATCGCTACCCCTTTTCGGCAATCTGCCAAGGCCACCTTTTGCGGTGTACTCACGATGGCCGCGCCCGTCACCGGAACATTTTGGACCATACTAAGATGTATATCACCAGTGCCCGGTGGCAAATCAATCAACAAAAAGTCGAGTTCACCCCAGTGTGTATCGTGAATCATCTGCGTCAACGCCTTCGTTGCCATGGCGCCACGCCAAACAACGGCCTGATCCATGTTGGCAAAGAACCCGATAGACATGATTTTTACACCATAGCCGTCCACAGGTCCCATCTTGTTTTTGCCATCGACATTGACGGTCATAGGCTTGGCATGCTGAATGTCAAACATCAACGGTGCTGAAGGGCCATAGATATCAGCATCAATCAACCCGACTTTGAATCCCATCTTTTTCAATGCAATGGCCAAATTTGCAGTAACGGTGCTTTTGCCAACGCCCCCTTTGCCGGATGCAATAGCTATGATGTTCTGAACTCCTGGAATAGGCGCTCCTTTGATGACATTACTCGCTTCTTCTTTGGCTTTTTCGCTTAATGTAATATTCACGACCACCTTAGCTTTGACATTTACCTCGTCATGGATGGCTTTCATAATATCTACTTCAAGCTTCTTTTTCGCCTGAAGGGTAGGGCTGATGCTCTCGGCGTCTACAATCACCTCGTCACCAAAAACTTGAATATTGCGTACCAACTCAGCGGCGACTATGTTTTCCGCTTTAGTCGTACCCACTTTTTCGAGTGCCTTGAGGATATCTGATTTTTTCATGCGTAAAGAATTCTATTGCAAAAGTAATAACCACTACTTTCACGACAGCGTAGATTGCCAATGGATTCCACAGACACTTTGTTTATTACAGGCGCAACTGGTCAATTAGGAGCTTTCGTCCTTGCAGAGCTTCTTGGTCGATTGTCTACAGAAGGGTTTGAAGGATCCATCTTGTGTGCGCGAAGAGTGTCTTCTTCTATGACTCAGGTTCACATGGTGGAAGATTTTTTGGAGTTGGAGCGCGGTGCTCTTGCAATGGCTTCAAATGTGAATTGGCTGCATTGTGATCTCTCTGATGCCCACCACACTAAAAACGTTATCAACGAGTATTGCGCCAAAGCAAAACTTCCACAGCCGAAAGCTATTATTCATGCGGCAGCTACGATTAACATAAGTCCATCTGCCTCAAAAGGAACTTCTAACGAACAGCTCACCGATGAGATGCTCATGCTGGCTGAAATGCTAGGAGTGAAACACTTTACTCATATCAGTTCTATCGCCGTTATGGGCGGAACAGCTTCCTTGGGCGAAGAGGAGGTCATTGGTCCTGAACACTTTCATCCGAATCGGTCAGATGCGTTCCTTTCCAACTATGCTTTGGGGAAAATCGCAAGTGAACTCAGGGTTTGGGCTGCTCAAGCGGCAGGTCTTTCAATTTCTATTGTCCGTCCAGGTGTAATTCTCGGGATGGGACCTAAGGACAATGCCCCGCAGGAATTGTGGGCGCGCATTCTTGACGGAAAACTGCCCTTAACCACCGACGGGTCAACCGGAGTAGTAGACGTTCGCGATGTTGCTTCCATGGTCGTTAAGGCGCATGCTCAAAAAGTTGAAGGCCCTTTGGTAGCAGTGGCTCAAAATGTGGCTTTTTACGAGCTTGTCGATGGCATGAGCACTGCTGTAGGTGCCAGAAAAAACATCAAGCGTCTAAACGCCAATCCTTGGCTTGAACGTATGCGCTTCTTGGGCTTCCTTAGGCACATTCCCGTAGTCGGAAGATTTTTCACTCCTCAGATGCGCATTATGCTTTTCTCCAAGGTCAAATACGACGGCAGTAGCGGAGGTGCAGTTCATCCTTACAGACCTTTGGATCAGACTTTGAATGATTTCGGAACCTTTTTACGGAAGGCCTGGAAATAAAAAAGAGCCGTACCAATGGCACAGCTCTTTTCTTGAGTCTAAACGAAGTTGCTATTAAGCGTTAGGGATAACGCTAACGTAGCTCTTGTTGTCTTTTTTCTTGCGGAATTCAACTTTGCCGTCTACAAGTGCGAACAATGTGTGGTCTTTACCAACACCTACATTCTCACCAGCATTGTGTTTTGTACCACGCTGACGTACGATGATATTTCCTGCGATTGCTTCTTGGCCACCAAAGATTTTGATACCCAATCGTTTACTTGCTGATTCGCGTCCGTTTTTCGAACTACCGACACCTTTCTTGTGAGCCATATCTTAATTATTTTTCTGCTTTTTTAGCTGCTGTTTTCTTAGGAGCTGCCTTTTTAGCTGCTGGCTTCTTTGCTGCTGTTTTCTTAGCAGTTGTTGCCTTCTTAGCAGTTGTTGCCTTTTTAGCTGCTGGCTTTTTAGCCGCTGCCTTAGGGGCCGCTTCCTTTTCTTCAGTTGCTTTCGCCGCAGCTTTTTTCGCTGGAGCTTTCGCAGTGATTTTGTTAATAGTGATTGAAGTGAAGATTTGACGGTGACCGTTCATCTTCTGGTAACCTTTACGACGTTTCTTCTTGAATACAAGAACTTTATCGCCTTTCACTTCGCCGTTTACGGTAGCATCTACTTTAGCTCCGTCTATAACTGGGGCGCCAACTTTTACATCACCTTTATCTTCAATGAGAAGTACACGGTCGAATTTAACTTTCTTCCCTGCCTCAACATTCAAGCGGTTTACGTACAAGCGTTGGTCTTTCTCAACTTTGTATTGAAGCCCTGCTATCTCTACAATTGCGTACATTCTACTTGTTTTTAAGGGCTGCAAATATAAAACAACTCATTTAATAACAAAGCGTTAAAAGAGGGAAGATTGCAAAAACTTCAGGGCCTATTTTGAGGCTGCCGAAGGTCGTGCCCTTATATTTGGACCACCATCCAAATATATCATTAATGAAAAACTTCTTGATCTTGGGTGCGTTGGCAGTTTCTACTGCGCTGAGCGCCCAAAACAAAATTGACTTTGAAGAGTACGATCTGGACAATGGTCTGCACGTAATTCTTCATGAAGACCACAGCACTCCTATCGCTGCTGTTACGGTCCTTTACCACGTGGGTAGTAAAAACGAAGACACAGAGCGTACCGGTTTTGCACACTTCTTTGAGCACTTGTTGTTCGAAGGGAGTGAAAACATCAAGCGCGGTGAATTTGACAGCTATGTAACTAATGCAGGTGGCGCATTGAATGCCAACACCTCTCAAGACCGTACGTTCTACTTTGAATTGTTGCCGTCGAACCAAATGGAATTGGGTTTGTGGCTTGAAAGCGAAAGAATGCTTCATGCCAACATCCAGAACATTGGGGTAGAAACACAGCGTGAGGTTGTAAAAGAAGAAAAGCGTCAGCGTGTAGATAACCAGCCGTACGGTTCTTGGTTGGAGAACATGATGAAGCGCTTGTACACAGAACATCCCTACAACTGGGTGCCCATTGGTTCTATGGACCACCTGAATGCGGCCCAATTGGACGAGTTCATGGCCTTCTACAAGAAATTCTACGTTCCAAACAATGCGACATTAAGTATTGCTGGGGATATTGACGTTGAAAAAACGAAAGAACTCATTGCAGCATACTTCGGGGATATCCCTAGAGGTGCTGATGTTGTTCAGCCAACCATTCAAGAGCCGGCCCTCGGTGGCGAAAAGACTGCAACGATTTACGACAACATTCAATTGCCGGCCATTATGATGGGCTACCGCATGCCTCCGCAAACTTCGGATGATGCTTATGCGCTTCAGATGGCTAGCTCAGTACTCAGTGGAGGCCCTTCTTCACGCATGTACAAGCGTTTAGTAGACCAAGATCAAACAGCATTACAGGTATTTGCCTTCCCATTCTCTTTGGAGCAGGGCGGTGCATTCATCACTTTCTCTTTGGCAAACGCTGGGAAGACTATTGATGATATGGTTCCTGCATTGGAAGAAGAGATTTCCAAACTTCAAAGTGAATTGATTTCGGAGCGCGAATTCCAAAAAATCCAAAACCAGATGGAGAGCAACTTTATCCAGAGTAACTCGAAGATGGCAGGTATTGCGGAGTCATTGGCAGATTACCACACCTACTACGGTGACGCGAACTACATCAATACTGAGATTGAGCGTTACCGCAGTGTAACTCGTGAAGATATCCAGCGCGTTGCTCAAAAGTACCTTGTTAAGGACAACCGAGTGGTATTACGCTATCTACCAAAGAGTGAAGAACCAGCTGAATAAGACCTAAGATGAAAAAGTACATTTATTCCCTTATAGCAGTAGTAGCGGCCTTCACTTTGACGGCCCAGACTACCATTGATCGCTCGAGCGCACCTACTCCAGGTCCTGCTCGTGTTCCAACCATTGCTTCGTACGAAAGCTTTGAACTGAAGAATGGATTGAAAGTATTCGTGGTTGAAGACCACAAATTGCCACGTATTTCTATGTCCTTGATTCTCGACCGCGATCCTATCGTGGAAGGAGATAAAGCAGGTTATGTAAGTATTGCCGGCGACCTTTTAGGTGCAGGTACATCAAACAGAACAAAGGCCGAGCTCGACGAGGAGGTAGATTTTATGGGTGCTAGATTCTCAACTTCAGCTTCTTCAATGAATGTTGGCGGTTTGAGTAAGTACACGGATAACCTTATTGAAATCATGGCTGATGTATTGTTGAATCCAAGCTTCCCGGCTGAAGAGTTTGACAAACTGAAATCACAGATGACTTCAGGATTGAAGGCAAACGCCGACGATCCAGATGCAATTTCTGGCAACCTTCGCGGTGCTACTCTTTATGGTTTAGAGCACCCTTATGGTGAAGTGATGACAGAGGCAACTGTTGAAGCGGTAACGCTGGAAGATTGTAAGAACTACTTCTCAACGTACTTCCGTCCAAACATCGCCTACATGGTGGTTATTGGTGATATCACTACAAAGGATGCTAAGAAGAAGTTGAGCAAAGCATTGAAGGGCTGGAAGGCTGCTGAGGTGCCGTCGCACGACTATGAGAAAACGGCAGTACCTGCAGCAGGTCGTATTGTTATGGTGGATAAGCCATCCGCGGTACAATCTGTAGTATGGTTGGGTAACGTTATCGACCTTCCTCAAGGACACCCTGATATCGAGCCATTGCGTGTTGCGAATCAGATTCTCGGTGGTGGAATGTCGGGCCGATTGTTTACCAACCTGCGCGAGGATAAAGCATTCACCTATGGTGCCTATTCAAGCTTCGGTGTTGATCAACTAAATTCAACATTTGGCGCATCTGCCAAGGTGCGTAATGAGGTAACAGATTCAGCGATCGTTGAATTCTTGTACGAGATCGGAAGAATGCGCACGGAAGAGGTAAGTGATGAAGATCTCATCGCCGCAAAAGCTTCCTTGAGCGGCGCTTTTGGCCGTTCTCTTGAGAGCACATCGAGTGCTGCAAACTTTGCACTGAATATTGCACGCTACCGTTTGCCTTCAGATTACTACAATAATTACCTCGCGCGTCTTGAGGCGGTAACTGCCGAGGACGTGATGCGCGTGTCTAAAGAGTACATGCGTACCGAGAACCTTACCATCTCTGTAGTTGGAAAGGCTCAAGATGTAGCTGCAGGATTGGCTGCCTTTGGCACGGTTGAATATTATGATGCAGAAGGCCAACCTACTGATGCGCCGACTTTCTTGTTTATGCCGAAAGGTGTGACCCTCGAAACGGTTTTCGGCAATTACTACGAAGCCATGGGTGGTGTTGAAGCGTTAAAAGCATTGAGCGCAATCGACATGAAAGCACACCTTGAAATCCCAGGTATGCCGGGCAAGATCAAAATGCGTACTGCTAAGATGACTCCTGGCAAGTTCATGATGGAGCAGAGCATGCAAGGCATGACCGTAATGAAAATGACTTACGTGGATGGCGTAGGTAAGCAAAGCGGTATGCAGGGTAATAAAGATTTAGAAGGCGAGGAGCTCCAAGAATTAAAGGAACAAGCTGCTTATGTTGTCGATGAATTGGCCTGGATGGAAGATTTGGAATCATTCACGTTCGACGGTCAAACATTGATGGATGGAAAAGCGGTTTATCAAGTTTCTGAAGGCGATAAGACCATGTACTTCGACGTTGCTACCGGTTTGTTCTACAAGAGCACTGAAACTACGGAAACCCCACAAGGTGATATGGCTGTAACTACGACCATTGAAGAATGGGCTGAGTTCGGCGGTGTGAAAATGCCTAAGGTGACCAAACAAAGTGCCGGTCAACAGCAGTTTACAATCGTAGTTGATTCGATTGAATTCAATGAAGATGTAAAATCAAAACTGTTCAAATAGAGCAGTCTTCAATCCCAATAAATTATCCCTCACGGCGTTGCTGTGGGGGATTTTATTTTTTGTTGATGAGGTAGATACCTGTGATGATCACGAGCAATCCTACAAGGTGGTTCCAGAGAATTTGCTCACCGTCCCAAACGCCCCATAAAACGGCAACCACAGGAATGGCATAGGTCACGGATGAACTGAACAGTGCGCTGGTCATCTGGATGAGCTTATTGAACATCATTACTGCAATGCCACTTCCAAGGATTCCAAGGATACAGATGTAGCCGAAATTTTGCCATGCATTTGGATCGGTGCTAAACACTTCGAATACGCCGGAACTTAAACTGTAGGCTATGGTGAATGGGGCAGCGCTGGCTAAGCTAAGGGTGGTAACCGTCAGTGCTTTTAAGTGCGGTAATTGCATTTTCAAGGTATTCACTGAAGTCCCATACATCATTGTGGCGAGGACCCCAAACAAACCGTAAGCCAGTTCACCCTCCATTTCGAAAGCGCCTTGGAGTATACTGTTCATCGGAAGGATCAATAGTGCGGCACCGATTAGTCCGACTGCAACACCTTGCCATCCGGTTTTACCGGCTTTTTGACCAAAGAACCAACCGCCAATTAGAACTGTAAAAAGTGGGACCAGGGAATTAATAATACCTACTACACCACTGTCAAGATGGTTCACTGCCAAAGGAAACAAAACATAGGGAATGGCATTGCCTAAAAACCCTACGATGAGTAATGGGACGAGATCTTTTCTTTGAAAAAATCGAAAGTGTCTGAACCCGATGGTCGTCATAAAAAGAGCGGCAATGCTTACTCGGAGCGTGCCTACTTGAGTGTAGGTGAAGCTCTCGAGACCTCGTTTCATGAGGATGAAGGATGAGCCCCAGATTAAGGCAAGTCCAATGAAAATGAACCAAGGCAGTAAGGGGTTGTTTTCTTTTGTAGTGCTCATTCGGCAAATTTGTAACAAAAAGCACAGTCCTTTTCCTGACCGCCCTTAATTTTGTAAAAAAATAGAGTGATGAAATACACTGTACTACTTGCAGCAACATTGGTCCTAGCATCTTGTTCATCTCCTGAACCAGAGTCGCTTACTATTCCGGCAACGGCTATTGAACCCATGGCAGAAGCAACAGCCAATGCTGAGGCGTCCTTATTTATTTCTGGAATGACCTGTGAAATGGGCTGTAAGGGCATTATTGAAAGCAAGCTTGGAAAGAGTGCTGGTATTGTCAATTTCGAGATCACTTTTGCGGACAGTACCGCTATTGTTTCTTACGATTCAACCTTAGTGAGCCCATCTGAAATAACAGCGCGTGTAGCTGCTGTTGGTGGTGGAGATTTGTATTCGGCTACTTTGAAATAAAAGATATGGTCAGTCCACTTATCAAGAAGCTTGCGACAGTTTCGCTTGTATTCATATTCTTAGTCATCCTAGCTGGATCAGTAGTTAGAGCTACGGGTTCAGGAATGGGTTGCCCGGACTGGCCGCAATGTTTTGGGTACAATATTCCTCCTACCGATGTGGAGACATTGACTTGGCGAGAGGGTAAAACCTTTGAAGAGGGGCAAATGATACTTCTCGAGGAACGCTTTTGGGTAGCCAAATCGGACCTTGTTACTGGTGCCGTTTTTAATCAAGAGAATTGGACGCTATTTGATCGTCACGAATACACTATATTTAACCCAGTGCATACTTGGATTGAGTTTATTAATCGACTCATTGGTGCATTGTCAGGACTTCCTATACTTCTAATGACTCTTCTTGCATTCGTTCAGGTGCGCAAGAACCTTTGGAATGCGGTACTTTCTTTTGGTGTGCTGTTTTTACTTGGATTTGAAGCGTGGTTGGGAAAACTTGTGGTGGATGGAAATTTGGTCCCAAACCAGATAACGATTCACATGATGGGATCCGTAGCAATTGTGCTTTTACTGCTGGCTATTCGTGCTAGAAACGACAATAGCTCCCAGGTTCTTCCTAAATCTATTCTTAGGGTGCTAATTGCTTTATTGGTGGCCGTAGTAATTCAGATTTTTCTCGGTACCCAGACGAGAGAGTTGGTGGATGCGGCCGTTGACCACGGCATTGTAGAACGTCTTGAAATCATACCGAGTATTGAACAGGCTATGCCAAGAATCCACCGTTCTTTTGCTTGGATTGTAATTCTCCTGACCAGCGCATTGTTCTATTTGAGACGGGCCAAGGGAGTTGAGATTCCAGGTTTCAACGCGCTTTTGTTTGCGGTAGGTTTAGAATGGACCATTGGAGTGGCGCTCTATTTCTTAGGACTTCCAAAAGCGATGCAACCGGTCCACCTTTTATTGAGCATTGGTATTCTCGCCTCTGTCAGCTACCCCCTTTTTCTCGCGCTACGTAGGTCTTAAGGAGTTCGAGTGCTCGTTCCCATTGTGCTTCGAAGACAAAAATCTTAATGCTGAGGTTGCCTCCTACGGGGAGCACTGAAGCCATGGTAAGGTGTTCGAGTTCTACGCGAATACTATTACCTTCGAGGTAATTAGCTATCAAATTGGCCTCGGTAGGAGTAGATGCCACATAAAGGAGTTTGCGACTACTCATTCCAGCTAAGATTTGCAATCAATTCTAACATCTCTTCCCGCATGAAAGCCGTTACTGGTGCGAGGCTATCAGGGTTGGGCGCGCTATAATGGTACAACACACCTCTTAAGAAATGATTTGTGCTATCTGTTGCGTAAAACTGTGTAGTAGCAGCTGATGCTCCCGACATTTCATAATACATACCATACACTTGGGTGCTGTCGTATGCAAAGAACTGCTCACGCATCCCCGAAGCTTTGACGGTATGCTTGTAAGCCAACTTCTGGGCATCGCGAAACAGTTCCTCGAGATTTCCTTCCACAGGTTTGTAGGTGAGCTGTATAGTGCTTCGAATGCTCGGGTAGACCAAATCTATCCAACATTTCGCAGAATCCTTGTAAAGGACTCTGGCCTCTTGGTTCATAGAACTTTTAAAGGAGCATCCTTCCAAATTAAGTGCTGAGTATTCATTATCCGGAAGGCCAATCCTCATGTATCCATTAGGACGAGCTACGGGATCTGAACCACAAGAGGCAAGTCCAATCGCAAAAAAGAGGATAGAGAGCGTATTCTTCATGTTATGCTTCACTTTCTGGGGTAATGGTCACTTTAACTCTGATAATTTTTCGCTGGTCGACACTTTCTACTTTGAAGGTAAATTCATCGTGACTGATTTCTTCACCTTTTTCTAAAAACTTACCGGCCAACTCTAATACCAATCCCGCGAGTGTATCACTTTCACCATCCACGGCGTCAAATCGATCTTTAGGTAAATCCAATACTCGGCAGAGATCAACGAGTGGAATCGAAGCTTCGAAGACGAAGGTATAGTCGTCTAATTTGCTGTAGGTGATATCATCGTCGTCAAATTCATCAGAAATTTCGCCAACAATCTCCTCGAGAACATCTTCAAGTGTGATGACGCCAGATGTCCCGCCGAATTCGTCAACGACGATGGCCAAGTGGACCCTTCGACGCTGAAATTCTCCCAATAGATCGTCTATTTTCTTGCTTTCTGGAACAAAGAAGGGCTGTCGCATGAGGTCTTGCCAACCAAAGTTTTCGCTGGCGTCCATGTACGGGAGTAAGTCCTTCACATAGAGCAGGCCTTTAATTTGGTCGAGATTTTCCTCGAATACGGGTATGCGAGAATACCCTCTTTCCGTCATTTTAGAAAGCGCCTCATGGTATCCTGTGCGTTGTTCAATAGCGACCACTGAAGTACGAGGAGTCATTACCTCTTTTACAGAAGTGGATCCAAAGCGAACGATTCCCTGAAGAATGCGCTGTTCGTCTTCCGAGGTGCTTTCATCACTTGTTAATTCCAAAGCTTGCTCCAAATCGTCAACACTCAGGCTAGGCCCTTTGCCTTCGATTGAAAGACGATTAACTGTTTTGCTTAATCTGCTGCTTAACGGAAGAAGGATGCGGTGAATGCGGCTCAAGAATCCAACGACCATTCGTGCAAATCTTAGCCTCGAGCTTCGGGCGTAGACTTTTGGCAGGATTTCCCCAAAAAGCAATAGCACGGATGTTATCGCAAGAATCTCGACAAGGAAGACCACCAAAGGCGACCAACTTTCAGGAGAGAAGTATTCGTTAAGCAGGAAAGAGGAGAGGATGACAATTCCGACGTTTACAAAGTTATTTGCAATGAGTATGGTCCCCAGAAGCTCTTCGGGCTGCTGAAGTAGTCCGTTTATTTTGTCATTATCTGTGCTGTTTTCTTCTAGCGTCTCTAAATCAGAGGCGTTGAAAGAGAAAAAAGCGACCTCGCTGCCGGAGATTAAAGCAGAACAAATGAGCAATAGAACGAGGACGGCAATAAGCACAACCAGTCCGGCCATACCGTTGGCTGAATTAAGAAAAAGTGTGCTTGTTAAACTGGAAGGATCCGGGTCCAAATTCTGCTGTTTCGTTTGACAATTAGAAAGGGAGGTCGTCCTCTTCCTGTGAATTATTCATCGCTGGAGCTGCAGGCATAGATGCAGCAGTAGCTGGAGCTGCCTGAGATTGCTGCGAATACCCACCGCTTTGATCAGAAGACATGCCCTCGCTCTCGGCACGAGATGTGAGCATGGTCATTTGATTCGCTTGGATTTCTGTTGTGTATCTATCAGCACCCGATTGGTCTTGCCATTTCCGCGTCTTGATACGTCCTTCTAGGTAGACTTTATGTCCTTTTTTGAGGTATTTATGCGCTACGTCTACCAAACCTTTGGCGTTGATTACTACGTTGTGCCATTCAGTGTTTGTCACTCTCTGTCCCTCACGATTGGTGTAGGTTTCAGAAGTTGCAATAGGAAATTTTACCAAAGAACCCCCGTTGTCAAAATGCATGATCTCTGGGTCTTTACCCAAGTTTCCAATCAGCATCACTTTGTTCAATGTACCAGCCATCTTAACTTATAATTTTGCTTTGTATACAATCAAAGTTAGGCATTTTCGACGCTATTAAATCTTTATGTTTTCAACAAGATTGGCAATTATTATTGGCATGCCTAAATCGGCTGTCTCGTCCTTTGTATAATAGGTTATTGGCTCATTGAGCATTGCTTCGTCCACTGCCCAGAAATGGCATATTAAATCTTTATGACTCAGTTTATGCACAATGGCAGGGGCCAATTCTTCACCGTTTTCTGGAGCAGCCTGCAGACGTGGTGGTTCATAAAGTCCTGCCCAGATTCCACTCGTACCTCTTTTTCTAAGAGCAATGCTTCCACTAGATCGAACAATTGCATAATGAATCTCTTCAGAACTGCGTTTTCCTTTTTTAATCTTGACGGGTAATTGATCAACTTTCCCTTCATTGAATGCGCTGCAGATGTCGGCCAAATCACATATCATACACAAGGGTTTTTTCGGGGTGCAGTGTAATGCGCCAAATTCCATGATGCCTTGGTTGTATGAAGCAGCATCTGAAGTGTTTCGAATGATGGCATTGGCTAGGGATTGGAATTCTTTGATCCCTGCGGTTTGATTAATGGGTGTAGCGATGCCAAAGAATCGGCTTAAGACGCGATAAACATTGCCGTCTACGACACCGACCTTCTCGTTGAAACAGATGCTCGCAATTGCCGCTGCAGTATATGGGCCAATCCCAGTGATGGTCAAAAGCTCCTCAAACGTTGTTGGCATTTTGCCTCCAAACTCTGAGACGATTTGTTTGGCACCTTTTTGAAGGTTTCTAGCTCTATTGTAATAGCCTAGACCCGTCCAAAGGGACAACAGTTTGTCTTCTTCAGCGTTTGCCAAAGCATCGACAGTGGGAAATGCTGCCAGTATTTTTTCCCAATAAGGAGTGCCTTGAGCGACGCGTGTTTGTTGAAGGATGATTTCGCTCAGCCAGACTTCATAAGGAACAGGCTCGTCCTTTCTCCAAGGCAGGGGACGCTTGTGAGCCCTGTAATAGTCTTCAATGCTGATTCTAAACGTGTTAAGTAAATCGGTGGCCATTCTTACCTAGTGCGATTTTTTTATTTATTACAAGCTGTAAATAAGGAGAATAGCTTTATATTTGCGCCCCTCAATAACCGGTCTGAA
>Ga0213865_10002067_pt1 | contig 12752 bp, 18 predicted proteins | sample PICome_6_FD_160100 | JGI IMG/M metagenome (GOLD analysis project Ga0213865, IMG submission 160100) | Coastal seawater microbial communities near Pivers Island, North Carolina, United States - PICO282 | ecosystem: Environmental > Aquatic > Marine > Coastal | place: USA: North Carolina...
GATATGGGATATAGTGACTTTCAATTCTTTGATGACGACGATGCTAACCTAAAACTGGTCAAGTCTCTTGAGAAAGAACACGATGACATTAAAATACTTACACATAAAGCAAATAAAAAGTTTTCAATACGATGAGTACACATAAAGATATAAGAACCCGTTTTCAGATAGGTATGGATAACGTTACTGAAAAGAATGTTCCAGTTGATATCGATAAAGAAACAGTAGGAACTATCGACAGTAATAGTCCTATGTATCATGATGTTAAAAATAGAATTGAAGCTCTTGTTGGCGGTGTTGAATTTGAGAATTTTCTAATGGATCATTTAATTGCAAAGAAATTAGCTGGCTCTGAATTAAAATTTGCGCATTCTAAAATACTGCAAGCATACGCTAATAGTCCATTTGAAACTGAACACTTAATTGAACAATTAAAAACATCTCTAATTCCAATTAAAAATCTCACTTCAAGTTCTTCTTTAGTTGGAGACATTTCTAATCACTATAAAGTACCGATAGGATTTGTTAATGATGTATTTGCAATTAGTGGTAAACCAGGTAGTGCTTCAATAGGAGCAGGAGAGTTTATGTTGATTTTATTTACAGATCTTTTAAGTGCTCCTGTTAAAGACTTAATGGACTCTAAAGGGGTAATATACGAAGTAAAGGATAATGGTAAAAAAGACGCTGGCTTTAGAGTTGGAAGTCAAGGTAAACCGGCAAGTAATGCTATTAAAATGCTAAATGATTTACACCCTAAATTTAATCTTAACACTGGATCTTCATTTAATACCACTACTAAAGGCGATGGTATTTATTTAGGAACTATTCTAAGTGGTTTAAAATATTACAAAAATGAAATAAACTTAGAGATGTTTGCAAAAGCATTCTTAACGTTTGAAAATGCATACGATAAATCTATCGATAAGGTAACTAAAAATGTTGCAGTACTTGAAGATGTTGAAATTTTTAGAGGATATTTAGCATGTTTACAGATGTGGGGCTACATGAAAGCTGAAAGAATTCAAAACGTAGTTTTATTCTCTCAAAGCAAAGGTAAACCAAATAAGATAGGTATTATTAGATTTGAAAAGGACTTCTCAAAATTCTATAAACAATATTTTAACATTATCCTAACAGGCGGCTGGGAAAATGATGGTAGAAATATGAGTTTTAGAATTAGATTTAAGTAAAAATTTAAACTTTTTAAAAATAATTAAGCCGGCATTTTTTTATGTCGGCTTTTTTGTTTATATTTGTATAGTAATTAAAAATAAACGTTATGAACAAAGGAATTATCGGTCTAGTGACCATTGTACTTATTGGAATGATTGCTTTTAACTTTGCAAGATTCTCCAAAAAAGAAACAGTTACAACAACTGTAACTGATAAGGAACGTATCGTTCAAAAGAGCGGAGAGACTTTAGACTCTTACTATCTGATCTATACTGAAGATGGAACCTACAAACTCGAAGATGAGCTATTATACGGTAACTTTCGTTCAAGCGACTGGTATGGTAAAATCAAAGTTGATAGTACCTATGAGTTTACCACTATTGGTTTCCGTATTGGTTTTATGAGTGAATATCCTAACATTGTAAAATTTAAGTAGAAGATGATAAGAAGTAAGCAACATAAATACGGTCCTATTGTTATCGACCTTACAGGTCCAGAAGGAAATGCATTCTTTCTTTTGGGAAAGGCAAGAGAATTTGCTAAACAATTAGGAATTCCACACCAACCAATTGAAGATGATATGATGTCCGGCGACTATGAACACCTTATACAGGTATTTGATCGAGAATTTGGTAGTTTTGTAATTTTAGAGAGATAATGGAAACAATTTGGAAATTTGAAATAAAACCTAAAGACGGTGTTATTGAATTAATGATGCCGAAAGGTGCTGAGATATTAAGCACTGGTGCTATTGGTGATAGTGTTTTTGTTTGGGCTAAATTTAGCACAGATGGTGACACTGAATCAGAACCTCGTTATTTTGAGGTATTTGGAACCGGTCATAATATTCCTGTTGACATGGGGATTGATCGCAGCTTTATTGGAACTGCTTTCATGTATGATGGTTCCCTAGTTTGGCATATTTTCGAAAGAATATAACTGTTTATGAATTTAGAAGATTTATATAGTAGAATTCCCCAGTCGGCTATTTGGAAGCTGAAGGGAGAGCTTGGTAATTTTAGTGAAATTGAATTAGATTATTTCCACAGTAAGATTGGAACATACGATTCAATGGAGCAATTACAAAAAAATTACCATGACGAGATTTCAAATCCAATTTCACAAAAGATATTCCTATTTGATCTAAAGGGAATTGGAGCTGGTGAGATTTGGTGTGCTTGGTTAATTAAGAACGCTATTATTTCAGGAGGTGGAGAATCATACGACTTGACGGTTGGTGATAATCTATATGAAATTAAGGCATACAACTTCTTTCATCACTACAAGACCAAGGAGAAAAGGTTGTATAAGTACAATGGGCCATGGAGACTTGGTAATGCTGGGGCAATGACAAACTTTAAGTTCGTCGATAATCTTATTAAGAACACACAGATCGCCCATCTGGTAGCAGACACTGAGATTGAGCACCCTGACGTTAAGAAGATGAAATATCTCATCGACAAGATAGAGAGAAAGTCTGAGACGTATGGTATGGTTGGAGATTTTGCAAGAGGTGAGGTGAGTCAAGAAAAGATGAAGTGGATGATTGAATTCATTAACACTGCTAACCTCTACGTGAATCGAAATAAGACTGAATATGATATTGTCAATTTCGGTTCAACAACACCAGGTAATCCTAATGTTACCTATGTTGTTAAGGAGATGACAGATGATCAACTTGATTCTGGTAAGTTTGAAATTATTCGTCAAGTAGACATGAATGACCACAACGATCCTGTAGTATTTGATAGAATTCTATCGAAGTCAAAGTACATTAGAGAAGGAGTCAAATCAATGATTGATGATATTAATGAAGATATTACAAAAGTTGAAGAGAAATACAGTGGGATTCAGTTTGTTGTATTCCGTAAAAGTGGAATAAATATTACTGATACACTAAAGAAAATAGAGAATCGAACTAAGAAGGGTCTGCTTGAAGCAGTTGGTGAAGTATTCCAATTAAGTAGTGCTTCAGTTCGTGTTAAAGAAGAAGTAGTATGACAGCATTTTTAATTTTATTTATGTCGCTTGCGATCAGTGGTTTTATGATCTGGTCGATGGGTAAAAGGGAGAAGCATCGAGTTTTTAGATTTACATCGTTTGAAGACGAGGATCATGTACAACATGTCTTTCTTGTCTATTCACCTAATTTTCAATTAGCGCAACAGGATGCTGCGAAAATGATAATATTAAATGATCTTGAAATTCAAAAAGTAGAGGAACTTGACATTGAAACATGGAACGTTATTGAAACGCCATATCGCACTGTTCAAAAAAGTTCTGTAAAAATCAAGAAAATCTAAAAAACCAAATAAAAATCCGATATATAACATATGAATATCTTCGATATTCATTTAACCTCCTAAAAATAAGCTTAACATAACATGGAAGAACCTATTTCAGAAGGCGAGATCACAGTTGAAGGCCAACCAATCGTGACAGAGTCTAATGGAATAGTAGAGACAACGAAAGTCTTTGAGAAGACACCTCTTCTTATCGATCTAGATGCACTCCTAGACCAGGCAGATGATGATGCACATTGGGTCTTTGGTGTCGGTGGTCCAGCTTAACAAACGGAATTAGGGTGCCTCTCTAGGGCACCCTTTTATTTTACCTAAATTTCAGAGATAAATAAAACAATACAAAACAATAAAATAAGATATGAACTTTGTAAATTATTCAAACTTCAATGCCCCTAATGTTAATAAAGTTAGCAAACAGGCATTAATTGAAGCACTTCTAAAATACGAAACTAAAGATCCTAGAAAAGTCGAAAAGATGGTAGAGGGTCTTGAAGAAGAGGTAGACTTTGCAACCGCAACTGGACTTTTTTCTGACAAATTAAAGGCGCTTTCAGTACTTAAACTTACTGAGGCTAAGCCGGGACCAGATCCATATATGACAGGTCTTGACGACGAGACAGAAGAGGATAAAGAGGAGCAAATGAAAAAGCAGACTGAAATGGACGATGACGATCCTGAAGCATACAAAGAAATGCCAGGAGATAAAGAGGCCAGAGAAGAGGGCAAGGTAAAAACTTCAAAGCACACAAAAGCATATGATGAACTTTACGGTGATGAAGAGGAGAATGAGAACCTTCAAGAAGGTGTAGGTACTGTTGCACTTGGTATTATGCTAGCATATGCTGGTCTAAAAGTACTTAAGTTTGTAGCCAAAAAGGTTGTAGGTGCAATTGGAAAAAACGTTGAACTTGAACCTTCTAAATTGAAAAAAGTTTCAACGGAAATAGTTAAAAGGGTAGCTGAGGAGACCAATTCAGGAGCACATCTTTTTTACGGGATTGCTCTTAAGAGAGAAATAGATGATAAAATTGATTCTGGTGAGATTAAAACTATCAGAGGTATTCAAAAGGCAATGGAAGACTATTTAAAGACCAATGAATCTGAAATTACCATCTCGAAAGAGGATATGGAAAAGCTGCACAAGGACGGTAAGGTTGAGGTTGATGGTATTGAGGTTGAATTTGTCGATGAAGCTAGATTTGTAAAAGATTTTGATAAGGCAGTTTTAGATGCTAAAACAAAAGAAGATGTTCTAGCAATCTATCCAAAGGCTGAATTTTATATTGGAAAATCAGATCACTTCTTTGGAGAATTAGACGACAATCTATTCTTTAAGGCATATTACACAAAAGCTCAAAAAGAATTTGAGATCAAATCAGTATATTCTGAGAAAGGAAGTAATTATGTTCATCTATATAATGAATCGGTAGTTACTGAAGCTAAACAATACGATCTAAATTTCAAGATAGGAGATACAGTAGACTTAATCGGTGATACTTGGGAAATTATAGGTACCATGAAACCTAATAAAAAATTTAGCAGTCCTTTTACATTCCGAGGAAAAGATATGGACCAAATAACAATATCTGCTCCAACAACGAGTAAAGAGGCTGAAGGATATAAAGTTAGAACGGTAGAACCTAAAGCATATACTCCACAATATGGTTTCTTATATCAATACACTTCTGGTGGAAAACTTTATACAAAACTGGCTATCGGAGGAGTTTCACAAAACGAATCAGTAGATGAAGCAATTGTTAATGAAGCTAAAATTAAGGTAACTAAAAGAGATATTAAAGATATAGAAGATTCTGGTAATATTGATATTGCATATAAAAAAGCAATTGCATTATTAATGAGTTTAGTAGAATCAGTAGTTACTGAAGCAAAAGATAAAGTAGATGTATCAAGCTTATCTATAGGAAACACATATAAAGATAGCAAAGGATATCCGGTTAAAGTGGTTGATATTAAAGGAACCGGAAATACATGGAAGGTAACTTATCAATATGAAGATGGAAAGAAAAAGACAGTTAGCACATCTCTTGATAAAGGTATTAATTTATATGAATCAGTAGATGAAGCAATTGTTAATGAACTTTCTACTGGAACATATAAATCAGCAATGCAAGCCGGCTTAGCTAGAAATGATTCTAGAGGTAATAAAATTGCAATAGATGCTTTAAATAGCTTTGGTACAGCACTTGCTAAAGAATTAACAGGTATAAAATTAGAAGTAAAATCACCTCAAAGACCAGAAGCACTTTACAATTCTGCAGGTCTCAGAGGAGATGCTCCTAAACACGGACAGTATGAAATCGAATTTACTGGAAAGGGTGAATTTTTAAATGTAGACCCTAAAAAAGCAATTGGTTCTGATAATATAAGTTGGTTAGTTGAAGTAATTGTTAGACCTGGAGAATCTAGAGGATGGGGATCAGACTTTGAATTTACCGGATATAGAGATTTTAAAAACCCTGCTAAAACGTATGTTCAACTATCTATTAGAAACGGAAGAGTAGAAGTCTACGTTAGAGGCGGTGCTAGCGGAATGTTGGAGTTTACAAGAAGTGGTGCTAGAATCCTTTCAAATGTTGCAAATAACATCGCAATCGAGCTTGAAATGCCTGAAAAAATAAAGCATAATACTATCAAGCAATTTGACCCTCTTAAGGTTACAGAATCTGTTAAAGAAAACTACGAAGTTATCTATAGCGATGGCGTAAGCGCTATGAAAAAATTCAGAAGTGAAAAACAAGCTCTTGACTTCATGAAGCAAACCATTGCTTCTAACAAGAAATTAAGAGATATAGCAGTCTACAAACCAGGCATGCATTCAACTACTCAAACTGAATTAGTTGTTAAATTCTGGGGAGATGGTTCTTACTTAGATAATGTTTCTAAAAGAGATCCAGAACTAGCTGCTAAGAAATTAGAAGAAGGAGTTGAAGTTAGTGAAAACAGAATGGCAGACTATAATAGTCCTGCAATGATTGCATTTAGAGCAGCTAAGATGAAGCGTGAAAAAGAATTGGCTAAGCCAAAACGCAGACCTCTTTATGGTAAGCAAAGACAAAAAGCTGAAGATGACCTATGGGACATTAGCCAAGAATTAAAAGGTCTTTATTCAGACAGAGGTCAATTGTTAATTGACATGGAGCAGGAAGCTGAACCAGAAGGTGGACCAATCGCTGACAGATATGGTGCTGAATTAAACGATATTGAAGATCAAATTCAGAAATTAATTGCTAAGAGAGGTAAACTTGAGGTAAGATTAGCTGAGTCCGTATCTATCAACGAAGGTCAATTCTCATGGATGGCACAGGACAGTGACAGACAAATTGGTTCTGAAAGAGAAAATACAATCGACATTTATATGTACGATAACGAAGGTAACCAATGGTATGAAAAAGAATATGAAGGTTATGGAGAGTTTGGCGGTATGGATTACTACGAGCTACTTGCAAAAATGAACGGATATTCTGAAGAAGACTTAAACGACAAAGTATTACTTAAATCCATTAGAGTAATAAGTAAGCCAAAAATGAGAGATATTGGTATTGCTCTAGCCTTTGATCCTACCGGAAAGAAAATCAAAACAAGAGACAAGGGAGGAAAGGTATTATTTCCGGCTCTAGTTGAAGATCCAAAATATAATTGGAAAAGACACGACTTTACAAAAGAGGCTGAAAGCGATCCAAATCAATCATGGTACCAAGAAGAGTACGATGACGAAGACTACTACGAGGGATTATCATGGAATTCATTAAAAGAATCACTAGGACTTAATGAAAAGTCTATTGCTAAGATTCAAAAAGAATGGGCTAACGTTACGGCAATAATGAAAGATAAGGTTAATGTATATAAAACTGCAGAAGGTCAGGAAAAAGAAGACCTATTAGATGAACTTAAATCTCTAACAATTGCAAAGAAAAAGCTTGAAGCAGAGTTAGATAAAGAAGTTGGTCTAAAAGATTTAGATGCTGAATTAACAGAAGCTGAAGACTATAGTGATGATATGAGCTTTGGACAACTTGAAAGATGTATTGATTATTCTACTATGATTCGCGAGAGAATTCAAGCAGGAACCTCTCTTGATCCATGGATGCATAGTCAAATTGCAGTCGCTGAAAATGAGTTAAACTCTGTATTTGATGCGCTTGATGGTGATGATGGAGTAGTTGAGGCTGTAAACGAAGCTAGAACCTTAGAACGTGAAGAGATGATGGAATGGTTAGAAGGATATTTAGATTTCGTTAGAAAAACTGAATTTTTTGACGGTGCTAAAGGAGGAATCTGGGTTTCAGGAGAGAATGGAGACACATACAAAGGTAGAAGAATCTTTGATTATTACACAGAAGACTACAAGAATTACGAGTTTGGCGTTTATATTCCATTTGCTAAAGAAATGAGAAAGCGCGGATGGTATGGCGAATGGCATGACGCAGGAACCATGATGATCTGGCCAAATTAATTAATAATAAATAAAAATAATTATGAAACCCGTAAAACTATTTGAACAATTCGTAAATGAAGGCTTACACTCTAAATTAAAGAAAGCCCGAAAGGAAATGGAAAAAGCATTTAAAAACAAAGGAGTAACTATAGATGTACAAGATTTAGGAACTGATAGTGGATTTTTCATCACATATGATAATATCAGCAAAGAAGAGCTCCTAAAAATCGCACAGAGTGTGGATAATAAATGGAAATATCATGTCTCTAATCCAATTAAGTCACAAGAGACTGGGCATTACTTAATAGTAGATTTAACTCGAGATGTTGAAGCTATTGACGAGGCATCATATGAAGATCCAATAAAAAAGAAAGCTGAAAAAAGATATAAGGATCATGGTGGAAGTGTGAGGATATCTGGAATTGGAAAGCCTTTTGAACAAATTAAAGTTATCCCTAAAGGGGAATATACAATAGTAGAAAGTAATGTGGATGGTCGAGCTTCCTGGCCTCAATTCAATGTTACTTTATTAAAGCCTATGAAACCATTTGACCTTGCAGTTCAATTAGCACAAGAAACTGGGTGGATATCTCCTTGGAATTATTTAGAGATGAGAAAGGATCATAGTAGAGAACTTAAAACAACTTACTACTTCCCACTCCAACCAACATTATTTGATGAAAGATAAATTAAATACCTAGATTCATAGCCTAGGAGTCCGAAAGAGTTTATAAAATAAAACATAAAGACTATTAAATCATGAAGCATGTAAAACTATTTGAAGCTTTCGTCAATGAAAAACTTGACTACCGCGCGATTGCCAAGAGGGTCATGCAAGAACTTGATAAGTTTGCACAATTACATCCGCAATATCAACCTGATGAGGTTTTAAGTACAATTGAAGGTGTCTTAAAGAAGTATAAGAGTCTTTATGGAGGTAAATTGATTCAAAAGGTAGGATCTGAAATCAGAGATGAACTTGGCGAAACGGGCAACTTGGCAAATGATACATATAGACATATCAAAGATGTCGATCATATTATTATGAATGCGCTTGGAGAAGTTGATGAGAGAAAAGACACTAAGGAGGAGAGAGCAGGTGCTCAACAAGTCAGAAGAATGACCAGAACCAAGGTAGTTCCAGACAAGAGAAAAGAATGGAAGAAGGGTAAGAGAAAGCACAAAGGCACGTGGGAATCCTTAAAGTTTAAAGATTTTAAAAAATCTATTCAAGAAAAATACACTGAAGACGACATCAACATGGGCTATGGTTTTTTTAGAAATGTGATGGACGCTGAAATTGTAAAGCGCGAGCAGGACGCAATTGATCTTTTTGATGAAGGGGTTATGGCTCTTCAAAGAGCACCTTATAGATTAACCGAAAAAGAGGCTCTTGATGTTTTAAACTCAGTAATGGGTCGCCACGCAGCGGATCAAATTGTTAGCGGAGATGCAAATACAGCGATTCTTGGACTTGAACAATATTATGGTAAGAAGTTAAGATCAGAGATTGCGAAGGTACAAAGATTAGTAGTTAATGAAGATCTTAGAAGTGACTTAAAGAAATATATTAAAAAGAATAAAAAAGAACTTGATTTGTTGGCCGATCAGGATGACTGGGATGGAATTTATCGAATGTTAATGAATGATTTTGAAGTAGAGGACGAAAGTGATGATGCTGAAGACTTAAAACAGACCTTTAACTTTGTCTACTAAGTAAAACTTTTTTAAAAATAATTGAGCCGAGATTTTTTAGTCTCGGTTTTTTTGTTTATATTTACATATCTTAAAAAAGAAACACATTCGTTGCAGGGCAATATCGGGAACTCATTACTGTAAACTGGTAGCAATTCTGGATCAATTTAAACCAGAAGAAAAGGTAACAAATGTCAAGCAGAAAGACGATCCTGTAAGTGACGAGATTCAACACACATTCCTCAATTGGAATGACTTTAGGATAATAATTTGAAAATAATTCACTCCAGATTTTTTTATGTCAAGAATTATGTTTATATTAGTATAGTAATTAAAACCAACACGATATGACAATGCAATCACTATTAGAAGAAGCTAAATACCACTACTTCGCTGGCTATTCACAATCAAGAGTTGTGGACTTTGTATATGAAAATGCAAAGAATGATACTCAAGCTACTAAAATTCTTAGAAAATTATTCGGAACATCTTAATATGGACAAGTATGATACACATCCATTTGAGTTAGCAGCTATTGCTGCAGAAAAAGATTGGCAACTTTTTACAAAATAATTGCCTCTAGATTTTTTTATGTCAAATATTTTGTTTATATTAGTATAGTAATTAAAAGAAACAACTATGGCGTTACTTAAAAACAACAAAGGAGAATTCAATTACCAATTTAATTGGATCGACGAGAACGGATCTACATGTGGTTTTAATGATGTTTGGGCATCTAATAAACGCGAAGCCGTTAAAAAGGCCAAAGCTATGGAGACAAAGGCACATTGGGCTTGGTATGATGGATCTAAGTATGTTACTGTCCCTGCTGAGGTTACTACTGGAGGTCACTGTTTTCGAATGAAAGGTATGTATGTTGATGTTAAGTCGATGTACAAAGCAACTGCCAAACAAGCCGATGCTATGAATCGCCTCGGTTGGATGATGTCTATCTAATTTAGAGAAGTTAAAAAGCCCTAGCGGGACTAATCATCACAATGTTATTTGAAATAAGAGGAGAAGAAAGGCGAATGAATGCTCTGAAGTATCTTGATGGAATGTTCAACCTGATAGAGAACAGAATGCACCGCACTGCTCACATTAACGCTACTGCTAGTATGAAGGACGCACATTGTTGCGACACTAGAAGAACCTTGGCGGTGAGGGAGCCTCTTATTTTTTAAAAATAATTCACTCCAGATTTTTTTATGTCAAGAATTATGTTTATATTAGTATAGTAATTAAAAGAAACAACTAAAGAATGAGAGATATAAAAACAATAGCACAAGAATTAAACGTAACAGACTTTCCATTCACTATCAAAGATAAGAATGGAAACCTAATCTACTGGGAAAACTCTAATGAGGATTGGTGGAAAAGAGAATACGATTCCAATGGAAATGAAATCTACTGGGAAAACTCTAATAGGTATTGGTGGAAAAAAGAATATGATTCCAATAGAAATCAAATCTACTTTGAAAGCCCTAGTGGGTATTGGTGGAAAAAAGAATATGATTCCAATGGAAATGAAATCTACTATAAAGACTCTAGAGGGTATATTGAAGATAATAGGCCCAAAGGATGTGAAGGTAAAGTTGTTGAAATTGATGGTAAGAAGTATAAACTAGTATCTAAATGAAAACAATAGCACAAGAATTAAACGTAACAGACTTTCCATTTGAAATCAAAGACAAGAATGGAAATAAAATCTACTGGGAAAACTCTAATGAGGATTGGATTAAAAGAGAATACGATTCCAATGGAAATGAAATCTACCATGAAAACTCTAATGAGGATTGGATTAAAAGAGAATACGATTCCAATGGAAAGGTAATCTATTGGGAAAACTCTCATGGGGATATTGTAGACAATAGATCTAAATCATGTGAAGGTAAAGTGGTTGAAATTGATGGTAAGAAGTATAAACTAGTATCTGAATGAAAACAATAGCACAACGATTAAAAGTAACAGACTTTCCATTCATAATCAAAGACAAGAGTGGAAATGAAATCTACTGGGAAAACTCTAATGGGTATTGGATTAAAAGAGAATACGATTCCAATGGAAAGGTAATCTATTGGGAAAACTCTGATGGGGTAATTGTAGACAACAGGCCCAAAGGATGTGAAGGAAAGGTAGTTGAAATTGATGGTAAGAAATATAAACTAGTATCTAAATGAAAACAATAGCACAACAATTAAACATCAAAGAATTTCCATTCACAATCAAAGACAAGAATGGAAAGGTAATCTACTGGGAAGACTCAAAGGGAGATTGGGATAAAAGTGAATACGATTCCAATGGAAATGAAATCTACCATGAAGACTCTAGTGGGTATTGGTGGAAATATGAATACGATTCCAATGGAAACCAAATCTACTTTGAAAACTCTCATGGAAAAATTGTAGACAATAGATCTAAATCATGTGAAGGTAAAGTAGTAGAGATTGATGGTAAAAAGTATAAACTAGTATCTGAATGAAAACAATAGCACAAGAATTAAACGTAACAGACTTTCCATTCATAATCAAAGACAAGAGTGGAAAGGTAATCTACCGTGAAAACTCTAAGGGGTATTGGCTTAAAAGAGAATTCGATTCCAATGGAAAGTTAATCTACTGGGAAGACTCTAATGAGGATTGGAATAAAAGAGAATACGATTCCGGTGGAAACCTAATCTACTCTAAAAACAATTATGGGTATATTGAAGATAATAGGCCCAAAGGATGCGAAGGTAAAGTGGTTGAAATTGATGGTAAGAAGTATAAACTAGTATCTGAATGAAAACAATAGCACAACAATTAAACATCAAAGAATTTCCATTCATAATCAAAGACAAGAGTGGAAAAGTAATCTACCGTGAAAACTCAAAGGGAGATTGGCATAAAAGAGAATACGATTCCAATGGAAATGAAATCTACTATAAAGACTCTAGAGGGTATATTGAAGATAATAGGCCCAAAGGATGTGAGGGTAAAGTAGTAGAGATTGATGGTAAGAAATATAAACTAGTATCTGAATGAAAACAATAGCACAACGATTAAAAGTAACAGACTTTCCATTCATAATCAAAGACAAGAGTGGAAATGAAATCTACTGGGAAAACTCTAATGGGTATTGGA
>Ga0213865_10002074_pt1 | contig 12733 bp, 8 predicted proteins | sample PICome_6_FD_160100 | JGI IMG/M metagenome (GOLD analysis project Ga0213865, IMG submission 160100) | Coastal seawater microbial communities near Pivers Island, North Carolina, United States - PICO282 | ecosystem: Environmental > Aquatic > Marine > Coastal | place: USA: North Carolina | collected...
GACGCCCACCGAGTTTAATTACTGGTGGACCTATCTCGCAATGAAGGCCAAGAGGCAAGAGAAAGATGGCAAACACAGAGCCGCTCGTAATAGAAATCCGCGCAGAAGATGAAACGAAGCAAGCCTTTGACTCTGCCGCGCGGAATCAAAAGAAGCTCGAAAAGTCTGTCAAAGATACTCTCTCGCGGATGGAGGATTATAAGAATACCATCGGCATGACGGCTGATGAGATTCAGATCTATCGCCTCCGACAATCAAAAGCTACAGAAGCGCAGATAAAGCAAGCTAAAGAGCTACAAAATCAGATCGCACTACAGAAAAAAGCAGTTGCTTCTCAAGGACGGCTTAATGGCTCATTGCGTCTGGTGCGCGGTGGTTTTGGTCAGCTAGGCCATCAGGTGCAGGACGTCGCGGTACAGCTACAAGGCGGTACTGACGCCATGATCGTTTTAGGTCAGCAGGGTGGTCAGATTGCCTCGTTGATGGGTCCAGGCGGCGCAATGGTAGGTGCATTCCTCGCTGTTGGCGCGGCAGTCTTCACTGCTTTTAAGAATGTAGAGCAAGCAGAAAGCAAATTCTCTGAGTTGCAAACAACACTTGAAGGATTGATCCCTGTAACAGAGCAAGCGGGATCGGCTATCAACATTGCGTTAGAGGGTCTAAAGCAAGCACAGATTAAAGCGGCTCAAATAGAGTTAGACAAGCTGACTAAGTCTATGAATGATCAGATCACAGCGGCTGAGACGTCTGGTCAAGCGGCAGAAGACTTAGCAAACGCACAGAGTTTCAACATACAACAGCAAGTTGCGATGGCTCGCGGCTCTCAAGTTGCAACAAAGGCAAGAGAAGATGAGACGTTAGCGGCTCAAGCTAATTTGGCCGCGATGGTTGACTTGATTAGCACCATCGAAAGTTTAGGCGGCACTGTAGATAAGAGCTTACTTAGTCCCGATCTACTGAATCGTCTCGAAGAATTGCAAAACGCTATCAGACCTGATGATGCTGGTGGCCCTGTATTGTTTGAGCCAGAAGCAGTTACTGAGGCTAAAGAAGGAATAGCAGAGATTGCTCGTGACTTAATGAGTAAGCGCAATCAGATACAAAAGGATTACGACGATCTTAGAACACAGCTTGTAGCTAACTTCACTGCAATAGGTGAAATGGGTAGCTCTCGTTTCCTTGAGATGTATCGTCAAATTAATCAGGCGCAGACTGACGCAATAGCAGAGCTTGATGCTAAAGAAGAAGAACAAGCAAATCGAGAAAAAGAAAGAGCGGCGGCTAAAGCGGCAAGAGAAGCTAAGGCGGCTCAAGCTAAAGTAGATGCTGAGAAGCGCGCTATCTCTACTCTTGAGGCATTACAAAGAAGCGACGTCACAGACGTAGACAAGATTAACAAGCGCTATGACGCTGAGCTAGACAGAGCTAGAAAGGCGGCTGATGGTAAAGCAGAGCTGGCTCAGATGCTTGCAGATACTGAGGTAGCAATCGAGGCCAAGCGCGCCGCCGCTATTAAGTCGTTGCGTGACAAAGAAAGGCAAGAGCATTTCGATAATATCGAGAGATTGAGAACAACCGCGATTGAAGGATTTGCGACTGAGACGCAAGCATTCATAAATAATTTGGTACAGCGTCAAGCGGCATTAGAAGAAGCAAGGGCGGCAGATGCAATCAGTCAGGAAGAGTTAAATCGATACTCTATGATGCTCGAAGAGCAGAAAGCTGAGCACATGCTTGATCAACAGCTCAAAATTGTGGGTGGCTTGCAGAACGTAGAGAGCGCGATTACTAACGCATCCCATGCATTCATCACTGGCGCGGCTAACGGCACAGAAGCAATGCGTATGCTGGGTCGAGCGATCATGGACGAACTTATTAAGAGTATCGTTCAGATGGGTATCGAAAAGGCTAAGCAAGCGATCATTTCTAAGAATATAGAAGCAGGAAGTCTGTCAGCCTCAGTAGCGGCTAACGCGGCGGCTATGACAAAAATCGCTACAGCCTCATATCCTGCGGCGGCGCTTGCGTCATTAGCGACATCAGGTGGAAATGCAGTGGGTGCTCAGGCAGGTATAAACAGCACAGTTGCTTTAGCAAAGGCAATGTCTTTACCCTCGTTTGAAGGTGGTGGCTTCACTGGCTCTGGCGCAAGATCTGGTGGCATGGATGGTAGAGGCGGATTCTTGGCAATGCTTCACCCTAACGAGACTGTTATCGATAACACTAGGGGCGGCGGTCAGGACATCACGATTATCAACAACATCGATGCATCAGGTGACGGTGATGTGGATCAGCGTATCGCTATGGCTGTCTCCGAATCCTCTCGCCAGACGATAGAGCATATGCACAACATGATGCGTAGAGGAAGATTGTAATGGCTACGTATAACTTTCCATCGATCACTCCTACGAGCCAGACGTTCGAGCTTGTTACCAATACGAGTCAATTCCAGAGTCCAGTAAGCGGGGCGGTACAGACGCTTTCGCGTAAAGGTTCGTACTGGAAAACGCGCATGACGTTTCGGAACTTGTCTGGCAATGATAGAGCGGAGATGCAAGCGTTCATCGCTAAGATGGATGGTCAAACTCACAGAATGCGTCTTGAAGATTATGGCCGCGTACGTAATGGTGCGGCTACGTCACCGCAGTCAGTCTTAGTAGATGGTGCAGGTCAGACCGGCTCTTCCATAGATCTCGATGGCGCTACTGCTAGTGTGACTAACTTCTTCAAGGCAGGTGACTACATATCGTTTAACAACGAGCTTCACATGGTTACAGCCGATGCGAGTTCGGATGGCACTGGTTCATTGACTGTAAGCATCGCGCCTCCTATTCGGAAGGCGACTGATGACAATGATGCTGTGCAGATCTTCGCTCCATTTGGCGTGTTCATGATGATCAACAATCCTCGCTGGAACACTGAGTCGAGTTACATAAGCTCAATTACGATTGAGGCCATAGAGGACGTTCTAGCGTGAGTAGAGGATTATCGACAGCCATAGTCAACGCTCTCAAGGATGATGTTGTACGGCCAGTTACCTTCGCCAAGTTAGCTTTCTCTAGCTCGACTCTCTACCTACATGACAGCATCGGCACCTTTACATGGGGCGGAAATGATTGGCTTGGTGTCGGTGATTTCGGCTCTGTCTCTTCTATCGAGGAAGGAACAGATATATCGCCGTATAGCATCACGCTGACTTTGTCAGGCTTGGATTCGACGATTGCAAACATAGGCTCGGCTGGTACAGAAGATTACTACCTGCGTGATGTTGATATTTATCTAGGTTTGCTCGATGAAGATGAGGCGTTGATCGAAGATCCTAATCTTATATGGTCTGGATTCATGGATGTCATGACGCTCGTTACTGGCACCGACAGAAACAATTCTATCAGTCTTACGTGTGAATCTGAGTTGGCTAAGATCAACCGATCGGCTGATTTGAAGTACACGCACGTACAGCAACAGCGCGTTAACTCCAACGACTTGTTCTTCGAGTATCTTCACGAAATCGAGGGCGTGAAGATTTTGTGGAAAGACACGAATAGCGGAAACCTCGGAGTCGGTTCTGGCGGAGGCGGCGGAGGCGGAGGTGGAGGCGGTGGCCGAACTAGAAACCCACGACACGATCCAGGTGACTTACCCTAAAGTTCTATCGGCACTAAATCGCTGGGAGAAAGGTGAGTTTCAGTACGGCGACAAAGACTGTGTCGCGTTCACTGTATTTATGATCAAAGAGTTGCATGGCATCGATTACAGCCATGAGCTGATCTACGCAACTAAAGAACAAGCTGACGAGATCATAAGAGCATCAGGCGGGTTCGAGAATCTGATAGATAGCGTGCTCGGTGAGCCTAGCGAAGTAGCTCTACACGGTCATCCCGTTATGTTTAATTATCCTCGCAGTGGTTTAACGATGGGGGTAAAATTGAACGATTCTATTGTGTGTGTGACAAAAAAAGGCTTAACACGAGTGCCTGAGCGTCACATCGTCAGGAGTTGGATATGCCATCAACAGTAGCGGCAGTAGCAACATTCTTAAAGACCGTCGGTTTAATGGTAGGTGGTCTTGGCATAAGTGGTACAACTGCACTCTATTTGGGCGCGGCTACGGTTGTTGCAGGAGCTGTAGTAGCTAAGAAGCTCATAGACAACATCTACGCTGTACCCAACTTAGATAGTGATAGCTCGCGTCAGGCGACCGTACGGGGCACTGTAGAGCCGCAAAAGCTGATCTATGGTGAGGCACTGGTATCAGGTCCAATCTCGTTTGTGGGCGTTGCAGGGGACGAGAACAGGGACTTGTATCACGCCATTGTTCTTGCTGGTCATCGATCGACTGCGATCACTGACATTCACTTCGATGACAAGGTCATAACCAATGCTCAGATTGCGGCTAATGGTCAGGTTACTGGGGGCACGTTCGGTCCTCAGAACAGCGTGACGATCTGTACGATTAGAAAACTGTTAGGCACTCAAACAATTGCTGATAGCGTTCTCGATGCGGCGTTTGGCACGATTAATACGAACGAGCACATCGGAACTAATCTTACCTATATCGTCACAAAGTTCACGCTAACGGATGAAAGCCAAGAGATATGGGATAAGTACCTACCTCAAAACATTAAGGCTCTAGTCAAAGGCAAGAAGATTTACGATCCACGGCAGGACAGCACAAGCACGTATTACGATGCATCTGTCGGTGTAGCGACACAAAGAGCTAACGACTCTACAACGTGGGAATGGTCAGAGAATCCAGTCTGGTGTCTGGTTGACTATCTCACGGATGACTACTTCGGGATGAACATAGACTTGAGTCGCATCGATCTCGCTAAGGCTGTAGATGCGGCAGATATCTGTGACGCTACTGTCAGCATACCTAGCGGCACGGAAAAAAGGTTCACTTGTAACGGTGTCGTTTTTGGTACGGCGACTCATAAAGCAAACATCAATAAGTTGCTGTCGTCGATGAATGGGATGCTGACTTATACGAACGGCAAGTTTGTTATTCGAGCCGGTGCATTCGAGGCAGTTGCGTCAGGCATGACGTTGAATGATGACAACCTTACTGGCCCTGCAAAGCTCAAAACGTCATTCGAGCGTAACGAGCGATTTAATACCATTACTGGAAACTTTATCGATCCTAGTAATAACTACAAGGAAATGGAGTTTCCAAGGGTACAGATTACAAGCGCACTGACTCGTGACAACAATGAAGAGCTACGTAGCGAGCTGAAGCTAAGCATGACTAACAGCTTCTACATGGCTCAGCGTATCGCTCATAAGTTGATCCAACAAAGTGACTTGCAGAAGGTACTGACATTCCCTACTAACCTAGCTGGTGTGAATATTGCTGTAGGTGATCGAGTAAGTGTCACACTTTCAGAGTTTAATTACACCAACAAAACATTCGTGTGCCTTGGATGGAATTTGTCCGAATCCGGCACTGGTGGTGTTAATCTCATTCTGCGTGAAGACGACTCTGCATCCTATGCGGATATGGCTGTTGGGAGCTATTCCACGATTACTCCTAGCGGCGGTATAGCAGAGGGTTTCTTCGGTGTTCCTGATCCGCAGAATCTTAGCGCTACCGCACTTGTCGAGGGCATTGAACTAGATTGGACTAACCCGACCAACATGACGCACATTATATCGATTGAGGTGTTTGCGTCGCCTAATTCAAGTTGGTCTAGCGCAGTTAAAGTTGGTGAGACAATTGGTACGCAGTTCCTACACGATGCTTCTAATGGCGTTGATCCTATCGCGGACGGAGATGAGCGATATTACTGGGTCAGGGCGCGGCGCTTCCCTACGGGCACGGGCACCGACGCGGTCTCAGATAGAAACCCAGATAGCGATACAAGTACAATCAATGCAACACGAGGTGCACTGGGTGCATTAGCGGGTCAGGATACAGTCGGTGACGGTCAGATAGATGATAATGCCGTTGGATCAGATCAGATTGCTGATGATGCAGTCACAGCGGATCAGATCGCAGATGGTGCTGTTGAATTAACAGCTTTTGCGTCAGGCATACAGCCTGTACAAGTAGTTAGCACATTGCCGTCGACAGCCGCACAAGGCGACATGGCATTTCTTACCACAGACAATAAGCTCTATCGCTATAACGGCAGTGCTTGGACGGTAGCAGTAGATGGCGGGGATGTGTCTAGCGGAACATTGCCAGCCGCCTCGATAGTGGCGAACTCGATAACGGCAGGACAAATCTCAGCGGGTGCGATAAGCACTGATGAGCTCGCCGCTAACGCTGTGACTGCCGCGAAGATTAGTGCGGGTACGATTACTTTTGATAAGTTGCTTGGCGGTGTCATTGAGAACACTACTGATACGCTTGCAACCGCAGTTAGCATTGCACCTGGAGATGGTGTAGTAATAATCGACAGCGTTACACTTGCCGCACCTGATGATACGACACTAGGACACAAGCCTTTAGTTATCGTTAAGATGGAATGGAATATCATCGGCTCTAGCAACTGGGACGATGATGGTGGCGATTTGCCAGAGGTAAGGTTTATCGTCAACGACGTGTCAGGCTCTAGTGAGCTTGGGCAGATAGCGAGTTTTTACTACACGCACCATTCGCTCGGTGATACTTCGGTCAGCTATGCTAAACACACTGCTGAGATGATTGGCTTTTTTAACACAGCGATTACAGCGGCAAAAACCTTTTATATTAAGGGTGAGGTTACTAATTTTGATGGGCAAGCATCACAAGACAGAATTACCGTTACTGCGTGTGATGTAATCGTTGCGGGGATAAGATGATAGATTGGGACAAAATACGCCGAAAACGCAACGTGCTTTTGTCACATAGCGACTGGACGCAACTTAGTGACAATGGCTTAACAGACGCAAAGCGTACAGAGTGGACGGCTTATCGGACAGCATTGCGTGACTTGCCTACAACTTACGCATCAGCAACGGATAAGTCAGATATCGTATGGCCGACGAAGCCCTCGTGATATAATCGGCCTAGGAGGTCGTCATGAAAATTAATCTAGTACAAGGTGATACTGGGCCACAGATCAAGGTTACCCTTACTCGTGAGGATACGGGTCTTCCTGAAGATCTGACTGGCGCGAGCATTAACTTTCACTTTCGCAAGCGTGACACTACGACCGTATTGTTCACTCTCACCAATGTTGCAGGCGATGATGATCTCGATGACGGGATCTGTCTTTTCACCTTTGGTGCAGGTCAACTAGACATTGACGCAGGGTACTATGAGGCTGAGATTGAAGTGATTTCTGCTGGTGGCACTAGAGAGACTGTCTACGAAAAGATAGAGTTTTATCTGCGTGAGGACTTTGCATGATCAAGATCGAGGCAGAAGCTAAACGTTTAATTGCTGAGTTATCGTCTAGGCGACTGATAGCTACAATTACGCTTGGCGATTTGTTTCGTAGACTTACACGCACTGATACCGTATCGCTTTCGGACAGTGGCGATTTAATTAAGACCGATTACTGTGACATGAGCTACTTTGATGCCGACTACGTTGGCTCGATCGACACGTTCTGAGGACTGATATGCTGGATACACTCAAAGTTAAAGGCGTTGCAGAGCTAACACTGTTAGACAGTGAGGGCAGAGCCAAGCACTCAGTCACCACAAGCAACCTTGTCGTTGATACAGGTTTGAACTTCATCGTTGACCGCATGAAAGACGACGAGACGGTCATGACGCACATGGGTGTGGGTACAGGCACCACGGCACCGTTAGCCGGTAACACGACGCTAGAAACACAGCTTGGCGGCAGAGAGCTAATTGAGACCTCTACCGTCACAGACAACAGCATTCTTTATCGAGCGGTATTCGAGGCCGGTGACGCTACTGGTCAACTAACAGAGGCGGCGATATTTAACTCATCGACAGGCGGCACTATGCTTTGTCGCGTGACCTTCACCGCAATCGACAAACAAGCAAATGATTCACTAGCGATTAAGTGGACGATATCGCTTTCGGCATCTTGAGGTAATTATGGCTACTATCACGACACGCTCAGGCAAAGGCTCACCGTTAACTAACAACGAAGTCGATAGCAACTTTACTAACCTCAACACGGATAAGGTTGAGAAGTCTGGCGACAGTATTACCGGCAACCTGTCATTTGCTGACAACGCTAAGGCGGTCTTTGGTGCTGGCTCTGACCTACAAATTTATCATGATGGGTCTAATAGTTGGATTGATGATGCTGGCACTGGAAACTTAGTAATAAGAGCCAATAGCGATTTATATTTAGGAAAATATACAGGGGAGACATTCTTACACGGCGTTGCTGATGGTCGTGTAGATATTTACTACAACAACGCCATAAAACTAACAACCACTAACACAGGCGTCGACGTTACGGGTACTTTGGTCAGCGACGGTTTGACGGTTGACGATAGCGGCGAGGTAGCGACGTTTGGTAACACCCTAGCCAACAACTTCATCAGCGTTACAAGAACAGACTTAAATCCAAGCACAATACAGCTAGGAGCCACTTCAAATCAGGGTGTAATACGATACATAGCCAATAACGGCTTTAAGATTAATGACATAACAAGTGGCGAAAAGCGCCGATTCCAGATCAGCGGTGGCGGCGACATCAGCTTCTACGAAGACACTGGCACGACTGCGAAGTTCTTCTGGGATGCGTCTGCGGAGTCTTTGGAAATTGATGGTCAAATTGGCATAACTAATTTTGATGCTTTGAATCTAGGAACTGCTCATGGAGGCGGAGCAAGTATTGCTTATGCTAATGATGGCAACTTAAAAGTAAACCCACGAAGTGGATACAGCACTGTTTTTGAAAGCGGCAACGTCGGTATTGGCACAGATTCGCCTCAAGGCAAGGTAAATATTGTACGCGCTAGTTCAGGAGCTACACGCGCAGACGAAGCCCAAGAGCTTGTTTTAGAGCATCCGTATAACGTAGGAATGAGCCTTCTTGGGGCGGACGGACGTATTGCCTTTGGCGATAGTGCTGATAATGATGCTGGACTAATACGTTATACGCACAGCGATGACAGCATGATGTTTATCACGGCTGGCGGAGAGAGGCTACGCATCAGTTCTAGCGGCAATCTTTTGGTTGGGAAGACCAATACAACTGCTAATACAGCAGGTATTGAACTAAATCCCGCTGGGTTTTTAAGAATAACAAGAGGTGGCGCAGAGCCGTTGCATGTAAATCGAACGGCAAACAACGGCAAGCTCATATCACTACGCAAAGACAACACTGAAGTCGGCAGTATTGGTAACAACTCCGGCGGCATGTACGTAGGCTCAGGCGATACCGGAGTTACGTTTGAGGCATCCCTTAATTCAATTATTCCCACTAACACCTCTAACGGAAGCTACACGAATGGTCAGGTAGATATTGGCTATAGCACTACCAAATTTAAAGACCTTCACCTCTCAGGCATAGCAAACACTGGTGGCCTAGACGTAGACGGCACCATCAAGCTAAATGCTGATTATCCTGTAGGAGTCGGCAACCTTGCGATGGGCGTAGGGGCTGGTGACGGCATCACAACTGGAAACAATAACATTTCCTTTGGCCGAAACGCGGGAACCTCAATTAGCTCAGGAAGCAATAATATTGCTATCGGAAGCTACTCGCAGGATTTGGTAACAACAGGCACTTATAACATCGGCGTTGGGTATGGAACGCTCAGTGCGCTCACGACTGGCACAAGAAATGTTGCGATTGGTGAATCGGCGCTAAGTGTGACAACAGGAGATCGCAATACAGCGATAGGTTCTGAAGCCGGTCTTTCCTTAACTACTGGTGGGCAGAACGTATATATCGGTGATGTGGCTGGTCGCCTTGCAACCACATCGTCCTTTAACGTTATGGTCGGTAGAGGCACAGGCGCGCAGATAACTACTGCGGCAAGCAGTGTGGGGCTTGGTCATCAGGCTTTAGGTTACACGACGACAGGCGGTGACAATGTTGCAGTCGGACGTAGGGGGCTTTATGAAAACACTACAGGCAATAACAACGTAGCAGTAGGTCATGAGGCGCTTTACTCAAGCACCACATCGTCACAAAACACAGCGGTCGGAAGTAGATCTCTTCGCGGTAACACCACAGGGACTCGCAACACAGCATTGGGCTACGGTGCGGCGGATGCCGTCACAACAGCTTCAAATATCACAGCGGTTGGTTGGCAAGCGGCAGGGCAAGCGAATGTCACCGCAACAGCGGTTGGTGCTTACGCTCTTAATAGCCTGACTTCTGGGAGTAGTTCTACAGCGGTCGGCTATTACTCAATGCAAGCGACGACGACTGGCAATAATAACACAGCGTTTGGTTCGGCTACTCTCCAAGCAAATACAACAGGTTATCAAAACGTCGCAATTGGCTCGTCAGCTTTATATTCGGCGACCACTGCAATCGATAACACGGCTGTTGGTTATAACACCATGCGCCTAACAACTGGCTCAGGCAACACGGCAGTTGGATCACAGGCGCTCGACACGAACACAACGGGCCAGCGAAACACGGCTGTAGGTGCTCTTTCGTTAACCGACAACACAACGGGCAGCTATAACGTCGCGATTGGTCAGACATCACTGCCAAATAACACAACGGGAAACAGCAACGTCTCTATCGGCTACCAGTCGATGAATAACGCGACAACTGCGTCTCAGGTCGTTTCTATAGGTCAAAACTCAGGGCGCTTTACCACCACAGGCGGTGGAAACGTTTATATCGGTTATGAAGCGGGCCATAACGGAACTACTGCCGCCGGTAACGTAGCGATTGGTAGAGACGCGCTAAGAGATAATGGCCTTGGCGAGCGAATGGTTGCTGTTGGCTATGGCGCTCTTGGTAACGTTGCGCCAACCACCGTTAATCACATGTACCAAGTTGCCGTTGGCTATAACGCTGGTGCAAATATAACGACAGGTACAAACAACACGGCAGTTGGTGGCCTTGCTCTTGATGCGCTGACTACGGGCGATAACAACATTGCAATCGGTCGTTCTGCATTAGGAGCGGCCACAACGTGCGACGATAACATTGCTGTGGGCAAGAGTGCGATGATTTCTGCCACAACGTCTGGAAACAACGTGGTAGTTGGTAATGACGCATTGGCTTCTGTAACGACAAGCGGTCACAACATTGCAATAGGTCGTCAAGCTCTTTATGCGAGCACAGCCGCAAACAACACAGCAGTTGGTTATCAAGCACTTTATGCAAACACTACAGGCACTGACAACGTTGCAGTAGGTAAAAACACATTAGATGCAAACACCACTGGTTACCAAAATATTGCATTAGGCAATGGTGCACTTGGCGCAGTAACCACTGGAGTTAACAACGTAGCAATTGGATTAGCAGGAACAGCAATTACAACTGGCCAAGGAAACATAGCCATTGGGCGCAATGCACTAATTAGTAATGTTTCTTCAAACTACAACCTTGCGATTGGTTACGATTGTCTGCGAAACAACACATCAGATACTAATACCGCTGTTGGACATTTTTCTCTTGATGCAAGCACTACAGGCAGTAACAACACCGCTGTTGGCTATGGTGCTGGTGGTGCTGTAACGACCGGCATTAGAAACACTTTTATTGGCACCAGTGCTGGAAACCAAATAACCACTGGAAACAAAAACACAATTCTTGGTCGCTACACCGGCAACCAAGGCGGCCTCGACATCCGCACCTCAAACAACCACATCGTTCTGTCAGACGGTGACGGTAACCCACGGGTTGTTGTTGATGACTCTGGTAATACGGGTATTGGTACTACTTCGCCCTTTGAAAAGCTCACTGTTGGAGGGGCTGACGAAACATCATTAACTAACCAAATTGCAGTACGGGCTAGTGATAATGATGATATTTTCCGCATTAGAACCAATAACAGCACTGAACAAGTTTCCATAGAGGCATCTGGCGATGCGGGCAATGGTTTTATAACTTTTGGCTCTGGTAGTGGTTCTGCAGAACGTATGCGTATAACGTCTGGCGGCAACGTCGGTATTGGCAACGCTAATCCACAGAATAAATTAGATATTGAGCAATCTGCCGCAGTTTCTGCAAGGCTTTTAGCAACTGGCGCTACATCATCGTCTTTAAAGTTAGAAGTAAAAGGCGGTGCTACTCAGTTAACAACAACTGAGATTCTTGCAAACTCTAGCGGCGCAATGACGTTTGCAACAGGAACTACGTCTTCTACAGAAGCCATGCGTATCGACTCTAGCGGACAGGTTGGTATTGGTACTAGCAGTCCTTCTGCCAAGTTAGATATTGTTAGCGGAACTGGATACTCTGACATTGCTATAGAGGCAACAGGCGGTTTCAAAGCAAGAGGAGACGGACGTGTTGATGTTGGCGAACCTACAGGAGCTAATAGTCTTCTTTCTGTTCAACGGCCTAGCGGGTCTAGTATTACTGGGCTTGCATACCTAAACGATGTTAATAACTCAACTGGTCTGCAAATTTCAACAAGTTCAGGAGCTGTAAATCTTTCCGTAATTGGTTCATCAGCAAAACTTAACCTTGGAAATACTGGTGTACAAACTCAACAAGTAGTTCTTGATACATCAAGCGGGAATGTCGGTATTGGCACTACCAGCCCAGAAAAACGACTTCATATATTTGACAGTACACAAACAAATCAAACTATTCGATTTGGTAATCCTACTGCTACTGCACTTGCAGATATAAATTATGACTCTTCTGGTTATGAACACCTGTACATCAGCGTAAAAG
>Ga0213865_10002076_pt1 | contig 12732 bp, 13 predicted proteins | sample PICome_6_FD_160100 | JGI IMG/M metagenome (GOLD analysis project Ga0213865, IMG submission 160100) | Coastal seawater microbial communities near Pivers Island, North Carolina, United States - PICO282 | ecosystem: Environmental > Aquatic > Marine > Coastal | place: USA: North Carolina...
AAATCTGACCTCCACCTTGCCCGTCGCTTCTGCTTCCTCGAGTAGGATGCGGTTCAATGGGCCGCGTGCTACGGAGTAGATGCACTGGTCGTCTCCAAATCGTCCACGGTTGGGCAAGCCGTACGGCTGATAGGTCAGTGCGCCGGCTGTATCGTGCATGCAGCGCGCCTTGACCGGCATCGCAATGCGCCGCACGGCATCCATGGCACCGGCCACCTCCAAGGCCCGCCACCCACGCTCGCTCAACGCGAGGTTGATGGACCGCCCGGCAGCATCGCCCACTTTCCGTGGGTCTGGCCGGCGTTCGTAGACCGTCACGCGATGCCCGCGGTTGGCGAGGACCAGGGCCAACAGGCTGCCGACGAGTCCGGCGCCTACTATGGCCAAAGACTGCTCGCTGTCGCGCGTCATGCGTCGAGGGCCTGGGCGAGGTCGGCGATGAGGTCCTCGCTGTCTTCCACACCGCAGCTGATGCGGATGAGGCTGTCGTTGATGCCCAACTTGGCACGCTGGTCGGCGGGCACGGAGGCGTGGGTCATCAAGGCGGGGTGTTCAATGAGGCTTTCGACACCACCCAGAGATTCGGCCAGCGCAAAGACCTTGGTGGTCTCGCACACCTTGCGGGAAGCCGCCAGGCTGTCATCGGCAAGCGTGAAGCTGATCATGCCCCCGAAGTCGTTCATCTGGCGCGCGGCCACATCGTGGTTGGGAGAGCTGGGAAGTCCAGGCCAATACACCTTGTCCACCTTTGGATGCGCCGCGAGCCATTCCGCAATGGCACGACCATTGACACAGTGTTGCCGAACGCGGATGCCAAGGGTTTTGATCCCGCGCAGCACGAGGAAGCAGTCCATCGGACCTGGAATGGCACCCACATTGTTTTGCAGGGTGCGCAGGGCGGCGTCGGTGGCGGCATCTTTGGTCATCAGGGCACCCATCACCACATCGGAGTGGCCGCCCAAGTATTTGGTCACACTGTGCATGACGATGTCCGCACCACACTCCAGTGGGCGCTGCAAAGCGGGGGTCGCAAACGTGTTGTCCACGGCAAGCTTGGCCGCGTGTCCGTCGAGCAGTTTGGCGACTGCGGCGATGTCCGTGATGCGCATCAGGGGATTGGTGGGCGTCTCCAACCACACGAGGCGGGTGCGGTCATTGAGCGCCGTGGCAACGTTGGCCGCGTCCTGCGTATCTACGAAGTGAAAGCGGACGCCCAGAGGCTCGTAGTGCGTGGTAAAGAGCCGGCGCGTTCCACCGTAGAGGTCGTCCCCTGCGATGACTTCGTCTCCGGGGCGAAGCGTCATCATGACGGCGTCCACCGCGGCGAGTCCGCTCGAAAAGGCCAGTCCATGTTGCCCCCCCTCCAAGGCCGCAAACGCCGCTTCCAGCGCATCGCGGGTGGGATTGGAAGAACGGCTGTACTCGTAGCCTTTGTGCTGACCAATGCCCTCCTGCACATAGGTAGAAGTCATGTATACCGGGGTCATGATGGCTCCCGTTCCGGGATCGGGTTCCACACCGGCATGCACGGCAAGGGTGCTAAAGCCTTGTGTCTTGTTCTCGTTCGACATGGCGCAAAGGTCGGAACTCCAGCCCTACTCTGGGCGCCGGGTCCGCCTCATCCATCCGGGAATCACCAACACCCCGATGAGCAGGTAGATGAAATGGGTGGCCATGCGCCAGATCAACATGGTCATGGCGGGTGCTACAAGGGAAGTAGAAAGCGCAAACCACGGTTCGAAAAAGGCGCCCAGAAGCCACTCCGCGATGCCACTCGATCCCGGCGTAGGACTAATGAGCAAATAGACCCACATGACGAGCTGCCGGGCCACGATGGTGAGGGGTTGCAATGCACTGAAGGGCGCAACCACCATGGCCATGACAGCCACCAGCGAAAAGAACCGGGCGGTCCAGCTCGCCATGGTTGCGCCAAAGGCGCTCACCCAGAGCTTCAGTGGCAGTGACTTCATCTCCCCAGCGCTCATCTTCAGGTCGTCTGCGAATTGGGCGATGCCCTCGCTCCAGCGATTGAGCCACTTCCGGTGGGCGATCCAACAGATGGTGCGGTGGGTGGTCTCAGTCGCCAGGAAAAGGCCCAGCGCAATGATGCCTGCGAGCGCCAGCATGCTGCCCCAGCCTACCCAGAAAACACCCCACCCGATGGTGCTGTCGAAATCTTCGGGCGCAACCGCATCGCCCAGCATGAAGAGCAGGGGTGGAACGGCCAAAATGTAAAAGAGCTCATCGAGGAGGGCGGTGGAGAACACCAATGCCGTGCTCTTTCCGGCGGTCATACCCTGGCGGTGCAAGCCCCAGATGGCCACAGCTCCGCCGCCGACGATGCCGGGGGTAATGGCGGAGGCAAATTCCCACAAAACGGTGGTTTCAATGGCCATTTTCCATGAAAGCTGGTGGTGCGAGAGCCACCTCAGTCTCAGCACATAGCCAAGGTCCCGCATCAGCACGAGCCCCACGAGTCCCACGAGCGCAAACGGCCAACCCGGGAGGGTAAGTGAGCCCTCCACGGCGGACCAGCCCCCATGGGTTTCGACCGTCCGAAAGAGCATGACTCCGACCACGGTCAAACCGATGACCAGCGGCAACAGCGCGCGCAACATGCGGGGAGGTTTGACGCCGGTCATGCCCAGACCTCGGTGCCTTCGCTGCAGTTCCTGCACATGTCGATGCCGGCCCTATGCGTGAAGACCGACTCCCGGAAAGCGTGGTAAGCGTCGCTGTGCCAAATCTGACGGAAAGCCGCTCCGTCCTCCGCTCGGCCCATGCCGTGGGTGGCGTCCTTGTCAAAACAACAGGGCACCACCTGCCCATCCCAGGTCACCACGGCGCCTTGCCACATCCGCCAACAGCGGTCCAGCATGGGGTTGCGCAAGACCCATCTGCCCGAGGGGTCCCGGTCATACCGCCTCAATCGGGGGTCTTGGGTCAACAACGGGTGGTCGTCATGTGGCGCGTCCAGCTGGGCGGTCTTGACCACAAATTCGTCCACCCCCCAGGTGCGCGCCATCTGGCGCATGGTGGGCAATTGGTGCTCGTTGGTGCCGACCACCAGAAACTGCCAAACAACGTGGGGCGCGCGGCGACCGAGGCGTTTTTTGGCGTCCATGATGTGGCGGGTGGCTTCGAGTACCTTCTCCAGTTTGCCGCCGACGCGGTAAGCGGAATAGGCTTCTTGGTCCGCCCCGTCGATGGAGATGATGAGCCGGTCAATCCCACTTTTGATGATGCGCTCGGCGCGTTCAGGGGTGATGTGGTGTGCATTGGTAGACGTGCTGACATAGAGGCCCTCACGCTTGCCGATGGCCACCAATTCATCCATGCCCGGGTTGAGGTAGGGCTCGCCCTGGAAATAGAGGTTCAAGTACACCAAGTCCCGGCCCAGTCCTTCGGGTCCGGAGAGCAGGGCGGAGAGCCGGTCGGGGTCCAGCATGCCCGTGGGCCGTGAAAAGGACCGCAATCCACTTGGGCATTCCGGACAACGGAGGTTGCAGGAGGTGGTGGGTTCCACGCTCAGGCTCATGGGCCAGGCTTGCATGGGGGGGAGCATCGCCCTGCTGCCGTTGGACTTTCCGCCGGCGTCAGCGGCCCTGAATCCGCGCCACAGCGCAGTGGCGTTGGCCAACTTTCTCAGGTCCAATGGGGCAAACCGCGCCCTGCGGTCCCGCCACTTTGCCCACCCCCGAGACAGGTCGGTCCTTTCAGCGCGCGGAGCGGGTGGGGGTGCCATGGTGGAAGTCACAGTGGGCAAGTTACCCAAGGGACGTTGCGCGGCAGGCGATTTGGCGGTTGGAGGGGCTTAAATTGCGGTTGTGATCCTCATCGACGATACCCTGCTTTCGACCGAGTTGTTTGACAGAAAGTTCTGCTGCGACCTGAAAGCCTGTAAGGGAGCTTGTTGCGTGGAAGGAGAAAGTGGGGCCCCGCTGGAGCCAGAGGAGTTGGCCCAGGTGGAAGCTGCGTTTCCCATCATCAAACACAGGCTCAAACCCGACAGTTTGGCGGTGATTGAGAAGGAGGGTTTGCACGTGGTCGATGGCGACGGAGACCATGTCACGCCCATTGTGGACGGCAAGGAGTGCGTGTACGCGACCTTCGATGATGATGGCACGGCCAAATGCGCTTTTGAACAGGCCCACCGCGCCGGCGAAATCGAATGGCAGAAGCCGATCAGCTGTCACCTTTACCCCATTCGGTTGACCGCGCTCAAGGATCTCGTGGCGGTCAACTATCACCAATGGCCCATCTGCAACAGCGCCATTTCTTGCGGCGCCGGATTGAACCTCAGCGTGCTTCAATTCTGCAAGTCTTCCTTGACCCGTCGGTTTGGCGAGGCTTGGTTTGAGGAAGCCTCTGTGGCGGAGCGCGAGTGGCGCAAGGCCATGGAGGAGCGGTCATCGTCCCCTGGTCCTGGAGATGAAGCGGGAGGATGAGGCGCTTCCGGCACATGAATGCCCGCCTGGTTGTGGTGCTGGCCCTGATGCTCTTGGCAGGCGACCGCGGAGCCGCCCAACTTGGGGTGTCGCTCACCAAGGTGAAACAAGCCGCCACAGCGGGCGATGAGGTCATCATCGGTGCCGAGCAGGATTACGTGGTGTTGCTGGCCCATCCCGCTTCTGCTCCCGCCAATTGGAAGGGGGCCGAGTTGCGGATGGCCCAATTGAACGACACCCCTTGGTCGGTCACTTTGCCCGAAGTATGGGGCCATACACCTCAGCGCAAGGAAGCCTGGAGTTCTCTCGGCGACATCGTCCACATCGACATTGATCCCACTTCGGACATGGCCGTCTTGAGCCACGTGGTCGACGGGGCGGGCCAGATCAAGTTGAGTGGCAAAACCGGCCAGCAAAACGGCACTTGGGGCAAACCGTGGGAGGTGCCCGCACTGATGAATTTCTCGGGCACGTGTGCTTTTGCAGTGTTCGACCAGCATCCAGGCTGTGAAGGGGATGTATTGGTGGCCTTGCGGCCCAAGATGAAGGGCACTCCGGAAGCCCTCATTCCCGCAGAAGGAAACTGGAAAGGTGGATATGACATCGCCAGGATTCCACGCCGGGGGGGCTATGCCCAAGTTTTGCTGCTCGACGGCATCAACAGCGCCGCCAATGAAATGGCGCTGGTCCCAGGCCCACATGGCGGCGGATGGCTCTCGACCCAGCGCTTGGGCGGCAGTGGCGGTTTGGACCCGTGGTGGGCTCCGGTCATTCCAACAGGGGGAGAGGCCGGACCTTTCTTGCCGGACAGTACCATGTGGGGACATACCCTCGAGGTTCGTTGCGAAGACCGCTTGCTCGAGGGCTTGGTGTGGCAGGTCAAGAGCGAGGGCATGCCCGTGATGCAACTGACCAGCGATGCTCAGGGCCGCGTCGACCTCGGTGACTTGAAGTCCGACCGCACTTACGCTTTTGAATTGCGAGGAAACCCTCCGGGAGATTGCCCGGAGGCCTTCGCGGAGTGGCGCGATGAAGAGGGTCAATTGCTACGTCGGGTGCGCCTTGCTGGAAAGGTGTGGAGCCTCTCGCTGTTGACGGCGATGCCACTCGGGGGTTGGCGGGCGATTCGGGACGACCTCTCGCGGTTGCCAGAAGAGGAGGAAGTGCCCGTGGTCAAGGTGGAACCCAAGGATCCCGATTGGGTGGTGTTTCACGGGCTGGGCGCATTGACATTGTCCAAACAGGACCGCGACCACATCCGGCAGTTGGCCCAGCGCGTCAAACAACGGCCTCAAGATGTCATTTACATCCGAGGTCACGCCAGCATTGATGGCGACCCCGCCATCAATGCAGTCTTGGCCGACGAACGCGCACGTCATGTCGCCGCTCAACTGGAGTTTGCGGGTTTGGATGCGGGCCAGATCCGCTTCCGAGGGTTGGGAACGTCCATGCCCCTGATCAAATGTCCTCCGGGGATTCAGTGCCCCAAAGGGGCTTTGGAACGCAGCAGGCGGACGGAACTGCACATCGACGTCGCCAAGGGTTCGGATGGCGGCACAATGCAGTAATTTCGCGGCATGCGCATCGAAGTCATGCGGGCCAAGCTGCACCGCATCACCGTCACTGAAGCCGACCTGAATTACATCGGGAGCATCACCTTGGATTTGGACCTCATTGAAGCCGCGGGCCTCGTGCCGGGGGAGAAGGTTCAGATTGTCAATTGCAACAACGGGGAGCGCATCGAGACGTACGTGATTGAAGGAGAGCGGGGAACCGGTCAAGTCTGCCTCAATGGCCCGGCGGCACGCCGCTGTCACCCGGGCGACATCGTCATCGTCATCGCTTACGGCGCCATGGACATTGAAGCCGCCCGAAACTTCAAGCCGACGGTGGTCTTTCCAGACACCGCAACCAACCGCATTTCCTCATGAACACTTCCTTTGGCAAGGTCCTGAAGTACGTTGTGATGCTCGGCATTGGTGTCCTTCTCATGGCCTTGGCCATGCGCGCTGTGGACGATCCTCAAGCCCTGTGGGACGACATGCGCAGCGCGAGCTGGAAGTGCATTGCCGCGAGTTTTGTGATGGGCTATCTCGCCATTGTCAGCCGCGGCATGCGCTGGCTGATTTTGCTGGAACCTTTGGGACATGCGCCCAAAATGGGCAACAGCATCCACGCCGTGGCCTTTAGTTATTTCTCCAACGCGTTCGTGCCGCGAAGCGGTGAACTGGCCCGTTGCGGCGCCCTCAACCAGACCGATGGCATTCCCGTTGATGAGTTGTTCGGCACGGTGATCTCGGAGCGGGTGGTCGATTTTGCCTTGCTGTTCTTGCTCACGGGCATCGCTCTGTTGTCCAACATGGATACATTCTTGGCCTTTAGCGCTTCGTTCTCCCTGCCGGGAGGTTCTGGGCCTTTGCCTTGGCTTGCGGGGATTGCCGCATTGATGGCCATCGGAGCTGCGGTGGCTTGGCGCCAGCGGAAGGCCTTGGCCCAGGTGCCTTTCATCGCCAAGGTATTCGGATTCATCTCGGGCATTGGACGGGGACTGGTGAGTGTCCGTCATATGCGCAGGAAGTGGGCATTTTTGGGCCATACGGCCTTCATCTGGTCCATGTATTTCCTCATGACTTATGTGATTTTCTTCGGCATCGACGCCTTGGAAGGCATCACCGCGGCGCAGGCCCTGTTCGTCATGATGGCCGGTGGATTTGGCATGGTGTTGCCATCCCCTGGTGGCATCGGCAGCTATCAGTTGGCGGTGCAGTACGCCTTGGTGGCGATGGGGTACAGCGAGGTACTGGGTCTGGCCACAGCCAATGTGGTGTGGGCCACGCAGACGGCGATGATCATCACCACGGGCGGCATTGGTTATCTCCTCTTGATGGCCGCCGGCCTTCGGAAGCAGCCACAAGCCACCGACAATCCGGCCTGATATGCCCCATTACACCGCTTCTGACGCCCACATCAACACGCTGGCCGAGCTGGAAGTGTTGCGCCGAGAATGGCGCGAGGCGGGCTTGAAAGTGGTGTTTACCAATGGGGTCTTCGACCTGCTCCACCGCGGTCACGTGACCTATCTGGCTGCCGCTGCGGAACTGGGGGATGTGCTTGTGGTGGGCATCAACGATGACGCCAGCGTACGCCAGCTCGGCAAGGGCGAGGACCGCCCCATCGTTGCAGAAGAGGACCGGGCATTGGTGGTGGCGGCGTTGCGCTCGGTGGGAGCGGTTGTGCTGTTCGGGGAAGACACGCCCCTCGCCCTCATCTCGGCATTGTTGCCGGACGTATTGGTCAAGGGAGGAGACTACGATGCGGAAGAGACCAACCCGCAGCAGCCGCGCTACATCGTGGGCAGCGCGGAAGTCCGAGCACAGGGGGGAGAGGTCGCGACCATAGACCTGGTGCCCGGAAGGAGCACCACAGCCATCGCCGGCAAAATCAAACGTTGAACCCTGCTTACAGCGTTTCCTCCTCGAGGAACTTCGTTGTGAAATCACCGCTGCGGAAGCGCTCGTGGCGCATCAGCTTCTGGTGGAAAGGAATGGTGGTCTTCACCCCTTCGATGATGTACTCATCCAAAGCACGCTGCATCTTGGTGATGGCTTCCTCCCGGGTCTGCGCGACCACGATGAGCTTGGCCACCATACTGTCGTAGTGGGGGGGGATGCGGTACCCTGCATACACGTGGGTGTCAATCCGGATGCCGTGCCCTCCTGGACCATGATAATCCGTGACGGTGCCCGGGCTTGGTGCGAAGTTGCGGTCGGGGTCTTCCGCGTTGATGCGGCACTGTATGGCGTGCATCTTGGGGTAGTAGTTCCGGCCTGAAATGGGCTCGCCCGCTGCGAGTTTGATCTGCTCCTTGATCAAGTCGTAATCCACCACCTCTTCTGTGATGGTGTGCTCGACCTGAATGCGGGTGTTCATTTCCATGAAGTAGAAATTCCGGTCGGCGTCCACGAGGAACTCCACCGTACCCACACCCTCGTAATTCACCGCTTCGCCTGCTGCGATGGCGGCTTGCCCCATCTTTTCGCGCAGGTCATCCGTCATGTAGGGCGACGGGGTCTCCTCGACGAGTTTCTGGTGGCGGCGCTGGATGGAACAATCCCGCTCGGACAGGTGGCAGCACTTGCCATTGCGGTCACCGGCAATCTGGATTTCGATGTGGCGGGGCTCCGTCACAAACTTCTCCATGTACATGCCGTCGTTGCCGAATGCGGCACCGGCCTCGCGTCGGGTTGTGTCCCAAGCGTCGGTGGTGTCTTCATCGTTTTGGCACATCCTCATGCCGCGTCCACCACCGCCGGCTGTTGCCTTGAGCATGATCGGATATCCGATTTCGTTGGCGCACGCCAAGGCGTCCTCCAAACTGCTGAGGATGCCTTCACTGCCTGGAATGGTCGGAACGCCGGCCGCCTTCATGGTGGCCTTGGCCGAAGCCTTGTCGCCCATGGCCTCGATCATCTCGGGCGATGCGCCAATGAACTTGATGTCATTTTCGCCGCACACCTTGGAGAATTGGGCATTCTCAGAGAGAAAGCCGTAGCCTGGGTGAATGGCATCCGCATTGGTGATCTCCGCTGCGGCGATGATGTTCGGAATGTTGAGGTAGCTCTTGGCACTTTGCGCAGGGCCGATGCACACCGCCTCGTCGGCGAAGCGCACGTGAAGGCTCTCTGCGTCTGCCGTAGAATAAACGGCCACCGTCTTGATGCCCATCTCCTTGCAGGTGCGGATCACCCTGAGGGCGATTTCACCGCGGTTGGCGATCAGGATTTTCTTGAACATGTCGTGAATCGATGGGGGTGATCCGGCTTAGGCCGGTTCCACGAGGAAGAGGGGCTGGTCGTACTCGACCGGGCTGTTGTCGTCCACGAGGATTTTCACGATGCGTCCTGAAACCTCACTCTCGATTTCGTTGAACAGCTTCATGGCTTCGATGACGCAGACGGTCTCTCCGACTTTGATGCTGGAGCCGACCTCCACAAAGTTGTCCTTGTCGGGGGATGGCTTGCGGTAGAACGTCCCGATCATCGGGCTCTTGATTTCAATCAAGCCCGCATCTGGAGCCGCCTCTTTGGGGGCTTCAGCTGCAGGCGCAGGGGCCGGAGCAGGTGCTGCCACCGGAGCCGGAGCCGGCATGGCCTGGGGCATCTGCATGGGCATGGCCATTCCAGCGGGCATGGCCATCTGCACGGTCTGGGGCTCCTGTTGGGCCGCCTTTCCGCGCTTGTTGCCGTTGCCGGCGCTCTTGATGGTGATCTTGAAATCTTTGCGTTCGATTTCTACTTCGTGCACGCCGGACTTGGCGACGAACTTGATCAGGTCCTGTATTTCTTCCTGGGTCATGGTGTATTTGACTTGAGGAACGGGTTAATCAGCAAAGCAAAGTAACCTCAAATTCCTTGGAGAAGGATTTTATCGTTGGGTAGGGCGCATTAGTTGCGCTTGGGCATGGCCCATTTGAGCCAAATGCTGCCCCACGTGAAGCCGCCTCCGAAGCTGCTCAAAATGAGGTTCTCACCTGGCGTTAGGCGGTCTGCCCATTCCCACAAACATAATGGAATGGTGGCCGCCGTGGTGTTTCCGTATTTCTCGATGTTGATCATCACTTTGTCGCGTCCGACCCCCATGCGGTTGGCCGTGGCATCAATGATGCGAAGGTTGGCTTGGTGGGGAACGAGCCAAGAAACGTCGTCGGCGGTCAGGCCATTGCGTTCCATGATTTCGTAGCTGACGTCTGCCATGGAGGTAACGGCGGCCTTGAAGACGGGCCGACCGTCTTGCTCGATGTAATGCAATTTGGCATCAATGGTCTCGTGGCTGGCCGGCCGCAGTGAGCCACCAGCTTGCATGCGGAGGTGTTCGGCGCCGGCACCATCACTGCGAAGGATGGCGTCGCGGATCCCGTTTTCTCCGGTTTCGTCTGCCTCGAGGAGAACGCCCGCGGCGGCATCACCAAACAGGACGCAAGTGGTCCGGTCCGTATAGTCCACGATGCTGCTCATCTTGTCCGCACCGACCACGATCACGCGTTTGTGGGTGCCGGAGGAGATGAACTGACCGCCCGTGCGCAGGGCAAAAAGGAAACCGCTGCAGGCCGCGCTCAGGTCGAAGCCCCAAGCGTTGTTCGCTCCGGATTTGTGACACGCCAACTGTGCGGTGGATGGGAAGAACATGTCCGGTGTCACCGTGGCCACGATGACCAGGTCGATGCTCTCAGGAGAAATGTCGCGCTGGGCGCAAAGGCCTTTGATGACCTCAGCGGCCATATCAGACGTGGCCTTTTCAGGGTCTTTGAGAATGCGCCGTTCCGAAATGCCCGTGCGGCTGCGGATCCACTCGTCGTTGGTGTCAACCATCTTTTCGAGGTCGGCATTCGTCAACTTGTCTGGTGGGAGCCATCCTTGGACGGCAGTAATGGCGGCGGATTGAAGTGAGCTCATCGCACGTTGTGTTGGTCCCTGAATTGGAGGGTGCGGGCGAAATTAGCGCCGTTCAACCACGGTGTAGCGGGTGAAAAGCAACAAGGGTCACGACCGGATGTGGAAAAACCCGCTTCAGCCTGTAGCTGGGCGGGTTTCCAAAAAGGGATTCAGAGAAGAATCAGGCTTCTGCGATCTCCTTCTCCATCACCACACGGCCCTTGTAATAGAGCTTGCCCTCATACCAGTGGGCGCGGTGGAACATGTGCGCCTGTCCGGTGGTGGAACAGGTGGACACATTGGGCGTCTCCGCCTTGTAGTGCGTCCGGCGCTTACGTGAGCGGGTCTTGCTCTGGCGTCGCTTAGGATGTGCCATGGTCGTATAGTTGGTCCTCGGTGCCGAAACACCTCGGGGTCAATGGTTTCTAATCTGTCTATTCCTCCTCATTCTCTCGCTCTTCGTCCTGGTCGTCACTGGAGGACAAGCCTTTCAGTGCCGCCCATCTCGGATCGGTCGCTTCTTCCACTTCGTCGGGGGCGTAGTCCACGCTTCCCGTCAGCCACTGCAACACATTAGGGTCACAGTCTTCCTCTGTTTCGTGGACGCGGCGAAGGGGCAAGCCCAACACGGTCGACTCATAGAGGAACCCGCGAACATCCAACACGTGCTCCGCCGGTCCGAGGACAAGAATGTCATCGTCATTGCGGTGCGTGCGGTCTCCGAATTTCACCACGTACCTCACGCGGTGGTCAATCGAACACGTCACAGGCGCATTGCAACGGTCACAAGAGGACCTCACAGTTCCCGTCACATGGACATCGAAGTGCATCATGCTTTCAAACCTGTCCAACTCTGTCTCTGCTGAAATCTCAGCGTCGTCAAAGCCCGAAGGGTTGAAATCCGAAAAGAACGCCCCGCTCAGCTGAAACCCGAAAGCGTGTCTTCCAATGCCCAAACCCGTGTAGGGAATTTCGAATTCGGAAGTGCCGCGCATGCGTAACCCCAGCTTTGAGGGGGGGCAAAGGTACGGTTTTCGATGCAATCCTAAACCGCCCCCGATTCAAGTCAGAATCGGTCCCGCTCCCAGTCCTTTCTCGGGGCGATTTCGAGGGGGTTTGCGGTCATCTCCCGGTGCGCCGAGCGGTGGCGTCGGATGTCCATGGCCGCCCAGCATGCCGCGCGCAAACTGGCGCCATCAGCGAGACCTTGGCCGGCGATGTCAAAGGCCGTACCGTGGTCTGGACTGGTCCGAACCACCGGTAGTCCCGCTGTAAAATTGACCCCTTCCCCAAAGGAAAGGCTCTTGAACGGCACAAGCCCCTGGTCGTGGTACATCGCCAAAACGCCGTCGAAATGCCGATAGCTACCGGTGCCAAAAAAGCCGTCGGCACCGAAGGGCCCCTGAACGGCGAGTCCCGCCTCCTGCAGGGCCCTCACGGCGGGAAGAATGATGGTTTTTTCTTCTTCTCCGATCAGGCCATTGTCTCCCGCATGGGGGTTGAGGCCCATCACAGCGATGCGCGGCGAAGCCACACCAAAGTCTCGGCTCAGGCTGTCGTGCAGGCGCTTGGCCTTGCGCATGATGAGGTCCTTGTTGAGGTGGTTGGCCACATCCTTCAGCGGCACATGCCCCGTGACCACCCCGACACGCAGCGCATCCGCAGCCAGGATCATGAGCACGTCTTCAACACCTGCCATGTCCGCCAGGTACTCAGTGTGTCCCGGAAACTTGAATTTGCCGCCCTGAATGGTGTCTTTGTTGATGGGTGCGGTCACCAGCACGTCGACTTTGTTGGCCGCGAGGTCCTTGACGGCAGATTCCAAGCTGAGACGCGCAAATTCTCCGGCATCA
>Ga0213865_10002077_pt1 | contig 12731 bp, 5 predicted proteins | sample PICome_6_FD_160100 | JGI IMG/M metagenome (GOLD analysis project Ga0213865, IMG submission 160100) | Coastal seawater microbial communities near Pivers Island, North Carolina, United States - PICO282 | ecosystem: Environmental > Aquatic > Marine > Coastal | place: USA: North Carolina | collected...
TGTCTGTACATATCTGACTTACAACGTCACCAGTATATATTACACCCACCGTCTGACCTGAATATATTTCTGTAGATACTTGATTTTTTAACCAATAACATATACCACCATACTCAAAACCGTCAGAAGTAAACTGAGAACCTATGGTTGGTGTGTATCCTGAGTCAATAGTAACGTAAATTAAAGGTCCGGCACAACATGGGTACGCTAAATAAGTATTAAAACCATCACCAGGCGTTACAAACTCATCACAAGCAATATCAGTAATATCTTGCCAAGAACCTGTTGTCCCTGAAAAGTTTTCCCAAGTGGTGCTTATATAATCGTCGGGTGTACTTGCTACCGATTCTGCACCGTACCAGTTGGTATAGTCATTCGTTTCCGCGATGTCTTCAACTATTTGTACCCTAACTTGTTTTCCACCAATTCCGTTAACCCAACCCATTTTAGCTAATGTTAAGAAATTAGCCTTTACAGGTGATAGTTGAGGTCCTGTCCAACAATAATGACCGTAACTTGTAAAGAATGTATCAGTTAACCATAAAATTGTTGCGGTCGCACCTTCTCTTGAATTGTTTCCAGTCAACTCATCGTACATGTCCTGATATACCGTATATTCGTCTTTATCAAACGAATTAAACGTCATATTTGTAACTGAATTAACTATATCACTGTACGTATCATTTAAAGCTAAAACTTGTCCGTCACCACCATTACATGATGGATTTTTTCTATAGATACCTACCCTTATACTATCATTGTTAATGTAATCCTCAATACTTTCTAAGTAATTAAGGATACCTTCTTTCATTGCCTCGAATCTTGGCTGACCCTGTACTGTTGTAAACGCCCTATTATCAAAATATATTATGATGTCTTGCGCATCACAGGCTAATTCACACTGAGTACATGTTGTGAAGTTGTCAATATATTCAATATTTGCAGTTGCAAATTCATCTTTTATTGTAGACCCATCAAGAGTAAAACATTTTTGTTGTCCTGTTTCTGTATTTCTTAGATAGAGTACTGATGAACCCGCACCTGGTAAACTTGTAGGGTAATTTATAAGTGTAGTAGAAAACGGTTGTACTGCGTTTACAATATCAAAACTTCTTGGGTCATCCGGACATGATATGTAAGTGTAGCACGGAACCTGAGATTCATTTAAGAATGTAAAACAGTGGTCACAACTTTCTCTGTAAAAAGTATAACCAATACTACTAACCGTAGGGTTTACGTTGTAAATTCCATCTCGTCTTTCCCAACAATTGCCATTAATTTGAGCATAATCGGTATCATCATAATTTATAGGTACATATATAAAATTATTAGGGTTCTGACAATTTAACCACTTATAGCATTGTTCAACTACCAAGTTTTCACTATACATTACATCACACCCATCACAGTCATCAAACTCTACAAAAGTACACTCATCGGAATTATATTCATCCAATACCTCGTCAGTGTCTTCCATTACTCGGTAACAACCACTTTCTATCCCCCCACACTCTACGAACCAAGTTTCACCAACATTTAGTGATGTTGCACCTGTAAAAGTAACCCTATATCTTAGGCTTTCGTCACAACTCTGTAATATGTACTTAATCAAACTCATCCCGTACAATTAATACTTATGTTGACACCTGCATTTATTTGCAAATTTTTATTGGTAAAATCATTATTACATCCAATATTTGTAACCGTGATAGTACTTCCGTTTATACTATAGTCCAATCCGTCCTGATATAAAGTACTCAATGAGTTTTCAACCGCAGTTAACCATTGTTGACTAGATGGATAATCACCCGCACCATATCCTGTATAGAATAGGTCTTTTCTTAACAATACACCACTTAATCTTATATCAACATACCACTTACTAGTTAATGTTGAAAGGGTACAATCACTTACATTGTATCCTTCGTTTGAAACCGCAGTGTTAATACTTGATATTAAGGTACTTTCAGGATTTGTTAAACCAATGTCACAACTAAGGCTTTGTGTAACACAGTCAGCACCTAATAACTGACCTGTGTATTCACAGGGTATACATTTATCTTTTGGTATTGGTTGTATTTCACACCCTCTCTGTCTTCTCCAAACAACTTTTTGTCTTTGTAAGACGTTGTTTTCCATCTTTTGACCACCCATCCATATTGTGGAGGCGGGTATCATCTGTTCAATCAACTTCATCCAATAGTCTCCTATGCCATTGGTGAAATCAATCATTTTTTGGTACGTATACTTGTTTGAAGGTATACCTACGTTTTCTTCGGATTGTAAATATTTCCAATAAACCGCCTGTAGTGTCGGATATCCACCACCCTTACCGTCTGTTATTGTTTGTCTATTTCTGACGTTTATCATATTACGATAAAACGTCTGAGCGAATTCAAAAAATGTTTTTTCTTTCGGTTTTGGGTTGATTACTGTCCAATCAACACCTTCAGGGTACGGATATGGTGAAGTCAACCCTGTAGATGGGAATGGGTAATCATACTTTTTAGACATATCCCATATGTCATATATAACACCTTGACCCATATTAAGACTTAGTTCGATATTCTTTCGGTTAAGTACTAATCTTTCGTCCTCAACTATGTAATATGCGTTATATCCCGCCTGTGTATTTCTTCTTAAACCAACTTCGTTATCTGTCCATGATTTATTATTGTCTCTTACCATAGTAAGACCAAATCCTAAATCCATATATGGGAAATTCCTAAACCTATCAAAATATTTCTCACCGTAAGTGAACGGTTCTAATTTTGTTTGTACATTAGGGTTTTGCCCTGTAAAAACCGAACCAGTGGTATCCAATTCTTCAGGTGCCCTATGTTCGGGCGTTTGTTGGTACCATCCAGCGCCTTTTTGAAAGAAGATATCCTCAGTTTCAACCATAGCCTTTGGATATCCAAAGTCGTCAATAGGGTAATCACTTCTCGTACTATCAACCGCAGTTATGAGATTTTGTGTTGTAAATCCAGTATATAATACACCTTCAATACCAAACACTATACTTGGGTCTAATACCGGAATCTGTGTAGTCTTAGTACCTCCTGTTATTGTCGCATATTCACCGTTAAACTTTTCAATATTTATCGGACCATCCGCAAGATATATAGTTTCATTAAATTCTATTAATGCTTCAGGAGCACCAATCATTCTCATTAATGATTCAATAGAACGTCGAGTACCCTTAGATTTGAATAGGTAAGCAGAATTTAAAATAAGATTTCTATAATACTGGTAATCTAGTTCTGTTGGTGTTTTGTCTACACTCTGTCCACTGTACTTTGAACTTCTGCCGTCACCAAATACACTCTTTAAGAAATCATCATTAGTTATAAGTGATATGTTTACATCCCACCCTAATGTTTCGGCTAAGTTAGTCAATAGTTGTGACGGTATATCGTTTTTTACCGTATAATTTACTGAATTCATAAACGACAACGCGTCTATAAACTTTTTTGTTTCATCAAAACTCCTACCATAAAGTTGTAATACTTTTTCTACTTTTTGACTTTGGGTGTCGAAGTCTTTAAATGCCCCTGTTGTTAAAAATCTTGATATTAAATTTGACCTGAAGTCGTCTATGTCGTCGGCAATAAGATTAAGTTGTGATAGGTAATCTTGGAATCTACCAGTTCTTATATCTAAGTTCCAATATCCATCTAACGGCCACGTAACCTTCTGTTTTGTTTTGTAGAATTTACCATCGTCACCCTCTCTCATAAATTCGAAGTCTGCAGTATACTTAGGTGATACCATACGATTTAATAAGAAATCCTCAATCTCATCAAAGTCATCTTTAAATGACATTTCAGTCTCAACAGTGTTCGGTTTTATAATAATAGTATCTACCGACTCAGATGCCCCACTAAATGGATTACCTTCAACAACTACTGTGACAGTACCTGCAGATAATCTTGGTGATGGGTCAAAATCTACGAACTTATACTCAGTACCTAAGTCCTCGAAGTACATAGCGTATTTTAAGAAATTTCTTGTTAGGTTCCTTAATGGACTAACTTCAAGAGGTCTAACCGAAATATTTCTATCAGCATTCTCAGAGTAATCGATGTCAAAGTTATTCTTAAACCTTGTCACATCCATTTCAAAAGTGGTTAAACCTTCAATACTGTCGTAACTAATATTGTAAGCAGTATTTCCCGATGTTAACCCGTAGTATAAAGCGTCTATTTGTATTGACGCAGGAAAATAATTTATAATTTTCGTTACCGACGCAGAAAATCTTTTCCTAATAGAACCGTATAACGCGAAGTTTGTTACCTGTGATATATCATAGTTAGGATAAACCCTAAAGTTTTTGGCTAATATTAACTTAGACTCTTCAATACTATTAAAGTCTAAATCACTAAGGGAAATAGGTTCTGAAAAAACTCCCGTATCAAATGTTCTATTAACCTTTTCGACAACATTAGTGGTAAATTCAAAGTTACCTTGCGTAAGACCACCACCATCGGTTAGTTGAAACCCGACGAGTCCATCTGAAAAAGTCCCCCTAGCGTTAGGGGGAGCAGGTGGGTATCTATATTTGTTGTCCGCCATTATTCAGTGATGTTTGTAAAGTTCTTACTAAAGTCTATATTACCTCCACGGTCCTGACGTACCTCGTAGAGTAGATTATTAAACTCATCACGAATTTCATATAAGTTGTATTGCTTGTATATGTTAAGGTCTCTATCGTACAATGTGTATACACCATCTTCGATAGATTTTGTCTGATTACCGTACAACGCAATTGCTAGCGTATCTATATCATGTTCAGCCATTTCGACCTCAACACTGATTGGATTAAAAAATGTATTTGTTATGATGATATTCTGATTAGGTTGACCTATGAAGGGCGTTGCGTTTGGTTTGTTGGATGGTGCACTTGCTGGTGAAACAGTACAAAACAATAAGTCACTACCGTTCTCAACATAACGATACCTTATCGACTTTTGTGTGGTATTTGTAATATTAGAAAGTACAGGTTCACAGTAAAAAGATGAGGTTATTATTCTGTAGAAGTTCGTTATCTTACTACCATCATCATTTAAGTATTCTATTCTATGTCCTACCAAACCCTGATTCACAAATCTATTTCTAAATTGTGACGGTACTTGGTTTAAGTCTATTATAATTCCTTTTACGTTCGGTAATGCGGATAAAACACCACAATCGGTTATAGTTGTTCTAATCTCAACAGGTCTTATGTACAAAGTATATACACCTATTCTATTGAACTCTTCGGCGGGTAACTTTAGGTTATACATACCTCCAAGGATTTCTACATTAGCGTTTCCTCCTGTATCACCATTATGAAAATATGGTGTTAAAACTTCTGAGGCGTTTAATTTTTTTAACTCAAAATCGTTTGTAACGTCTCTTGAGGGTGTGTAATTCAAGATTATCTCCACATCTTCGGGAGACATATCTGAGGGTCTTGTTGTTCCGTATGTACCTAACGCCATTTTATAGTTCTTCTTTTATTTTAAAGAAACCGTACCCATAAGATACTAAGTCTCCCATATTATCAACTTCTCCGAGTCTCTGTATCCCTTCGAACGCAGAATTTTTACCTCTATCAATAAATATTTGAGATTGAATTTCTGGCGAGGATACTACGCCAAATAATACTTCTTCTTTGGTAATTGGTTCTGCCGTTATCATATCCTCAGTTATACCGCTCGATTCTATGATATATGTTGTCTTTCCGTTTGGATAATCGTAGTATTGAACACCTTGTATTGTATATGCGGTAAACGCATTTGTTATTTGGTCAACTTGTCCGTAGTCTTCATTATTTTTTTTAACTACAACCGATGTACTATATTTAGTTGAGCCATAAAGTTTTAAATCTGTTAATTTTGATGAGGTGTATCCAGTAATTGTAAATGTTTGATTTGACACTTGTTCATCAACCGTATTATTCGAATCCCCATCAAATACATAATTTGAGTTAAATGAAACGTTAGCCCAATTTCCTGATTGTGGTGTAAACGTAACCGTAGTAGGTGAGTTATTAACTGTCGCCGGTTCGAATGGAATTTTTACCTTTTTTGATACTTCGGTTACTCCCCATGGATTTTTTTGTTTTAATGTTATTGTATATGTATTGTTCGAAGTGTATAGGTGTGATTGAAAATCAGGAAATACTGTGTTAAAAGGTTGCGGCGGAGTATTTCCATCGCCCCAATCAATTTCATATGTCGATAATTTTAAAAACTTTTTAAAGTCATCTGAAGTATTATAAACCATTATTGTTCCACCATCACCTGTAAAAATAAAGTTATTTACTACGTCTTTTTGTAGTATATATCCGTCAAATCCACTATAAAACCCTATATCATCAAATGTTTGATTGAATACTATCGGAACTGATAAATCAGTAAGTAGACTACTTCCTTCGGTACCTCCACTCAAAACTTTTGTCATAGCAGAATAAACACCAAATGTTACACCACTCAATGTTTCTTCAAAAATGTCTTCACTAAGTGATTCAGGAGAAATTTTAAAATAATACTTATCTTGCCTCATGATGGATTTACATATTCATACCAGTTTATGGCGCCACCCGCACCTACTCTTATGTTTGACTCAGTATCTTTTACTTCATAAACATAGTTTTCAGTATCTAACTCAACCTTATAGTAAAAATACTTAGATTTATCGAAGGTAAATCTCTGAGAGAAATTAGTTTGTGGTTCATTTAAGAATCTAACAAATTGACCTGTCTTAGCGTTAAAGAATTTAGCACCCATATAAAACGTATCTATTGCCACATAATTAGGATTTTTTAACCAATAGATGAAATACCCTTCTTTATCACCTATAAAATCTAATATGAAATGAGGTATCTTAATTTCAACGTCAGGTGGAGCGGTGATTGGTGACGAATCTTCTCCCTCACCAATACCTTGTGGGTTGTCATTAATATCACCACCTGAACCCTCGGATTGTACTGAAGGTGTGACTGAAGGTGTTGGTGTATTAGATAAATTTGGTGTGTTAGACACGCCAGGATTTAATCCACAATCTTCAGGTGGTAATACAGGAAGACCTCCTGATGGTGGTGACGACACTTGTGGCGTAGCTGTTGGTGGAAGATTAGGACAATTACATCCTCCTGTACCCAACTGACTTAAACTATCAATATATATATTTAAATCGGCTTCGGGTATCGTAGTACCTGTATCTACATCGGTTAGTTCGTAACACACGTTATTCACTTGAATAGTGTATGTAGTATTCGGGTAGTCCATAGTATTGAACGTATTTATCGCTAAGTCTCTATAAGTGACAAATGAGTCACAACTTGTAAATGTTGCTTTATAACAAGGACCAAAAGGTACTAAACTGTCAATCTCACTCACCGTACTATCTTCAACTATTACTGAAGTTCTATAATTAGACACCGCATTACGAGCACCAGCCCCTTGTGGCATCACAGCAGGAAGTGTTGGTCCATCAACTTGCCCGTTAGATTCAATAGGTTCGGTATTTGAACTTCTTGTCTCACCCTGTTGTGTTGGTATTATAATAGATAAATAAAGTTTTTGAGTTTCACTATCGGGTGTGTCATACAGGTCTAACTTAAAAAAACTTCTCTTGAACGAGTTAGCGAAGTAATAGACCTCCGCTTCAGTAAAACATGTCCCCGTAAAATCGGGGTTTTCAGTAAAAACATAATCGTTAATATAATTTGTTAATGAATTATTTAAATCTGATATTTCACCATTTCTATCAAAAAATGAAAACTTATATTCTATCGATGTGTTAAGTTTGTTTTCTTTAAACCAATCGTTATGTGCATATCTTGTAACCTCAAAGTCTTCAACAGGATTAATTACTTTCTCTAATACCTCATCTTCATACTTATCAACTAAATCATCTCTTCCGAGCATGTCAGTTTTTATCTCAATGGGTATATTAAGATATTTGTCTTTTGATTGTATGTTAAATCTATACTTATTCACAATCGTCAACTAAAGGTGAGTAGATAATATTATTATAATTATTGAAGTCTTTTTGCATCGGAGATAACATGAACAAAATATTTACGTATGGGTAATGACAATCATTTAAAAATGGGTGGTTATAACCATTACCATCTGTGTCTACAAAACCATACGGATAAAGGTCTCTCCACCTCCATTGATTATCATTTTTTGAGAAGAACGAATAGTCTGGTATCAAGTCTACCTTATCTTTATCTCCAGTCTCAACATAATCAGAATATACCCTAAGTGGTATCCTATAATGTGGATGATACGTATAACCAAAAGGTAAATTTTCATTCGTATTAGTACGAAACTTTTGTTGGTTATAGGATATCTTATGACTTATTTCACTAAGTTCAACTTCCTTATTTTCATAATCATTGTATTCACAAACAGAACCCATAATTTCATCACCCTTTTTTAAATTCTTATTGTAATAAAAAGTTTCTCCATTCAAAGGATACTCATCGTAATCTATCTCATCTCTATTATCAATGTTAGTCTTTTCCCACCATGTATCTACATCATCTTTTAAAAAATTCATATCCCATCCGACCTGTATACCTGTAAAGGTATGCCCCGCATTAGTATATGGATTGTTAAACCAACCCATGTAACCTTTATTTAAAATGGTAACATATAAATCTGTTACTGGTCTCTCTAAATTATCTTTTAAATTATTAATACTTACATCTTCATCAAAAGAAATACCTACCGTCATAGACCCATCTTTTATTGATGTTCTCTGTATGTTGTTAGGAGTTAACGCTGAGTATTCTAATTGTTTTTTTATTGGGAAAATATTGTTTTCAAAACCCATTTTCGTAATGTCTGAGTTTGTAGTGTCTGTAAGAATTTTATGGACCCTGACATAATATTTGGACATCGTCTCACCTGTATTATTAATATCCCCAACTCTTCTGAAATTACCAGTTGCGTAGTTCCAAAAATTTGCATCATCATATCCGTAATTAAATATTGAAAATACTCTATCTTCATTACCATAAGACCTGTCCCCTAAACTATATACCTCAAAAAACCTCTTACCCGCTATGGGTACTTTAGTATAAATCCAATCACCTACTGATAAATTATGTTTTATACCACAATAAAATGTAATAAAATTCTTACCTCTATCTTGTTGATTTATTATGTAATATGGTACTCCGTCGCTCACAGGATACTGATTTAAGGAAACACCATTTTCACCATATAAAACTTTATGATGCATTCTTTGCTCATAATTGTTTCTTGAGGCGTATGAGACATAAGTAGTCCAATTATATGTGGTCGCACTTTTACTAACAAACTCTACATGACCTTCGATACCTCTTGTTCGGTAAAATGTAAACTCATCATATTGTGGATAACCTGACCAACGTACAAGTCCAGGATTTGTATTACTATCTAATACTGCAGTTATTGCATTTGTATAATACAATGAATTTCTAAAAGGTACGTAATCGGTAGAACCAGTTATCGTGTTATCAAATATATTTGTTATCTTACCCGCAATTCTAAACTTAGTTGACTTTTGTCTTTCGTCATCAAATCTCTGTTCTATATTTAAAATTTTAACCCTATCACCCTCTATATAATTTTTATTATTACCTTGTAAATCTACATTGATTTGAATATCGGTATTAGAAGAGCCCGCAAAGCGGTCTTCACCTCTAACTATCCTTATCTCGTTAGATTTTTTGTTACTCATTCTAAATTAAAAATATATTTCTTTATGTATCTATTCATTGCGGTCTTACCTCTTCGTAAACCAAAATAGAAATGGAATGGGTTACCAACTTTAAAGTTACCACCATTCGGGTCATTTACTGGATATGAATCCAGTTCAGGGTCACTTCCGTCTTTATTATAAATATACCCTAATCCATACCCCGCGTTAGGTTTCATGTATTTACCGCTACCGTCGAAAAAATTATCACCCTGATATACAGAACTAAATATATTTTCAGTATGCCAACTGTTTTGTTCAGTACCAAATACCCCTGTGTCATTGACGTGCCACATATAATATGGGACGTATTGTGAGTTAGGATAACCAAATGGATTAACAGGACCGTTTTCAACATTAGGTGCAAAGGTTGTTACTCCTTGGGTTACAATTCTTCGGTTTGCAGTATTAGAACTAAACCATATTCCGAACCTATCATCCTCAACAGTTATACTATCAGGATAGTTTCCATCTAAATATGGTACCACACCATATTCACTGTTTATACTTGCCATTTGAGCGAAGTCTCCGTCAACTCTAGCATCAAATGGGTTTGATATAAAGTCAGCCAATGCGGTTCCGTCGAGCGCGGGTATTTCTCTTGAGAAAATCGCACCTACGCTAGCGTCACCGGCACTAAGTAGTTGTTCTAAGAAGTTAGCATTAGAGAGTCTTGATACTGCAAACAGGTTTATAATAGTTGATATGTCTTTATATGAAGAAGATGTGAGAGTATCTATGAAATATCCTTCGAATTCTGGTGAAAATGCGATTTCCTTTGTAAATTCATCTCTAGGACCTAATTCCATGATTGTGGTAGGACTCCATATATTTAATTTATTTTGTCCCGTATATCTAGTTCTACCAGGTTCTTGACCAACAAACTGATTAGTATCATCATTAAAAGGTGTTGACCTATAATAGAAGGAATTAGTATCCGTATTGAAGTACACAGGTCCTTGGTCTCTTAGTTTTTCCCAAAACTGTTGTGAGTCGCCACAATATCTATATCTACGAGGTAAGTTATCAGAATTATAAAGGGTTTGTTTTTGGAACGCAGGCATATACAATGTTCCGTTTAACCAATTATTTTGAAACATCTCACCTATAACTCCCTGACATAATGCGAACATAAATCGTATACGTGTTCTCCACTCAAAAAGTCTTATGATATCTCTAGGGATAGATATAAACAATCTTTTTATGACAAACATATAGCAACCATTAATGAGTGTCTCGGCACCTGTCCAATTTTGATTATTTGTAGTTATTTTTCCATTTACACCCAAGTAACAAGGGTCGGCAATATCAAAGTCTTCCCCTGAACCTTCATAACAACCTAATGGAACCATACCACCACAACTAAATGAATTAATTACTGCCTGTGTTTGTGAATTTGCGTCTTCACTTTCGTCAGCCGCGTTTCCACTGGCGTCAGTAGACCCTACAGTTTCACCTTCACCTGTAGTTATAGTACCATCATCATCAATAAAAAAGATGGTTTGTTTATTATTCATATGTAGAGTATACCTCCTATATTCCGGTTCGTCAGCTCTACCATCTAATAACTCAAATTTATCACTTGATGGTAACCTATCGGACCTAAATACTAAGTTACAAGGAGTATTCATATTTGTCGTAGGTACCCCTACAGGTAGTAGACCATCTTCGGGTTCAAATTCTTTAGGTAAATATAATGGTGAGACTGATACAACATCTTTTTGACTGTTTATCTGTCTTCTCATGTCATTATTAGGGTTGTTTGGACAATTGTTATCTGCGTTATTATGTTTTGTCCACTGATATCCACAACCTTCAATACCTTGTTGTATCCATGGATTTATACCCGCTTTAGGGAAATCTTCCGATACTACGTCTGTACCAAAACCACCCATATACTCTGTTGAACCTCTACCCTCAAACTCTTCACCGTCACCAATCTGTCCGTCCAAAGAACAATATTTATTAAAACATTCTGTAGTGAAATCTTGCCAATCGTCCTCATTAGGCGCAAATCCATATGATGTATGATATAAGGAAGCGTCATAAAAAACATCACCAGTATTGTCAGAACTATGAAACTGTAATCTTGTATCTTTGTACTCATAGTGTGGTGCAGGACTTTTGTAACTACTCCACCAATTTGGTGGTGTACTTGTGGTAGGTGTTATCCCGTTATGTTGAATCGGAATATTCATATAATAGTCACCCTCTACTGTAACTTGACCATTAAATGTTGTTACACCGTCAAAGTAACCGAATAACTTAGATAGGTCATATCTCATTTTTTGTCTTGGGGTATACACATCTACTCCTCTTACAAAAAATCCAACCATTACATTAAGATAACCATCAGCACCTTCGGATACTCTCATCCCACCTGCAGCATTAATATTATTACTACAATCTCCGTTTGAAGAGATGTAACTTTCCTCTTTACATTGATATTGTGTTCTGTATTGTGAAATAAATCTTCTTAAGATTGAAAAATTATTACTGTCTCCGATTCCACCGTTAAGTAAGGTATTCATTTCGTTTATTGTCATTCCAGTAATAAGCTGAAAATACTCAACCCCACTTTTATTTTTATATTCTGCAGTTTCTCCTGTAATAACTAAATTAACTGAAGTTGTGATTTCTTGTCCCGCATGGTTAATATATTTTACTTCTCTCACTGTATAACCATTTGTTGACCCATATGTGTTACCTGTAAGAGATTTAGACCCAAATTGATTCGGGGTGTCATAAGCCTCCATATTAGGGTCATCTATTTGTGTTATATCATTAAAAGTCATTAAGGTACCCGTATTTAGCGTAGTACCTGGGTCAAATATAAAAATATTACACATGTCTGTCCAAGGGTCAAACGGATTTTGTGGTAGACCAAAAGCATCGTTTATTGACTCAACCTGTATTCTATTTGTTGTTCTTTCAGAATTTGGGTTGGGAGATATGGGTGTCGCCTGAGGGTCCCCCCCATAATTAGTAAA
>Ga0213865_10002078_pt1 | contig 12727 bp, 9 predicted proteins | sample PICome_6_FD_160100 | JGI IMG/M metagenome (GOLD analysis project Ga0213865, IMG submission 160100) | Coastal seawater microbial communities near Pivers Island, North Carolina, United States - PICO282 | ecosystem: Environmental > Aquatic > Marine > Coastal | place: USA: North Carolina | collected...
AGCACTATCGCTGGGGCTCTTGGCCGTCGTTGTGATCAACTTGTTATTGATGCTATGAACTCTTCTACTCCTGATGCGGCTGACATTGCTCACGGTAACGCGGCTCTAAGCATGAACAAGGTTATTGAAGCTCAAGTTGCATTGCGTAAGAACGGTGTACAAAATGCTAACCTATACGCGGCAGTTAACTCTGCTGGTCTTGGTGGACTTCTTAAAGATGAAAAAGCAACTAACGCTGATTACCAGACTATTAAAGCTTTGGTAACTGGTGATGTTAACAGCCTAGCTGGATTTACTTTCATCATTCTTGAAGATCGTACTGAAGGTGGTTTGACTGTAGCTGGAAACACTGTTGACTCTTGGTTCTTCCAGAAAGATGCTGTTGGACTTGCTATTGGCATCGACATGAAAACATCAATCGACTATGTACCAGAGCGCACTTCATACTTGTGCAACGGTATGCTCAAGGCTGGATCTGTTGTCCGTGACAACGGTGGTCTAGTTAAAGTCGAATACAAAGATAACGTATAAGGAGAACTATCATGGCTTTTGCACGATCTGGTTTATCTAGAATTGGTGGTTCAGGAAACTCTCGCCCATTGTGGGTGTATGCGTCTACTGATGCTCCTGCAACTGTAACAGGTTCTAACTATATGCTTTCAGCTATCAGTGAACTTCATCTTGGTGATGTTGTTCTAGTTGTTGATACTGACGGTGTTGCGGTAACTGCTACTTTTGTAAAAACAAACAATGGAACTACTTCTATTGATTTGGCTTCTGGCACTGCTCTTGGTGATGCCTAACTGATTGGGGGCTTCGGCCCCCTTTCTATCTACATAAAGGTCTATTATGGCAAGTAAAATCAATTTAATTTCTAATGCTTTAATTTTAATTGGTGATTTGCCTATTACATCGTTAACTGGCAACACTCGCGCACAAACTGTTGCTAACAATCTATATGACAACATTGTCCACAATGAGCTTACAAAGTATCGTTGGGGATTCGCACGTAAAAAAGCACAGCTATCTAAAATTAATGAAACCCCAGTAGGCACTGAATACGATGTTATGTATCAATTGCCATCTGACCTATTAGTGTTTATTAAAATGAACCCTAGCATTAATTACCAAATTCTTGGTGATCGCGTTTACTGTAACTATGACACAAATTTATTCTGCGATTACATCTACACTGTATCTGAGGCTACATGGCCTGCATACTTTTCTAAAATGGTTGAATACGCATTAGCTAAAGACTTTGCTATGTCTATTAGAGATAGTGCTTCTACCAAACAATTGATGAATGAAGAATATATTAACGCATCTAATATGGCGCGTTACACTGATTCTCAACAACATCCTATTACTCCGCTTACCAGCAGGCCCTTTGTTGATGTGAGGTTCTAATGGCTAGAAGTCACTTTTTGCAAAATAGTTTTGTAAGTGGTGAGTTATCGCCAATCGTAAAAGGTCGAACAGATCTTGATCAATACTATCAAGGCTTACAAACTGCTACTAATGTAGTTACTGTTCCACAAGGAGGAGTAAAGCGTAGAGCAGGGTTTAAGTTTGTTACAACTCCAGCACCAGTAGTTGCTAAGTATTCTGCTCCTACAGCTACTATGCCTAATGGTGGTACTGCGGCTAATCTTAATGATAATGACCTTACAACTTTTGGTACAACTACAGCAGGAATAGAGACTACTAATCCTTTTGTTGTAGCGTCTTATCAATTTACTAGCCAGCAGACTATTGCATATATAGATTTAATAAACATTAAGTTAACTACTGCTGATGCTACTAGCAATGAGTTTGTTATCCAATATCAACAAACTGGTGGTGCATGGATTACGGTTGCTAATGTTCCTACGTTAACTGATTTTGAGCAAACACTTAGAGTTACTATTTTAAACAATGGTGTGCCTACGCCTTTCTTAGACCAAGATTGGAGATTGGCTAGAGTTGGTACTACAGATTTAGGTACGTGCAATGTTTCGCTAGCAGAGATGCATTTCTACAATGTAACTGGCGCAATTCATAGTGATTTAAAAATGCACAAATTTGAAATAAGTATTAACAGTAGTTATTTGCTTTTATTTACTAACAACAATTTACGAATATATCACGTTGCAAATGACATACCTACATTTAAACAAGATGTAGCAACAGACATAGAGACTAATTTTCCTGAACGTGTAGCAAGTAATGAAAATGTATTACTTATGTTTAACGAAAATGTTCCTGTTAAACGATTAATATACAACCTTAACGGCAACAATATTTTTAAATTTGATAATGCGCCATTCTTAAATGTGCCACAGTTCGATTTTAATGATGCTTCAAGTCCTGTTCCTATTAGCTATGTAACAACAATGACATTAGCGCATTTTACTAAAGGAGATAGGTTTCAAGTTGATATTGAATCCGTTATTAGCAAAAACATAACATATACAGGTAATACGACATCAACAGCATTTAACATACAAAAAAACTTACAAGAAATGCCTATATTTGGTGATACAGGTGTAGCAGTTTCTGGTTCTAACGATGTGTTTACAATTACTGTTTCAGGAGAGTCTACCAAATCTTTCCAAGTGTGGACAGGGTTTGCTACCTCTGATCTTGCAGGAAATAACAATGAAGTTACATTTGCCATTACAACGCAAGGAAGCCCTCGTAAAGAAGATGTATGGAGTGCTACTAGAGGTTATCCTAAAAACGGTGTATTTGCTGGTGGGCGATTATGGTTTGGTGGTACTAGAGATAAACCCCAAAGTGTTTTTGCATCTAAAGCTGGATCATTTTTAGATTTTTATCTTGAAGAAGGTGATGATGACGAAGCTATTTTTGTAAGCATAAATGGATCGCAAAGTGACATTGTAGATATTGTAGGTGATCGTGGATTACAAATATTTACAGAAGGTGCAGAGTACAAAGTAACAGGTAACACGCCTACAACAATTAATATACAGCAACAAACACAGCATGGTAGTTTTAGTGTTAAAGTTCCTACTACAGCTTTAGATGGCGCTATATTATTTGTAGACCGTAACGGTAGGAGTTTAAGACAATACTTGTATGACTATAATGAAGATGCATATCGTAGTATTGATTTATCAGTATTAGCGTCACATTTAATAGTAAGTCCTGTTGATATGGACATAGTAACAAGTACAACATCAGAAGATGCTAACTATGTATTTGTTATTAACCAAGATGGTACGGCTGTTGTTTTAAATACGTTGCGTGATCAAGATATAAACGGTTATACAAAGTTTAACCAAGTACGTGATAATGGTAGCGCAGATTTATTTAAACAATGTGTAACGGTCAATAATACCTTGTTTACTTATAGCCAGCGAGGAAACCGTTTTACTATAGATCAAATGACTTTTGATTACAAAATGGATAGTAGTGTCAAATACACAACACCACATAGCACTACGTTGTCTGGCCTTCTGCATTTAGCTGGAGATACAGTAGAGGTTATAGCGGGTAATAGTAGCCTGCCATCTAGAACAGTAAGTGCTACAGGAACAATTACATTAACACCTACTGAAGCCGCACTGACAGATGTTATAGAAGTAGGGCAAAACTTTAACTGTGAAATTAGAGGAATGCCATTAAATACAAGATCACCTAATGGCTCGCAAACAGTATTAAGCCAGAAGCGTATAGATCGCATGAATCTGCGGGTTTACAATAGTGCTGGTGTTTATATAGATGGAAACTTAGTGCCTGTTAGAACGTTTGGAGATGCGGGGAATAGCCCTTTAAACTCATCCCTTATACCTTCTACAGGAATTATAGAAGATAACCACGGTGGTAATGGATGGGATAGGGAAGTTACTCCTATTATTACAATACCAGACCCAACACCATTCCATCTGCAAGCAATTGGATATGAGATTAGTTCGTGAATGAAGTAACAGCGCAAGATGATATTATAAAATTACAGTCTCTTATGTTAAAAGGAGACACAATAGAGTTAGAAACCAAGCATCATTTTAGTGATGGTTTATATGCAAGAGAGTTATTTATTCCTGCTGGTGTATGTTTAGTAGGAGCGTTACACAAGACAACTCATTTGTATATGGTAGTAAAAGGCAGATGTAAAGTGTCTAGCCAATTTGGAAACATGGATATAGAAGCTCCGTTTATGGGAGAAACTATTCCGCAAACTAAGCGTGTTATATACGCTGAAACAGACTGTGTTTGGATTACATATCATCCTACACATTTAACTGATATAGACGAGATAGAAAAGGCTTTGTTAGAGCCAGAGGATATTTAGATGTCATTTTTTATAGTAGCGGCAATAGCAACTAGCACCGCAGTCAGTGTGTACGGTCAAGTTGAAGCTGGTAAAGCGCAACAAGAATCTTTAGAGCGTCAAGCTGAAGAAGAAAAGTTAGCGGCAGAAGCTCGTGAATTACAAAGAAGACAAGAGTTAAATAAAGTCCTTGCGGCTAATGCAGTGTCTATGGCGGCTGGTGGAGTATCTGGTGTAACACCTGAAAGTATTGCTTTAGAAAGCGCAAAACAAGTTAGTGCAAGTGAAGGAATGATAGCTGTATCAGACAAATTAAAACAAGCTCAATTACGCAGACAAGGAGCTATGGCTAGAAGTACGGCTAATATAGGAGCAACTTCTACTTTGTTAGATGGAGCTGGAAAAACTGCAAAAGCTATGCCCGAATAGGAAATTATAAATGGCTAAACAACCTAGACAACAACGTGTTGGTTTTTATGGAGAGTTTCGTCCTACTGGGGCAGATGACTCTGCGGCTAGACGTATGCAAGCTCTCGCTGGATTAGCAAAGCAAGTAGGTGGTATAGCTGAAGAATTTGGTATTGCTAAAGCTGAACGTGAAGCCCCTGCTCAAGCACAAGAAGCTGTAGAACAGGCTATTACTGTAGACAAAGAAGGTCAAAAGGTTTTTGGCGAAGTCCCTACACGTAGAGGTTTTGGATCTGAAGTATTTAATCGTAATGCTATTAATGCATATTTAGCAGAAATAAGTATTGATTCTGATATAAAAATAAAAGAATTAGAAGAAAAATACAAAGACAATCCCCAAGGTTTCGCAAACGACGCTAATGCGTACAGGCAAGCTACTGTTAACCTATTGCCTCCTGAGTCTCAGCCTAGAATTAACGAAGCTCTTGCAAGCAGAATATCTTCTGCCGAAGAAAAATTAAACAAAAACTTTTTAACTGAAGCTAATAACAAAAATATAATTACATTAACTAATTCAATTAATACTGGCGTTAGAAATATTGCAAACTTAGCTCGTGAAGGAGATACAGAGTTAGTTAATTCTGAGTCAGAGTTGTTGTTGCTTACTATGGATGCTTTAGCTGAAGCTAGTCCTAAATACGCAAGTATAGTAAACGAAGAAAAAATAAAGTTAGAAAAAACTATTTTAAAAGAAACTGCAATAGGCGATATGGATCGTATTGTCTTTGCAGAAGATTTGTCTACTCCAGAAAAAATTGCAAAAGGACAAGCATTTTTAACAGATTTTCGTGAAAAAGAAATTAGTGATTTAACTCCTGAAGAAAAAGATCAATATACTAATTTGATAGAAGCAAAAATATCTTCATTGCAAAGAACTTTAACGCAAGAAGAAACTGCAAATCGTGCGGCAGGAGAACAAATAATATCTAATTTAGATATAGCAATTGGTTTAGACACATTGCCAGCAGAAGATTTAATAAAACAAGTAGAAGATGCTTATGAAAATAATTATATAGATGGCAAAGGCCGCTCATCTCGTGTTGTTAAAATTTTAAAACAAGACGAAGCATCTATTAAGAAAAATCAAGGAATGACAAAAGTTGCTAATCAAATTAAAGGTATTTCTCCTGTTGGAGATGAATTACCTATTACGCAAACTGATGTAAATAATTATTACAATGAAGTTACATTTATAAATTTACCTGATGATCCAGATCAAAGAGGCGCATTACAAACAGAATTTGTAAAAAGAACTGGATTTGTTCCTGCGCAATTAAATCAAGAACTTACAAATGATTTATTATATGGAGATACAGATAGAATACAAGCCGCATCAGAAACAATTGACAGATTAACAGCAATTGCAGGAATTGGCCAAAAAGTTGTTACTGATGAACAAAGAGCATTTGCAACTGAAGTATCTTTCTTAAGTCAATTTATGGGCGCTGATCTTGCTACAAAACAAGCACAAGCTAATACTGATCCTAATGACCAAGCAAGAATTGAAAGTCGAGAAAGTTTTATAAAATCTAAAGAAGGCAAAAAAACATTTAATGATTCTTATGAAAACGAACTATTAGAAGAATATGGTGAAGGATTCTTTGAGCAATTTGGCACTAATGAATTAGAAAAATATAATTTAGTAAATGATTACGGTAAATTAGTTGAAAGTTATTATATTGCTGGTATGTCTGTTAGTAATGCAAAAACGCAAGCAATGAAAAGTATTCAAACAAATTACAAAAAAGGTGAATTTGGTTTTATGAAGTTTCCACCTGAAGATTATTATGGTGCTGGCCCAGATAATGATACAAGTTATATTAGAAATGATCTTTATAATGAGCTTACTGGACCATCTGGTATTTTTGGCATTGAATTAAATAGTGAAAATATTATTTTAGTATCTGATGACATAACTGCAAGGCAAGCATCTACAGGAAATCCTTCTTATAGAGTTATGTATAGAGATAAAAATGGAACTTTAAACAGTGCTATTTTTCAAGGAAAAGATAAAAACGGAAATGAAGTGCAATTAGATAGATATGTTCCCAACAAATTAACTGAGGAACAAGAGCAAGCCGCTATAATTAAATCTAAAGCACAACAAGATATAAAACAAGAAGAAGTACAAAAAGATATTATTAAATCTACTTCATATTTTACTCTGTAATTAGGATATACGATGGCATTTGTTTCGTCTCCAACATCAGAATTAGTTTCCAAAAAAGCTATTCCTTTGTATTTAGAGCAAGAAGAAGCTCCTTCTGCTAAAGAAATTGGCCTTGCATTTTATCGTCAAGAAAATATTATTGGGTCTTTTTTTAGTAAAGAATCTGGCTTACCTGATGAAACTAAAAACAATCCTGATTATGATCCTTATGGGTTGTTTACAGAAGAAGAAAAGCTAGATGAAGTATTTGTAAGAACTGCGCTGTATGCAGACAATGACGAAGAATTAGAAGCAGTAAGAAGACAACTTTCTAGAGAAAGGCAAGATAGAGAAATAATGGCACAAGGCGGTGCAACATCGTTTATTGTTGGTCTTCCTGTAGCTGTTGCTGATCCTTTATCAATGTTATCTGTTGGTGGAGTAGCTTTAAATACATATCGTGCAGGAAAAGGCATTCTTAAAGGTGCGGCTGTTACAGGATCTATTGTTGGTGTAGATACTGCTATTCAAGAAGCGGCATTACATACACAACAACTTACTCGTACTTATGGCGAATCAGCTATTAACTTATCTGCTGGAATGGTGTTAGGCGGTGTTTTAGGAGCTAGTGTTGCAAAGTTATCTAAATTAGGAATTGACGATTCTTTTATTAATCAAATGGAAGATGCTTTAAGTCCAGAAGCAAAAGTTGCACAAGGTATAAATTCTACAATTGATGAAGTTACGCCATTAGTATCTCCTTCATTGGAAGAAATAAAAATTTTTAAACAAAAATTAATTACAAAAGAAAAAGCTAAACGCATTGGATTAGCTGGAGAAAAACTTACTCGTGGTGAACGAAAAAATATAAACAAAGAATTAAAAGACTTACAGCAACAACTTAAAACTGTAGAAGAAAGTGAGCTGTTATATACAAAAGGAGGAAAGCCTTTAAAGGCAAAATCTGTTCGTCATAGAAAACAAGCAAGAGAAAGAAAACAACAAGATATAAAAGCTATACAAGAAAAAATAACTACTATTAATAAGACGTTAGAAAAAGATAGAAAAGCTTCTGCGGCTGAAGCAAGTATTAGTAGATTAGAACAAGGTATATTGCCTGAGTTAGCACAAAAAAAACTTGATGATTTTATAGAAAAACAATCTGTTGTTGATCAAATTTTAACGCAACCAACAAAAATAATAGATGCGCCAGAAACAGGTGATAGTGTTGGTGCGGCTAAAGTATATGGAGATGTACAGGTTTCAGGTAAGTTTGCTAGAAAAGTAACTAAGTTATTAAATTTTACAGATCCTTTATCTAGGACTATTACAAGTGAAAATCCACAAACAAGACTTGTAGCTACATTACTTGCATCTAATCCAATTAAAATGGATGGTCCTGTTTTGCAGGCGGCTGAACAGTTAGCTTTAACACATAGCGGAAAATTAGGAAACTCATTACAAAACAATGCTAATTCTTTTAAAGCGTACAAAAAAGCTGGGGGCAAGATTTCTAGAAAACAATTTAATGAAGCTGTAGCGCGAGCAATAAGAACTGGTGAAAGTGAAGTGCCAGAAATAAAAGCATCTGCTGATTTTTGGCGTAAAGAATTATACGATCCTCTTAAAGAAGAAATGATTGCTCAAAAATTATTGCCTGAAGATGTAGATGTAAAAACAGCTAATAATTATTTAAATCGCGTGTGGAATAAAAATAAAATTACAGCTCAATATGATGTCTTTGTAAGCAAAGTGTCTAATTGGTTAGCTGAAAAAGATATAGAATTGTATCAATCTGCAAAAGTAGCATCTGAAAAAATAGCTAAAGCAACAGGCAAAGAAAAAGAAGCATTACAAAAAATTATAGACAAAGCTGAATTTAAAAAAGGTAGAGACCTTGAAACAGAAGATTATGAATATATTGCTCAACAAATAGCTCAAAGAATTACAGGAACTCCTGATGGGCGGTTGCCTTACGATTGGAAGATGGGCGAAGGTTCTAACAATAATAAAAACTTTTCTGGAACTGCTTTGCGTGGACCATTAAGAAATAGAACATTTCAAATCCCTGATGAACTTGTAGAAGAATTTTTAGAAAATGATATAGAAGTATTAGGCGCTAGATATTTACAAAATACTGCTGGAGATATTGAAATTACTAAAAAATTTGGTGATGTCAATATGGTAGATCAACTTAAAGATATTGAAAATTGGTATGCAAGCAAATTAAAAAATAAAAGTTTAACGGAAAAACAACGTATTAAATTAGGCAAACAAAGAGATGCAGATGTAAGAGACATTGCAGGAATGCGTGATCGTATAAGAGGTGTTTATGGATTTACTCCTGATAATGTGTGGTCTAGAATTGCTAGATCATCTAGAGATTTAAACTACCTTAGATTGTTAGGTGGCGTTACCGTTTCTAGTTTGCCTGATGTTGCTCGCGTATTTATGGCTGAAGGATTTGCTAAAACATTTAGTAAAGGATTAGCTCCTCTTATTACTAATACAAAAGCATTTAAAATAGCGGCCGCAGAATCTAAAAGATATGGTGTTGGAACTGATGCTATGATGTCTGGTAAGTCAGATATTATTGCTGATGTAAATGATTATGCACAAGGTGGGACAATACTTGAAAGAGGTTTGCGAGCAGGAGCAAGTAAATTTGGCCGTATTAATTTTTTAGATCATTGGACTGCTGGAATGAAACAACTTCATGCAGTAACTATGCAGACATCTATATTTGATGGTTTGTCTAAAGGCAAGTTTGATAAAAGATTAGCAAGGCTTGGTATTGATGAACAATCTGCTAAAGATATGTGGGAACAAGTAAACAAGTACGGAAGGAAAACAGACGGTGTTTGGTTAACTAATGCAAAAAATTGGGATCGTCCTGATTTAGAAAGAATGTGGGGCGCGGCAGTACGCAAAGAAAGTGATCGCGTTATTCTAATTCCCGGCCAAGAAAAACCATTATTTATGTCTACTGAAATGGGTAAAAGTATTGGTCAGTTTAGATCATTTATATTGTCTGCAACTCAAAGAGTATTTATTGCTGGATTGCAAAATCAAGATCATAATACATTAGGTGGTTTTACTGCTTTAGTTGGCATGGGTATGTTTTCTTATTACTTAAAACAAAATATTGCAGGGCGAGCAGTTAGTGATGATCCTGCTGTATGGGTTACTGAAGGAATAGATAGGTCTGGTGCTATTGGAATTATTGGTGAAGTATCTAATACATTTGAAAAAATTTCAGGTAATTCTTTAGGCTTAAGACCACTATTAGGTATAGATGCTCCTGCTTCAAAACAGGTATCACGTACTGTATCTGAATCTTTATTAGGTCCAACATTTGGTAGTTTGTTATCTACTACTGTAGCGGCTAGTAATGCAATTACTTCTGATGAACCAATAACTGAATCAGATATGAGAACATTAAGAAGATTAATACCATTGCAAAATTTGTTTTATTTACGTCATGGGTTTAATTTAGCAAATGAGGCAGTTGGTGATTTGTAACCCTTAAAATAGTATAATTGGCAAAATATATGAGGCCAAAATGACAGTAACAGCAAACACTACTAGGAACGATTATACCGCAGGAAATAATCAAAATGTGTATAGCTACACGTTCCAGTTAAACGATGCTACAGACGTTACCGTTTTATTGGGTGGTGTTGTACAAACCTTAAATACACACTACACAGTACAAAATGTAGGAGTAGGATCAGGCGGTACTATTACATTTACATTAGTAGATAGTAACAACAACCCTATCTTCCCTACACAGGGTACAGCAATTGCCATACTAATGTCTATGGATTTAGACAGAGATACGGCATATCAAGCTAACGGTGCATTCTTAGCTAATGAAGTAAACAATGATTACGATAGATTATGGCTTGCAACTAACCAACAGCAAACTGCAATCAATCGATCATTAAGATTAAAAGATGAAGATGTAGCTTCTGGGAGTATGGAGCTACCTTTAAAGGATACTCGTAAAGGTAAGTATTTAGGATTTGACTCAGTTACAGGTGAACCAGTAGCCACGCAGTCTTTTTCTGGATCAGGATTTGTAGAAAAAACAGGCGATACAATGACAGGCTTGTTAAACAATACTGTTGGATATGCGGCTGGAGGCACAACGTTTATTAATGCAACACGAGAACTATCTAATGTAAGTGGAGCAATCTCACAATTTAATAATGATAGTAATTATTTAGATAACACCAGTATTATTGATGCTGGCAACTTTTAAGGAAATATATTATGGCTCAAACTATTCGAATAAAAAGAAGTACAACTACTGCTGTGCCATCTTCTTTATCTGCTGGCGAATTAGCATATAGTTTTAAATCAGACACAAAAAAACTATACATTAGCGATGGTACCAGTGTCTTTGCAATTGGCGGTCAGTCATTTACAGACAAATTAGATGGTATTGCAGATAATGCTAACAATTACATTTTACCTTTAGCAACCGATACAGTAAAAGGTGGTGTAGAGTTATTTAGTAATACTGATCAAACAGAAGCCGCTAATTCAGTTACAACAACTTCTGGCAGAACTTACGGCATACAATTAAATAGTTCTGATCAAATGGTTGTTAATGTACCTTGGGTAAATAATGTTTACACCGCAGGAACAGGACTTACTCTTTCTGGAACTACGTTTAACGCTAATGTTGACGGAACAAATTCAGAAGCCGCACAAGCTTCTACAACAACTACTGATCGTACATATAAAGTCCAAGTAGACGGTAGTGATAACTTAGTTGTTAACGTTCCTTGGAGCGATACTACTACTGCAAATACTTTATCTGCTACGTTAGCGGCAGGAAACGCATCTGGTTCTAATAATATTGTAATGGGAAATAACCAAAATATACAGTTTGGTGCAAGTAATTCGCAAAATTTACAAATAAGCTATGACACTTCTGGTTCTGGTACAGCAAAAATAAGAGAAGTAGGAGGCGGTGGTTTACTTATACAAGGTGAAGCTTTAACGCTAAGAGGCGATGACGGTCTTAGTGGGATGAACATTGTTCCTGCTTCAGGACAATCTTACGACGATATTAGTTTTCAAATTGGTAGTTTAGGCGCTCAACTATATGTTACTGCTAGTGGTGTTGGTTTTGCTACAGGTCAAAGTGTTACTTCTATAGAAACAAGCACATCATTAAGCTCAAGTAATACAAGTTTATCTACTACAGGTGCGGTTAAAAGTTATGTAGATGGTAAATTAGGAAACTTTACTTTAACTGGAGATACACTGTCTACTAGCGGATCAACTGTAACTGTTGATGATGCAGTAATTATAACTGGAGATCTTACTGTACAAGGTACTACAACAACTGTAGATAGTACAACTGTTGTATTTAAAGATAATATTCTTAAATTAAACAAAGATTATTCAGGAAGCACTCCAACTGCTGATGCAGGTCTTGAAGTTGAAAGAGGCACAGTAGTAAATGCTTATCTTGTTTGGGATGAATCAACAGATAGATGGTCTGTTGCACTTGGAGGAGGATCTGGTAATCCTGACACTATTGATCAAAGCACTATGTCTCCTTTAAACGTTGAAAACATAGCAATTGATGGCGGTACATTCTAAATAAATCTCTAGCGTATATACGCATATAGGAGAGCCACATGGCACAAACGATTAAGTTAAAAAGATCAGCACAATCAGGGGCTAGTGGAATACCTTCTACATCTGACCTAGCCCTTGGTGAAGTAGGTATTAACACCTATCACGGCAAGATGTACATTAAGAAAGATGATGGCACTGAGTCTATAGTAGAAGTCGGTGGTCTACCCCTCAGTGGCGGC
>Ga0213865_10002080_pt1 | contig 12726 bp, 15 predicted proteins | sample PICome_6_FD_160100 | JGI IMG/M metagenome (GOLD analysis project Ga0213865, IMG submission 160100) | Coastal seawater microbial communities near Pivers Island, North Carolina, United States - PICO282 | ecosystem: Environmental > Aquatic > Marine > Coastal | place: USA: North Carolina...
AAGATTGAGCGCACCGTTAGAATTGGTGTTTTGATTAAGATTCAACATCAGACTCACTCTCCCCCAAGTTGTACTTCTTCAATAGTGTTTTGTTGCATCTGTTGGTTAAGAATTGTTTGAAAAGCAGGGGTCGGTCGGTTCATCATTTCCAATTCCGCTTTAAAAATTCTCAAATCAAAAGTCACTGTAGTAATGTCATTTTCTTTTGTGATTGGATTTTCATAATACTGTATATTGATACCACTGAATTTTTTGCTGTCTTTGTCCAATTCAGCAAAGAATGGTTCATACTTTTCCAACATAGCAGGTTGCGGGTCTTTTTTCTTCATGGTAGCGACAGGTACAGTCACCATTGACACACCTTTCTTTACACGGTCACGTAGACGACGTGGATTTGCTTCACGTAGTTTGTCTTCTTCAGACTCCCACTTGTTGAGAAGATGATACAAATGCAAATGTTCAGGACAGTATGTGCCTTTCATTTTACGTCCATTCATGACTTTTTCTTTTGCAACAAATGCTTCGGCTTCTCCTGTAACTGGATTTTGCCAATACAGTTGCCATAGTGAGTAACCTGTTTCTTCATCCGTAATTTTTGCGTACAAATTGTCGTGTTGAATTAGTTTTGCACAATCGCATCCATCAACAACACACATACTGGCTTGACGGTCGTATCGGTATTTTTGTCCAAACAACAATCGCATGGGGTTGAACCATGCACGCTTTGCTGGTGAAAGTAGTTTACGTGCTTGACGTATATCCTTACGTCGTGGTTTGTGTGGGTCAGGATGACGTGAAGGATAAAAATTGACTTTTGGAACTTCAAGGTTTTGTTCCGATGCAATTTGTTGCATAGCCGATTGTGCAGTAGCCTGTTCCATAAGCGTTGCATAATTCAACGATTCATTACCCTGTTGGCTAAGTGCATACAAGTGTGCCTCATTTGACATACCCAATCCCGCTTGTTGAGGAGTTTGATACATTCTCATTCTTCCACCTTCTTAATTTCAATTGTACTATTGTGTACATCGACATCCCATTCAATCTTGTCACCTTTTGACAGTTTCAAGACTTTTACAATCCACAACGGTATAACCGTACGTAGACTTTGTGTTTTATTTCCTACAGACGTAATGTTTGTTTTTGTCATGCGCTCACCTATGCTGTCAATAAATCGACCATTGTATTTTCAACGTTCCACCCTATTCTTGTAGCCATAAACGACCGTCGTGTAGGTACACCTCCACGTTGCAATCGTATTAAATCATCCCGAAACGGGTCGAATATCTTATGTTCACCTATGCGGTCTTGTTGCCACAACATTGCGGCAGTATCATCGAAGAAACGGTCAGCCTTGTTTGCAACCAACATAATTAGTTTTGGCATGTACTTTTTGCCCTTGCGTCGTGCTTTCCAGTTGCGGTAACGATATTGTCGATTAAGAATAGCATCGACAAGGAATTTGAAACCTGCGACTTGTTGTAATGCATCATTACCACCTTTGAAGGCTCGGTCATCAAACATGTAAACAACAGCCTCAACTTGTCGATTAACCATATCATCAATCCAAAGATTCCAAAAACGTTCTTGTCCACCTACGTCAGAAGAATACACAACACGCTTGTGTCCTTTCCAACTTACACGTTTACGTGTTGGTTTCGGCATTTTGTACTTACCGAGCATTTTACGATGCAGTGTTCGTTCCTCTTCGGATATATCTTCCATTTCACCGGGTGTTGTCATAAAACGGTCAAGTGTTGTTTTGCCGACCATACCCGCACCATAGATTCCAACACGTCGTGGTCGCCATGAATTGTAAAGGGCTTGACCCCAAACCATGACACCAACCAATGCTGAACCTGCTGGGTCTACCATTAGAACAACCCCAAAACCCAGTTACCAAAGTCTTCGACTTTACCTACAAACCATTCTACTGTGTTGTCCCATACCGATGCATCTGTGTGTTTTTCCCACAGGCTCGTTGCTAAAACAGCAAACAATGTAAACAGTATGGTACGAAGCCATCCCCAACCCTTTTCGTAATAATTGTCAAGTGTGTTTTGCGTATGCATGGCACGAAGTGTTGCTTCGGTGCTGTCATCACTTGGCGTTTTGAATATGCGACCCATGCGGGTTCACCTCACTCTTTCTTTTCTTCTTCTTTGATACCCAAGTTAATTGGTTTATCGACAATAGCCTCGTGTTTTGGAGGATATACATTAAGTTGATTTTCATCGTACTGGCTTACCAATGAAGGAGAGCCACCTTGTACGCCCCATGATGGAGGCATCTTACCGGGGTTTTCTTCCATCCATCGCAGTTCACGCTCAAGTTGCGCTTCTTGCATACGCAACTCCATGTCGGCACGACGATTATCGAAGTTGGTTTGCAAAGAACGGTATCGAGTTTGGCGTTGTCGCTCGGATTGTTGTATACGTACACGCTCTTGCATGTTCTGTTCAAAGAACATTTTGAAGAAATAGTATGCAATACCTTGCACAAAGAATGCCGCCATTGCGTAGGTAAAACCGTTTACCATTGGGTCGTCGTGGTTTAACCAAATGTCTTTGTCAAAGATTCCAATTGCCAACCCAACCAGTGCGGATTGCGACAAAATAAGTCCCATTAGTCGTATTTCAGCGTCCGAATTTTCAGTACTGCCCTGCATCGTTCTCACTGTTGGTCAAAATAATGGGCAAGATAAACGTTTCGCTATGGTCACTTTACCGCTTTATTCACTTTATTCACAGGTATAGTCACTAAATTGACCAATACAATAGTCATTTATTCATAGGTACTACAATTATATTATAATTAAGAGTAGTACTCATTTGAATGACCATAACTTTGACCAACGTGACCAAAGTGACTTTTTTGACTTAGGCTCTCCAGTTACAAATTCAAACCCAGTCTTCGCTTCTATAGAATCAATACGCTTTGATTCTTCGTCAAACCATTCGTCAAGCATCTTACATCGTGTCATATCAATCACTGGGTCGTAGTGTCCCTTTGTCCTTAAAATGCCTTGCTCGATTGTCGTGTTCGGATTCCAGTGTTAGTTTTCCGCCTTCTGTATGCGACACGTCCATGTGGTCGCCACTACCGTAAATACCACGTCGCCGTCGTTCACGGTTCAACTCCTCTCGATACTTGACTCGTTCAGGACTGGACTCGTACTTCTTGTCGTACTCCAACTTGTGACGCTTGGCTTCAGGTGACAGGTTTTTGAGCAACGCATCTATTGCTAATGTCATTGGCTCGCTACGGGTAAACCCTGTTTTTTCATTCCACGGCACGTTGATAAAAGAAGGCTGGTCAAAAACATGACCAGACATATCATCATTTTGTTCAAATTCATCCCAATCATCATAATCTTTAAATTCAGTTAATCTTTGTAAATTCAATTGTAGTGGTGAATCAGGACTGTCTGTTCGGTTTAAATGAGAAAACACTTCAAATGGATGTGATTCAATATATCTTCGAGCAAAATTTTTACCCTCTTCACCTTGTTCACTTAATCTACCCAATATACCCATTTGTTGAATTGCTTCATCAACTGTCAATTCTCTTTCTTTATCGTACGGTAAATTTACTTTTTGATTGTATTGTGAAGGGAACCAAGCGTGTTTCCACGGTTTAACTTCATCTTGCATTGTTACAGGATTCCATATAACTTCTTTACCTTCTTTAAAATGCATTCTTGTTCTACCGGGATGGACTGGTGGTGTTTCTATTTGTTTTGGTTTTCCTTTAGGGTCAAAACTGGGTAAGTAATTTTTAAGATTCCCTTTTTCATCAAAAATGTCCGATAAATCAAAGTCTTTTGATTTAAGCAACGCATCCATTGCTAAGTCCATTGGTTCACTTGCGTTTTTTGCTTGCCAATTATGTGCAAATCCAGTTGCATCAGGCTCGTTCATCATCATATTAGGTGGTTTAACATTGAAAATAGACTCGTCGGTAGGAAACTCTTGGGTGTATTGAGGTGCTGTAACTTCTTGGTTTTCGTCAAACATTTGCATGAATTGTTGATGTAGGTATTCGGGATTTTGGCTGTTACTCATTGCAAAGTCCCTGTAACGATTCAAGTAATTTGCGGCAACGTCATCCCCCGCCGTTGCTCTCAAATGATGATATTTACCCATAGGGTCTTCTTCTGTCAAGAAACTTTTTCCGGGAATAAACTCGTCAATGTCCAAAAGACGGTCTTCAATATGGGCATCTAACTCACCTCTTTCCATTTCTCCGTATGCTTCAAAACCTTCTTCTTCTGTTTGTGGTATAAATGTGTCAGGAGAAATGTTTCGTCCAGTAAACTGTGGTTCATAGAAATCTACAAGTCTTGACTTATCTTCTTCGTTTAATCCAAACACGCTTACAGGATTGGCATCGGTTTCACGTTGTCGAGCCAACAACTCGTTAAAAGCCGCATCTTTTTCCTCTTGCGTTGATGATGTTTCATCTCGTGAGTATTCACGAGTACCAGCATCATAACCACTTACACCATACAAAATATCATCTAATTGGTCTTTGGACATTTCATGGTAAGGTTGGTTCTTGAGCAAAGCATCCATTGCTAAGTCCATTGGTTCACTGGCAACCTTTGCATCTTCCCAGTCTTCAAGAAGAAAGTCCGAGTTTCTCGGTCCATAGCCTGAAATTGGGTCACGTAAATCATCAATTGTTGTAACAGGGAATTGACTCAACAAATTGTATACTGGTTGATAACCATATCCTGTTAAGTTATCACCAATTCGTGGTTTTGTATCATGACGACCGGGAAAGTTTGATGACGGAGATATTCTTCGTGCTGAATCAAACCACTCTCCACGAGGTGCAATTGCAGGTATACCGAGTGAATTATCCAACCGCACGTATGCATCTTTGTCAAAACCGCCTATTTGATACCCTTCAGGTTGCGCCCTTCCTTCCGCTTGACCTGCAAACCAATCAGGAACATCAAGAATGCCCAATGTAACATTGTTACCAACACCCAAGTTTACATCCGGACCTACTCGACCTTCAGGAGCAAATGAACTTAAGTCCAATGGGTAAGCCCATGTCCCGCCAACAGTTTTTACATCGGGTAAATCGAGTATATGTTTAGCACCTTCCATTGCTTTTTCTCGTTCAAATGGTTCTGGGTCACCAATTCTTTTTCCACCAAGTGGTATTGGTTTAAAGAAAGTTGGAGTACCCTTGGACTCTATGTTTTCAACTGGCATAATTCGCTTTGTTGGTACGTCTTCAATTTCCAAGCCGTAATCTTCATATGATGGTATTTCACTGTAAATACGACGCTGTGCGGCGTTTTCAAATCGACCTTGTTTGAGCAAAGCGTCCATTGCCAAGTCCATTGGCTCGCCTGTGATGACGGGGATGAATGGGTCATTGTTACCAAATAACCCTTCCATTCCAATTGGTGGTAATGTGTCGCCTGTACCATCTCTATGTTGAATGAACTCTTTAGGGTGGGTTATAGCAAACGGATTGCCTTCTGCATAATCTCCACCGGGTATTGTGCCTTCTTTTGCTTGATTATAATAATCAGTAAACGAAGGCACTTTTGGATGTTGCATAAACTCTTGAACAGTCATTGGTTGGTTACCAAGACTTTGCATGAAGGCTTTGTGCTTGTCAAAGGCTTGCATTACGTGGTCTTTGTATGTTCTTTTGTACGCTTCATTCGCTCGTTGTATTGGTAATTCACGATGCATTTCTTGCATTCTTATGTTTTTTAATGCCTCTTCTTCATTAAATTCAAATTCAGGAATGTCAAGTTCCATTTCATCCATCATTTGTTGTTCTTGAGCACCTTGCAATTTAAAATGTGAATCAGGCATTGTTACTTTTGGATTTCTACGCATTATTTCTTCGCCTTGTTGCATTGCATCTTCGGGCATGTCTTGCTGTACATTTTGACTAAATCGTTCAGGCGTTGTACCCATACCACGCAATGAGGCAATGGTAAGAGCATCAATATCATCTATAGATAACGGATTTAACCGAGTTTCTTTGTTTGCCTTTTTATTCCAATTTGTAAACATAGTATCACTTATCCGAATAGTTCACTTAATGTTTGAAAATCTGTCTTTTTTGGATTGTTTGCACTTTCAAGTACTTTTTGTTTTTGTTCTTCGGGTACAGGTAACGCACCCAACGTTTCTAAATAGTCATTGGTTGGATAACTGGTATGAAATCTTCGATTAAACAATTCAATAAGTGCATTTTTTACGTGAGGTGGTGCGTTTTTTAGTGATGCCATCGGGTCACCCCATGTTTGGGGTAGTGTTACATCACGCAGTGTTGGAGGTGTTAGGTTATTTCTTCTATTATACCACGAACTTACACCCAATTCACGCAATAATTCAAGTTTTCTTTGTAAATTACGTTCAGGAACTTTCATATCACTATGATACGATTTGTTATCTTCTTCCATTGCTTCTAAGAAACGGTTTTTTTCTTCGTTTGTAAGTGCGGCTGGCATTCCGTGTCTATCAACCATTTCATCAAACTCAGGAGGCGCAAATTGCATAAACGGTAAATTGTTACGAATGTAATCAAACTTTCGATTACGTGAAAATAACTCATCTTCTTCTTCACCTATGGCTTGACGAAAATCAGTTGCTCTTTGTGGTTTAAAGAAATTTCTTATATCGTTGAGTGCAAGAAAAGATGGTTTTGATTCCATAATTGGAAACGGTACATTTTTATCGTCATATTCTGTTCTTGCCCCAAAATATCGAAATGGAACAAGCCGTTCAGGGGGTATGCGGCTGTGTACAATGGCTTCCGTTGCACCTTCTTTTGTCATACCTGCTGGTCGTGCTTGGAATATATCACCGCTTGGTGTACCAAATCCACGAACCCCAACAAGTGCATTTGAACTGTGAGTGGTAACAGACCTGTCTAAATCATCAGCGTATGGTGTGGTCAAAAAATACCCACTTTGAAAGTGTTCAAGTGGTGGATTTTGTGAATCCATAAGCAACGGAATTTTTGCTGTACTTCGACTTTCAAAATTTTCGTTGCTGTCGTTTGGAAGCGGTATTAAACCACCACCTGTTTGTGCCATGCCAGCAATAATGTCATCACTATTTACACGACGTACAGCCGTTACAGGGGCTACTGCGCCTTCACGCACTAAGCCAGTTTCAGGGTCAAGCCAATCTTCGGTATGATATGAGGGAAAATGCTCAGGCAACGTAGTTTGACGGCCAAAGTAATCACGGAATTGTGGAGTATTGCGTAAACTATCAATAAAATCTTCAGGTATATTTTCATGAGCAAATTCTTTACTTGGAAATCGTATACGACCAAATTTTTGATTTACATCCGAAACAGGCAATGCATGTACGTTACGTAATAATTCTCTTTCTGTTCGTTCGCTCAAATTTTTTGGAACGTTTGAAGCATATCTTCTGTTTCGCATATCTTCAACGTATTGCTGTACAATGTCTTCAGGGTTTTCCGTTGTTGCTCGCAACTCATTAAGATGGTTTTGCAGTTGTTGTTCAGCCGAAAGTGGAGAAACTTCGGGTAATTGCTCTTGTGCAGGTGGTAATCCGGGTAAAGCAAATTCGGTAATTGGCATAAAATCCTGAAGATTACTTTGAGTTGTTGCAGGGTTTAGGCGTTGTCGATGTAATATTCGCCAGTATTCTTCTTCTTGCGGTGCAGGAAACGTGACTGGGTAAAAGTCGCTAAGTTGAGTCTGTTGCTTAATTACAAGCACAGGCTTCGCTCCGACCATACTCGTGCGAGGCAACGATACAATTTAGAAATACCGATGTCTACGAATGGCATGGGCGACAAAGTATTGGTGGTTAAAGCATTATTTTTACCACTGCTTGGTGGTCTTGCTATGAGTGCTCTTGGTCGCAAATTAGGAAAAAAAGGGATTCAGGCTGCTGCTGGTGCAGGTGCTAAGGCCGCAGCAGGTGCAGCAACTCAAGCGGCTACTCAAGCGGCTACTCAAGGAGCAACACAAGCGGTTACTCAAGGAGCAACACAAGCAGCAACACAAGCAGCAACTCAAGCGGCTACTGAAGGTGCTACACAGGCTGCAAAGCAAGGTGTTACGCAAATGTCAGGTAAGCAGTTTGCAATGCAAATGGCTCAACAACAACAAAATGCGGCGGCTCAACAACGCCAAGACCAAAAAGCACAGCAAGAACAACGTGCTTTGGAGATGGCTGAAAAAGCGAAAGGTGGTGCAGGGACCATGCAAAAGCAATTGCAAGGCGTACTTGACGACCTTCGACTCCTCAAAGGTACACTGCAATTACCGACTGCATTAAGTGAAGAGTTGCGTGACAGCATCAAAACACTTGACAGAAATCACGAAATTGTCAACGGTAAAGACGAAACACTTGTTCACAATACCACACCGTTTACAGAAGACATTATTCGTCGTTTAGCGGAAACAGAAGATGAGAAAACGGAAGAACCGTTGTTTCAACCACAGCAATTGTTTTATTGACCAAAGTCGTTAAGACTTGTTTGCTTTGTACCATATTGTTGTTCAAACAAATTACCTAATCGTGGCTTGATTGTATCTTGAAAATTGACCATTGGTAACGTATTGTAGTCAGGTTGCAAGTCACCCCAACCTTGTACGTTACGCACCGCTTGTTGTTTTGAGTCTTTGATTGGGTCTTTCATGTAAACAAATTCTCTTCTTCCAATTGCATCACGTATATTTGTATTTACATCTATGTTTGGTGGTAAACGACCTTGAAATTTTTGATGAAATGGTTCAGATGCATAATTTCTTGAGTTTGAATGTATGTTCATATTGTTTTGCAGTATTGTATTTAACAGTCTTTCGTAATGTCCTTTGCGTCGTTCACCATGTTTTGTTTCGGACATTATGCTTGATAATGTTGGATTTGCAGTTGATATTCCTTGACGTTCATTGAATCCTTTAGAATCTCTTATCATTCCGCTAACTTGTGAATATTCATTTCCTTCATCATCTTCAAGAGCAAACTTATCACCCCAACTACTTTCAGGATAGCGTACAACTTTTGTTGGTGTTTTACGTGGGCTTGTGTCCATTCGTTGTGCTAAACCTTCCGCAAATTCCCTGTCTATTTTACTCGGCGGACCAGCAAAACGTTGCCTTAAATTATCCACTAATGGATTATCGCCTGTTGGTAATATGGTTTGTTTGAATTTTGGTTTTATCTCTTCAAATTGCATTGTGTCGTCTTCTTTGAGCAAAGACCAAGCAATGTCAAAGGCGTTCATTTGTTCACCGCTTTGGCTTGATGTCTTGTAAGGCTTGACTGAAGTCACGACCTACAGTTGCATCACCAATAAATTCAGGCGGTAGGGTTGTTTGACGTGGGTCTTGAGGCATTGTTTGAGGTTGCGGTAGTCTTGGTGCAAACTGGATAGGTGGAGTCTGTCCCTGCTGTCGAGCCATAGCCAATGCTTGCGCCAATTGACCCTGCGGGTCTACTTGCGACTCCATTGCCTCACGGAAGTCTTGTTTCAACATAGACCATGCTATGTCAAATGACTGGCTCATGGTGTTGGGAGGTAGTTTCACCATAAAAATTTTGTTTGAAATTTTTTTTCTCGGAAAGGTGTGCGTGACTAAAAGAAGTGCTATGGGTATGTGCTATGCTATCCCTCCGTCTAAGGGGGCGTGCTATGCCCCCCACTGGGGGCTGTGCTATGGGTCTGTGCTATGGCGCAGTGCCACGGTCTATAGAACGGGGTACTTGCGTGGGCAGGGGCGGGGGCATAGCGTACGGCTCTCGCCCCTCGCCTACGCATAGCACGCATACGTGCTATGACGGCGACCTTTTCCCTACGCCTATAGCATAACACCTCGTTACACGCAAGCCCCCATGAATAGCGTCCCTTGAACCCAACCCATATGGGTGTTGCATACGTAACCCTGCCTTCTCTCGCCCACGCTATGCCTTTGTGCTATGCTCACACGCAAGGCGCACATGCGAGGAAAAACGCTGTATCGGGCTGTTTGCTTTATAACTCGGCAAAGAGAAAGAAGTCGAGGTTAAAACATGTCACAGAACAGAACACAGAACCCGTTGCCTGCCATCAACCGAACCCTTCCGTTTGCATCGCAAATAGGACCGCTTGCGGAGGTGATGCTTGACTTCTTCAACAGTCAGCGCACCAAACTCACCATCCCAGTCGTCTTCGACGTGCATGGTGTACCCGCATTCACCTTCAACGGCTCGGTTCCAACCGACCCATCACACCTTCGTACCTACACTCGCAAGGAGTTGCGTGAGATTCTCGTCACTTCCGTTGCTCTCGGACACCAGTACGGGAATGCCGATTTCAAGAACAAAGTACCCACGTACACCAGCACAAACAAGCACATCTTGTACATGCTTGAACTCCCGTACACAGTAAGCAAGGGTCCGAACCAAGGACAAGTTCGTGGCCTTTGGGCGCACGCAATGGGAACGGCTCGTGGTCAACTCAAGCGTATAGCACAAGCCAACCTCAAGGCAACCGTCGTCAAGGACGGGGATGCATGGTATGCGGAAGGCATTGTCGATTCCAATGGCAACCCTCGTGTCTATGTGAGCGAGAACAAGGCTCGCAAGGCATACATTCGCAAGCATTACACCGTGTATGCAGAAGACGGCAAAACCATTGTGACCAACTGGTTCGATGGGCGTGACAAGGCCGAGCGAGCCGAACTCCTCAAGACCGCATCTGTGTACAAGCAGGGGCACAAGGTCGAGGTCGTCAAGAAGGCTGGCAACACACCCAAGCACGTTGCTCAATCAGCATCGACTCCTTACACACTCGACGTACTTGAGTCGATGCCAAAGGTCACGGTCATCAGCCTCGCTAAGAAAGCAGGTGCGCCTGAGTCCGTGTACAAGGGTACTGGCGCATTCAAGCGTTCCCTCACATGGATTGGCGACAACCCGACCCTCGTCGCCCAGTCCGATGCGACCCTTTGAGTAGGCTCGTAGTGACCCGTTTCTGGTCGTAAGCCCACACCCATGAGGGCGTGTGGGCATCCGCCCCTCGCATGGCTCAGGCCATGCGGGGGGCTTTTTTTTATCGCAAAATTCCCCATAGCACGTAGCGTGCGGGGTGCTGGAGTCTTCACTACGCTCTCGCCACACGCTCGACCTTGTTCATCAATTGACTCGCACCCATATGGGTTGGACTCTTCACGGCTCTCGCATTTGTACGTGAGAAAATTGCTTTAGTCCGAGGGACACGCAACCGCAGGACACTGTGGTATAAGCACAACGATGATGGATGGGGTGTCGTTGCATCACCCTCCATATACAGGGTGTCGATTCATCACCCTTTACTTGTGAAACTATATGCATGGACATTAGAGCATCGAGTATCACTATGGTCACTTTGTTCACACCTTTATTCACTCGGATGACCATAACGAATAGTCATTATTCATAGGGTACTACAATTAATTATAATATATACTAAGGAGTATGATAACTTGACTATACCCGCAGTAGTCACAAGCATGAACATACTGATGACCACAGTGACCACATGACCACAGTGACACCCAGCAAAAAATCGAAGGACTGAAAGCCTTTGCTTTATAAGTCGGCAAAGAGAAAGAGTTCGATGATTTCGGCTTCGATAAAACGGATATTCAGCCCTTCCGATAGGAGGTACATACATGTTAAACGCACCAATGATGGACGGCATCTCTATGCTGTGTACTCAAGCAACAAGACACCACAGTTCGGGGGTGGGCAAATACTCACCGACCTACGAGCAACACCACGACAAATCTCAATGGCGTTGGCCTTCGCAAGACGAGAGGGTTACGAGGTACGCTACTGGACTGGCTACGAAAACTGGTGGACGCATGAATGGGTGCGTGTCAATCCATTCCCAATCGAGGTGAGCGAATGAGTAAAGACTTGACAGATGAAATTGATGATGCGTGTGACCTTATCCTTGGACACACGAGGTGGGAGTTCGTGAGTGACGACAGGGATGATTCAATCGTGGTACGCTTCTTCTTTGAGAGCGAACCAACCTGCGACTTGTGTAATGATAATACACACGTTGGCTTTGTCGATGACGCTCAAACATTCAAGGTGTGCAAGTACTGTGATACTGATGGCTCACTCTTCGCACCGAAGGCATGGCCTGTTGAAGTGCTGAACGAGATAGGTCTTGACCGTGACGGTGAACCAATGGAGGCGAGCGAATGAGTGTACCACTATGGATGCGTGATGCAATGAGTAACGAGAGCGACGTAACAGAAGGACTCCTGTTGATACTATCGTTGATGCCAATGGAAACACTCGTAACATATCTCGACAATGCTGTGACTTATCATGGCATGAGCATGGCAACAGCGAGAGAGATAGCACACCAGTACGACAAGCAATTCAATACAGACCTAACACTATTTGTAGAGGGGGCGAGCGAATGAGAAAGATAACACAAGACGCAGTAAACGCATTCATGAAACACAAGAACTTCAGGCGAGGCAACATGGTTGTTTCCCATTGGCGAGGACAAACCGAGATGTACCTACACAACAACCTCATCGCTGAACACTACTCGGACGGACGAATCCTCATCAGTAATGCAGGGTGGCCTACGGTCACAACCAAAGAACGACTCAACGCTATACCTCATGTAAGTATTTACCAACGTAACTTCCAATGGTATCTCAATGGTGAGGCATGGAACGGCAACTGGATTGAGGTTTATAACTCGGCAAAGGAA
>Ga0213865_10002084_pt1 | contig 12720 bp, 18 predicted proteins | sample PICome_6_FD_160100 | JGI IMG/M metagenome (GOLD analysis project Ga0213865, IMG submission 160100) | Coastal seawater microbial communities near Pivers Island, North Carolina, United States - PICO282 | ecosystem: Environmental > Aquatic > Marine > Coastal | place: USA: North Carolina...
GATCAATTCCATCTAAACTGTCTTCGTTAGATTCAAATCTTTGTGGTGGTAAATTATTTTTTCTTTGATTTATTAGTTTTGACTGTTCTTGATTAGCTTGAGATATTCTAGCAGACTTTGCATTTTCCCTTTGAGTTTCTCTTTGAGAAAGTGCTTTTTCTGAAATGTCTCTTAACTTGATATTATAATCAAACTCTTCAGCCATTAATTTACTTTTAAGCATAGCCTCATTATTTTGCTTTTCAATCTCAAAAGCTATCTCAGCTTGTTTTAATTGCATCTTACCTTGTATTTCAGCTTGTTGCTTTTGCATCTCCATCTGTGATTTCATTTCTTGAGATTTTAATGCCTGTTGAGCCTGCATTGCTTGAGCCTGCATTGCTTGTTGTTGCTGCTGCTCTTGTAATGCCTTACGTTTTACTTTAAGTAATTGGTTAGCAAGTTTAATGTTTTTAATCTCTCTAATATCAATTGCATCCTCTAGATTAATATCTCCCTTAGATAAAGCCATTTGTATATTAGCTTCTAATTGTGCTTTTTGTTCTTCGTCTGGAGCTATTTCAATAAATATACCAAAATCGTAGATGTATAAATCTTTTATCTGATTAAGAATACTAACATTATACTTACCTATGGCATTAGCAAAATCATCTTTAAAGTCTGCGTACTGCAATATGTCGGCAACCCTATAAGTTATAGCTTCAGCTAAACTTCTATATATATACAAAGAGCCTTCAAGTATATGCCTAGTCGCAACATTAGAATTTAATGCTGCCAATTTCTGTAAACCAACCAAAGAATTAGGATCAGGAGTAGAAGCATCTCTAGCTTCATTTAAACCTGTCACCTGTCTAATCATTCCTAAATAATGATTGTAGTTTGCAATAAGCATCTGTGTTTTACTTGCACCAGAACTTGATTGTAGTTCTTTAATTGGAATTTTACCTTGATTATAGTCTCCATCTTGAGTATAACTTCTACCAATTACAGAACCTGTTTGGAAATATAATCTTAAAGCATCTTCTGGATTGTAAGCGTTTCCTGTTCCTAAGTCTACTTCATTTAATCCATCAGCATCAATATACACACCATCAGGTACGACCCTTGAAATAACTTGTTGAAGTTTCAAGTGAGTTATTTGTATTAAGTCTGCAAATGGAATCATACGTCTAGTTAAAGACTCAATAACCCCTTTATACATTCTTGGTGCAACTGCTACATAATTTGGAAGTGCGTGTTGTTGAGCAGATTTAGGTCTTACCATATTCTCAGCAAGTTCCCACTTTAAAAGAATATTTGTACCCATAACCATTACTCCTTCATACCACACATCAATGGTTTTTTCCATTTTTTCAAACCTTCCTTCCTCCATCATTTCTACTGGAGGATTGAATTGATCATCTTTTTCTATAACCTTAGTACCACCGTTTTCTAATATCTTTTTTTTGTAAACCACTTTTTTAGTAGTCTTATAATTAAAATACATTAATGTAACAGTGTCTCTATAAAAAATATCATTTTCATAAAACTGAGCCACATTGTAGTAGTCATACCAACTTTGAGAATACTTAGATATTTCCTCTAAATCGTCTTTGGTTAAAGACTGGTCAATCTTCATTAACTCAGTAATTGGAAGTGTTTTAATTTCTCCCCAATAGAAACAGTCTTTAAAGTGTGGGTCTTCTGTATAACTATAAACAATATTTGCAGGGTCTACATATTTAATTTCAACACCTGCTCCTGGCAAAAACTCATGCTTTGTACAACCAATACCTAAAACAGTTAAATCATAGTCAACTCTTTTTCTTATATCGTTATAATGATTCTCTGAAAAAATAGTGTTTATAGCTTCCTCTTCAGCAATCTCAATGGCAGGCTTGTATTTAAGCTGCATATATAGGTTTAGCTCTTCATCAGTTTGAGGAAGGTCATCAGGGTTCATTACAAAGGGATCAGCTCCTGTTTCTTTTTGAACAATCTGCAGTATATCTTTTGCTGCTGCTTGACCTTGTATCATATCTTGATACTTACTTCTTTGAGCCTGTGACATTGCATCTTCTGCATATGCCTTTACATCAAACAAACGATCATTCATTCCATTTACAACAACATCTACAAACTTAGGAATAATTGGGACTGGTGTCCAGTCTAAATTTAAATAACTCAAGTCTCCATCAACTGCTAGTTCATTTTTATACTTAGCAACAGATTGTTCACCTCTAGCATAAAGACGAAGCCTGTAAAAATCTCTCCACTGATTATAGTATCTACATTGATTTCCATCTTTTTTGAACCACTCATACTGAATAGCCTGACCTATTTGTAAGCCAAATTCATCTGAAGCTTTTTCACTATCAGAAACAAACTGACTCGGAAACCCAACAGAAGAAACATTTATTTTTACGTCTTTCATTTATCTTATTATTTCACTACGACTTCCTTTATTGTTGTACCTAGCAAAGTTAACAATAATATTTGATTGTTTTTTTATAGGTTGATAGAGGTGTCTTTGACACGCCATTATTGCTAAACCTGAACTAATAGAAGCATCAAACTTTGTTCTATTGCTTATATCAAACTTTGCCCAATCCTCTAGTGTTCTAGTAAAAGGCATGTAACCCATTTCATCTGGACTTATTAATCCTACGTAAGATTGAATATAAGACTCAATAGCTGCTGCGTGAGCCTGCTTTACCGCCTCGCTTGAGTTAGGTATGCCTCCAAGTTCTTTTTCTGTCTTAGAGAGCTTGTGTTTAATTTTATCTGGTCGATTAATACTAAATGCTCTGTAGCCTCTATTTTTAAAATGATATAATAATCTAGGCTTATTGTTTTCTACCAATATAGGCATACCATAAAATACACATGCCATCAATACTTCCTCAAAAAATATTTCTGCAGTTTGAGGTCTTGCTACATACTCTAAAAAAAACTGATTACTAGGAGCATCATCCATATTAAATTTTGTAATTCCATGCAAAGCACCATTTGAAGCTCCACCTCCAACTGTTCCAGATATGTCATAGCTATCACAACCAAAAGCACCAAGATGCTCGTTTGCAGGAAAAAAATCACCTCTATGGTTTTTCTTATACCTATTCTGCATATTTTTTTTTGGTATCCAACTTACTAAAAATCTACCTCTAGTATTTGGAGTCCATATAACCTCAGTGTCTTTGATTCCATTCTTCCAGGAGAAAGAGCCACGAGTTGTATGGTGTTCTTGTATAAGTGAATCGTTGTAATCAATCTGCTGATATATTCGTGTGAGATTAAACAATGACTGCTTGCTTTCATCCCTAAACGCATGAGATTCAGTACGAGGAAATTGTCTGTAAAACTCATTTAAAGCATCAGGATCATTTTTTAAACTTTCAACTTCGTTGTTCCAGTAATCAATAACATCCTCCATAGGCATCCCATACTCATCAATATATCCTTCAAAGTTCCACTCCATTGGTATAAACAAAGAATACAAGCCACTTTTGGTTTGACCATTATTACTTCTTTCATGTGGATTAGAGTCATAATACAGTTTTTTAAACTCTTCACCACCCTTATTTAATGCATTTGATGTTGAACCCATCATGCACTTTCCAATAATTCTTCTACCTAGTCTTAAACAAGTTTTGGTAACACGATAATTATTTAGTATATTGTTTGGCTTTAGCCATTTACCACTTTCATCATGTGCTAGTAAAAGCAACTTTTCCCCATCATAAGAGTTATCATCTGTATTCTTCCAGTCAATAGTGGTATCCAAGCCTTCCATTTCTTCATCATCAACATCATACATATTTTTTTTAGTAATCTTGGATGCAGGAATTCTAAACGCCAACTCTGTTTTAGGTTTATCCATACCATCCTGCACAGGTTTAAAAAAGAAGGGATAGTTTCTAACAATAGGAACAACCTTATCTGTAAACATTTTTTTTGCATCAGAACCTGACTTAGACAAAATACCTATACGAGAGTTTTTAGATATTGTCCCAACATTTGCACACTCTTCGGAAGCCATAAATGAAAATCCAGAACGTCTAATTTTTAAATATATCATTCCGAAACATCTAAGGTCTGCTTTACATGCCTCCCAAAAAATGTAAAAAATTCTATTAGCTTCTCTAAAGTCAGGATACCCTACATCAATCTTTGTCCATTGAAGGTACATGTAGTGTGACCCTGTAATGTATGTGTATGTTTTGTTGTTTATAAACCAATAACCTTGTTCTCTTTTATCAAACTCATCTTCGATGTAATCTATCCACTTAGCTTTAAAAGTGTTGGGTTGCTGATTCCATTGAAATATAGATTGTATTTTTAAGATTGCCTTTGGAGGCTCTTTTCTTTCCCACTTATTGTTGTCTCTTTGAAGAGACTCTGGAGCTTTAGGTAATCCAATTCTAAGTCCGTTAATTTCATATACCTCACCAATCTCTCCTGTTTTAGATATTACAACAACCTCATACTTTTCATCATAGCCATATTTCCATGACCTATTCCTATTCTTTTTTTTAAGAATACCTTTAGGTATGTAGTTATCTACAACTCTGTATAAACTATGAAGACCTTCGTTCTGCAAATCCTTGTTTTGTATCTAGTTTACTTGGACCTCGTTCTTCGATTTCCATTAAATTTTTTTCATTTTCTATTCTAGTCAGTATATCAAACGCATCAAATATTGCTAGTTTTTTTGTTGCTGCAGCATTTTTTAATCTGTCAGCAGCCAACTCATCCTCTGGGTCAGGCTTTATAATGTCTTCTTTTGCAACCTTAATAAGTTGCTCTACGGCTCTCATCCCTGCCTGAATAATATTCTTTTTTAAAGTTTTTGAGTCCATTGCGATTCGGATTATATTTAATTCTTGGTCGTTTTTTTCTTTTTGGCTTATCACTCATAATTTTATTGTTATTTGATGGTCAAACATTCGATATAGTTTTTCTCCATCTACTTCAAACTCGTATTCACTTTCAGGTTTAAAACAGACCTTATCACCTGGATTTACATTTTGTGAACGCAGGTAGTTGTTGCTATACTTTATTTCACCAACCAATGGTTCTTCATTGGTGTTCTTATATAAGTAGTAGTCTTCTGTAGGAAGAGGCTTAGTAAAGCAATACCTTCCATTAGTATTCCATCGACACCCATCATGATACATGTAAAACTGATCAGGCTCAACAAAAAATAAATCATCCATAAAAAAACTTCTTCCACTTTTACGTCTACCTTGCATGTCATTGTAAAACTTAAATACGTTATGATGGACTAATAATTTATCTCCTGGTTTAATAGGACCATTATAAACAATTGGAGTGGCAATAACCTCTGCAATTCGATTTGATGCTTTGTGGTTTTCCTCTGAAGTATTTGTTATAAAGTCTACATCACTTATTTTTTTAGTGTTGTTATACCTTTTATTGTCTAAGGGTTTGGTGATAAATAAGTAAGGTGATTTCATTAGAAGTTAATATTATACTCGATAGATACAGGCATATTAACAAACTGCTTCCATAACACAATTTCTTTAGTATATGTAGATTCAATCCATATTTTAAAAGAGTCATTAATGTCATTATACCGTATATGATGAATTTTATATGTACCCTTTAGTATTTCTTGACCCACAACATAGTGCATAGCTCCACCTTTGTAATCAGGACCTACTGCTATCTTACGAATATCATTCATTTAATTTAATTTGATTTATAACAAATATAGGTAAAAAAAAATACCCCTGATTTAACAGAGGTACTTTATGCGAAGAGGAGTCACTAACTGTGCACCTGGCTAACAAGTGTCACTAACTGTGCACTTGGCTAACAAGTGTCACTAACTGTGCTCCTCGCTTTTTTAACCTTAACCAGTTCTTTGAACAGTAGCATTACTGCCTTGAGAAATTTTTACGGATCGAAAATCAGCACTTCCTCTGTTTTTCGCATAAACCATTTGTATAGGATTTGATAACTCTCCCATAATATATGGTAGCTCATGGTTTGTATTTGTCCACGTAGGGTTTGGTATACCTATTGCAAATTTTAATATTAATTTATTATATCTAGAATTATCTCCAAAAGGAGTATTAGTGTTATTCCTATCTTTATCTTTAGGAGCAATTGTACAAAAACCTCTTGCTCCTGAAGCAGGGAAAGATGTGTATGGTACAAAGGGGTTACTTGGATCAAAAAGAAATTGTAATTTACTAAAAGGAATTTCAATATAAGTAGAAGGTCTTAGTGAAGCAAAATCCGTTATAATAGTACCTGTTTTTGCAATTTGTAATTCAGTATTAATATCCCATTCTGTGTCGATTGGATGGATAAGAGTATCAGGTGTAACAGTAAGTGGTGAAGTTGCCCAATTACTTCCAGGGAAGTTAGTTTGCTGATAAACACCGTTTTGATGACTCGGATGAACAAAACCTCTTTTTTTCCATAAAGTATCGTTACTAGTTATTGTTTTGCGATATCTATACAAAAAAAGTCTAGGGTTTTTATTCAACCAATCTGTTTCAATAGGTTTTTTTATACAAACTTTTGGTGACTCATTACTAGCAACAAGTACTCCTGTATTTTTTAATACGTAAATATATGGTGTAGGAATAGATAATGTGTCTGATGTGCCAATATATTCCTTTAATCCATCTACGGTAATATTTTTAGTTACATTTTGAGGTGTACCATTTTCTTGACTAATAATAATCTTATCACTTCCTTGAGGTGTAACTGTGCTATATGTACTAATCTTTGGCATAACTAATATTTTACTTTAACAAATATACTATTTTTTATTTTTAAATATTGGACCTGCTTTGTCTACAATTTTTTCAGCACTTCTTCCTATTACATAACCTCCAATACCAATCTCTAGTAGATTCCAAAACTCTGGCTCTAATTGAGGAGTTATTAAATGAGATGATAACTGAGATATAAACTTGGTATAAATAATTATAAATCCAAATGACAACATAAGGATTGGTCTCCAACTTCTCTGAAGCCAATTGCCTTTTGCTTCTGCAACTATTATTTCAGTCTGCATTTTTTGAAGCTCAAGCTCTTTCTCTTGAAGAACTTTAAATATTTCATTCTTGGCTTTTATTCTTTCTTCGTCACTAGTAAACAACTCATCAATAACATCACCAATTTGCTTAAATACTTTTGTGCCAAAAAATTCTAATATTTTTTTCATGCTAATAAGTCCACATTACTTGTTGAGTTTTATCAAAATCTAAATCTACATGTATAAAAGTATCAGCAACTCCTATTCTTTGAAACCCTGTTTCTTGAAGCAGATATATTAAATAAAATCTATCTGTAGAATTAGTGCATTTAATATCAGCAGCTAATCCATACATGTGACTTGATCCCTTTGATGTTTCTGTTTTAGGTTTCCCCCCAACTGCAGCATTATGCTCTTCTGTTCTGTAACCACTATTTACAATAATAGGTTTACCAAACTTTTCTCTAACTTCGTCAAGCATTTCAAGAAAGTCTTCGTTCATCAGCGAACCACTACCAGGCATGTCTGGAGAATCAAATTCATCATAGGTAAAGTAGTTCATTTTTTTTCTTTGTAGTTAGCATAAATTCTTTGTGCAGTATATACTATTGATGCAAGTAATAATATTATTTTCAGCACTTCCTCTATTTCACTAAATGAAATTACTAGTGCAATACTGTTTAGTAGGTATATTTTCAAATCCGATATGGTCATTTTATTAAACATCTTTGTATTGATAATTTATTTGAACGTCTATCAACCAAGAATTAGTTTTAATATAATGATATGTAATACTTGATTTCATACAAACAAAGTTAATAAATTTATTTATATGTTATTTTGTAAGAATTTGTATCTATTTTCCCAGTTATAAAAACAAAAAAGAATAAAATATTCTCTTAAATCCTCTCTTCCTACCATTCTCAAAAAAAGGTCTACTTCTTTTTCTGATGGTGTTACACGAGCTTTATCACACTTAATGCAAAACTCATATAACAATCCTATCACTTTTTAATAAATTTTAGCTATAAACCTGGAGGAGTTGGAGGAAAAAATATCATATTATTGTTATTATGTTGTTAATGTGATACTCCATCCTTTTGCTACTAAATTATCCCTAGCTGCTAAACCTGTTGCACTCGCTACTTGACCACCACTCTGTGCAAATGTACCGTTACTAACACCGCTTGTGTCTAAACTAACAAGTATGTCGTCTATTGATTGAGTTGATAGGTCTGTATCTGTAAATGCATCTATATAGTTTGTGGCTATGTTAGTATCAAATGCGTTGGTAGGGAATGTTGTAAGGCTATTACAACCATTCCAAGCACTAAAGAAATTAGTACCACTACTTGTGTCTATTAATGGGAATGATGTTAGACTTGTACAACTTTCCCAAGTACCACCAAAATTAGTACCACTAGAAGTATCTAATTGTGGGAATGATGTTAGACTTGTACAACTTTCCCAAGCGTTACTAAAATTAGTCCCACTACTTATATCTATTAATGGGAATGACGTTAAACTTGAGCAATTCTTCCAAGTATCTAAAAAAATAGTACCACTACTTGTGTCAATTAATGGGAACGAAGTAAGTCCAGTGCAATTTCTCCAAGCACCACCAAAATTAGTACCACTAGAAGTATCTAATTGTGGAAATGATGTTAGACTTGTACAACCAAACCAAGATTGGTTAAAAAGTAGTCCATTACTTGTATCTATTAATGGGAATGACGTTAAACTTGAACAATTAATCCAAGCATTACTAAAACTAGTAGCACTACTTGTATCAATTAATGGGAACGAAGTAAGTCCAGTGCAATTTTGCCAAGCCAAACTAAAACTAGTAGCACTACTTGTATCAATTAATGGGAATGATGTAAGGCTTGAGCAAAGAGTCCAAGTATAAACAAAATCAGTAACATCTCCAAAATACCCTATATCAGTTGCACTAATAACCATATTAGAACAACCAAAAAAAGCACTATTTTGACTTGTGCTACCTAATGCATATATACCAAAGTTTTTTATATTTAATAGCTTTAACTTATCTCCACCGTTAAAAAAATACATATAAGGAAAACTTCCGCTTATATAAATGTCATAAGTACCTGCACTTGGGAATGTGATAGTAGTATCGCCTGTGTTACCAGTTATAGTTTGACCATCACTTGTTTCAATATCGTAATTAAAGGCTTGTGTAATACCTGTTGTACTTGTAGGTATGGTAAATTGATTAGATGCAGACGTACCTGCGTTATCTGTCTTGACTGTTATGATAAAGCGGTTATCTACTCCACCACCACCTGATCCTTGAAGTGTAGAAGAATAAATTGCATTTGCAATAGATATATACATATTACCAAAGTGCTAAAATATTATTTGCAGTTGTGTTGGTTGCAAAAACTCTTACCACATTTACTGGCAAAAATCCTCCATCTGGGAAGCCTGTAAACACAACATCATCACCTCCTGCGGTTAATACTCGTAGGTCACCTCCTGTGCCTACATACAACACACATCCATTGTTACCTCTTCCGTTTTCATTAGAAATACTAGGAATGTCTACTGTATCACTTGGTGTAACTGATGAAGCTCTACTTGCTTGTAATTTTTGATATGCCATTTTATATTTATTTTACGTGTTGAAATATTACTGTTACCTCTACATCTTCTCCTGAATCTGCAAACCCTGTTGATGGTATTGCTGTAAATGCAAAAATATCACCTACATTAAAAACTTTATCTACTTGAGAAGATAAATCTTCAATAAATCCTGGGTAATCTCCTGAGCTACCATCCCAAACTGTATCTAAATCTATATAATCTGTCCAATTTGATGCATTAACCAACTGGGCATTTATATCGGTACATCTAGAAACTTTAAATGATACCTGAGCACCGCCTGCTGCAGCTTGATAGCCATTAATTGATGACCATTTTACAGAAATTTTTGAAACAATACATTTTGATGTAATAACAATATTCCCTAAATGATCTGCTTGAGTAATTGGATTTACTCCCCACGATACAGTATCACCACCTAAAACATCTGAAGTTGCCCCTCCAAAATTTATAAATGTCCCTGAAAAAGTATCAGTCTTAAAGTCTTCTATAGTATAAACGTCTCTTTGAGAATTTGCTTGCTGCGATCCTAGATTTTTTGTAACTACACTTGGAGCTACTCCATGAAATTGTGTCCCTTGTGGTATCATTTATTTTATTTGTTATATGGAAATTTTCTATTCAAAGAATCTCGTCTTTCAGAACACCCACATGGTTTACCTGTCGCCTTAGCAACAGTATTAACAACTTTTTTAATTCCAGTTGCAGTTGTAAACTTTTCAATTGAATCTCCTAAACCTTTTGATCTTTGATTTAATTTCATTATTTATTGTATTAAGGTGCTGTATCTTTCCCTACTGATGTTATAACAATACTTTTAATGTCAACAACGTTTGTTCTTAAATTCGGTAATTGATATAAGTAATCAGAAAGAATCTGAACTAATTTAGTTCCATCACCATCAACCTGTGTTCTAAAAGTCAAAACCTCATAGTCACTACCATTGTTGAAATAAATACTCATGTTTTGATTACTTGCTTGATTTCCACCTTCATGAATATGAGAAATGTTATTTGCATTAATCGTAACTTGAGGCATTCCTGAAAAACTTGTATTTATAGTAAACCACATGTTTTTATAATTTTATAATTTTATTATTTTCTTATTAGTCCTCCTATTTTTTTCTTTACATTATTGATGCACTCATAAGACATGTTATGATCTCCTGAGTATGCATGACCTGTTTTCTTCTTAGCCATCGCTTTTGATTCATCTCTACGAGACTTCATAGACTGAGACTTCTTTCCATTTTTTGCTCCTAAAGATTCATCTAATCTTGAATTATAACCTTGTTTTTTCATAATGTAAAGTTTTATTTAACAAATATACTAATATTTTCCTTGTCTATTTTTTGGACTAGATTTAGTACTTCCACCTTTACCTGCCCATAAGTTTTTACACGCCCAATAACGTGCTGTTAATTTATTTTTTGCAGTTCCACACTTATGTCTAGCTCTAAAACTTTTTCTAGCAGCAGCACTATAGTTGTGACCATATCCTTTTGCACCAAAATGAATAAGTTTTTCTTTTCCACCTGCACAGGCTTTAACCATTTTTTTCTTACCTGCCCTATCTGAACGTCTTGGCTTGTTACAAGCCATTTTACTTTTATCTGCCATTATGTTGATTTAGCTTGAATTACTATCCAGTTACTACCATCCGACCAAACTGCAACTCCGTTATATGGTTTGTTTATTTGATATGTTGCAGCACCATCAATAGTTTCTCCAGTTATAGCTGCTATATCTACCTTGTCACTTGCAGTAACAGTAGCATCGTTTACTATTCTTAAAAACCTATATGGTATTGTAGTTGCTGAAGGCAACGTTAAAGTAAAAGTTCCTGAACCTCCTGACCATGTCAGGTCAATTATATTTTTTGTAGTATTAATAACTGAACTTCCACCAGGAGTTGCAGTAATAAACTCAGGTTCTATTATTGCAGTTGCACCAAACTCAACCTTAGAAGCTATCTCTTCTATAGTATAGGCATCTCTCATAGCGTTTGCCTGAGATGAACCCTTGTTTTCTGTATCTACAAAAGGTGCTACTCCATGAAATTTAGTACCATCTGGTATTGCCATTACTTAGTGTATTTTTTAGTTACTTTTGCAGCCTTAGTGTTTGAAACAAACTGTTTCTTACCACCTGAAGCCTTCTTTTTTCTAGCCGTTTTAGCTCTTTGTCGTTTACTTAATGCTCTTGCCTTAGCCAATGGAAGACATCTGTCTGGATTCTTCTTATTTTTGCTAGTACCACACTCGCCTAAGATTTCCCCATCAGTTCCAATACGTACCCACTTTTCTGCTCTCCATTTAGCTAGCTCACCCATTACTTTTTAGTCTTTGGTTTTGGCTTTGGTTTTTTAGCTAGTTTTACTTTTTGAGTACAAGGTTTTCCGTATTTTGCCATGATTATTTATTTTTTCTTTTTCCTTCGTTCAATTGCTTACTTGCTTGATTTCTATAAGATTCTGCAATTTCTTTATGAGACTTACTCCTCCAATTTGGATAACCTCCTTCTCTAGCTGCTTTGTTTCCAGAATCTATATTTGCAACCCATCCTTGTTTCTTTGCTAATTCCTCAGCTGTCTGAGTAGTATAATTTTTACTTTTCCAATTAAATGTTTTTTTACCTGATTTTCTTGCTCTTGAAAAAGCAGTTCTAAAACTTGGTTCTGTCGTTTTTGACAACGGTGTTTTTAAATCTCTTTTCATAATGTTATTTTTTTCCGTACTTAGGGTCTTTACAATACTTACTAGCAGCCATGTTTGCATATGCAGATGGGTACTTGTCAAATGTTCTCTTTGCCCAGGCAATTCCTGCAGGACAAATCTTGTTTCCTTTTGTTCTACCTTTCTTTGCCATTAACTTTAGGTGATAGACCTTGAAGACCTTGAAGACCTTGAAGACCTTTTATTTTAGTATACTTGTCAGACACATATTTTCTTTTTGCATCTTTTTTCTTTTTCCTGTTAGCTGCTATGGTTTTCTTTTTGTTAGCCATTGCATCTGCAGTAAGCTTTTTATTTTGTGACCTTAAATTAGCTATTGCCTTGGTAGTACTTTCCCTAAAAGTTGAGGTGTCATTCTCTTTTTTTT
>Ga0213865_10002085_pt1 | contig 12715 bp, 13 predicted proteins | sample PICome_6_FD_160100 | JGI IMG/M metagenome (GOLD analysis project Ga0213865, IMG submission 160100) | Coastal seawater microbial communities near Pivers Island, North Carolina, United States - PICO282 | ecosystem: Environmental > Aquatic > Marine > Coastal | place: USA: North Carolina...
AGAAGGTGAGAGTGGTCGCAGAACTATCAATCAGATAACACGCTGGTTGACCATTGCGATTTGTGTTGTTCAAGCTCCGGCTTATCTGTATGGATTGGGTGCGCTTGGGGTTCCAGACTCTGCTTTCTTGCTCGGTAAAGGGCCTACCTTTATTATTACTTCGGTTATCATATTGGTAACAGGAACCATATTTGCGATGTGGTTGGGTGAAAAAATTACAGATAAGGGAATTGGAAATGGAATTTCTTTGTTGATTACTGTCGGTATTATTGCTACAATGCCATTGTCTTTTGTGCAAGAATTTGTCTCTCGTGTAACTGAAAACAACGGTGGACTGATCATGATTTTAGTCGAGTTGGTGATTTGGATTATTGTCAATGGGCTTTGTGTGCTTTTGGTTTTGGCGGTTCGTCAAATTCCGGTTCAATATGCACGTCGTACAGCAGCTGGAGGATATGCAAAAAATCAAGGGAGTGCTCGTCAATACATTCCATTAAAACTCAACGCATCAGGCGTTATGCCAATTATCTTTGCGCAAGCGATCATGTTTGCACCTGCATACCTCGGACAAGCGATTGGCAACAATGCTGTCGGTCAATGGATGCAAGCATCTTTCTCTGATATTTTTGGTCTTTGGTACAATGTCCTGTTCGGAATATTAATCATAGTCTTTACCTATTTCTATACTGCGATTACGGTTCCTACAAATAAGATGGCCGATGACCTAAAACGAAATGGAGGATTTATACCTGGCATACGTCCAGGCGGAGAAACGGCTGACTTTTTGGATCGTGTGATGTCGCACATCACTTTCCCTGGGTCATTGTTTTTAGCAGCTATCGCTGTGTTACCAGCTGTTGCATACCAATTGTTGGGATTACAGCAAGGTTGGGCACTATTTTACGGTGGAACTTCACTATTGATTATGGTTGGAGTTGCTATCGATACGATTCAGCAAGTCAATGCGTACTTGCTTAACCGTCATTATGACGGATTGATGACAACGGGAAATAAAAGAAAAGGATAATCATGGCAAAGCAACCTGCTATAGAGCAAGATGGACAGATTATTGAGGCCTTATCCAATGCCATGTTTCGGGTAGAGTTGGAAAATGGTCACGTTGTTACGGCACACATCTCTGGTAAAATGCGCATGCATTATATCAAGCTGTTGCCAGGAGATAAAGTAAAACTTGAAATGAGTCCGTACGACTTAACAAAAGCACGGATTACATATAGATACTAGTTATGAAAGTTAGAGCATCATTAAAGAAAAGAAGCGCAGACTGTAAGATTGTACGTCGAAAGGGGCGCTTGTATGTCATTAACAAAAAGAATCCACGATTCAAACAAAGACAAGGGTAATTATGGCAAGAATTTCAGGAGTAGATATTCCAAAACAAAAACGAGGTGAAATCGCCTTGACTTATATTTTCGGTGTAGGTAAAAGCAGAGCACAGCAGATTTTAGAAAAAGCTGGTGTGAATGTAAACAAAAAAGTTTCGGATTGGAATGACGACGAAATCGGAAGAATTCGTGAAGCGGTTTCTGCATACACGATTGAAGGAGAACTTCGTTCGGAAATTCAGATGAGCATCAAGCGTTTGATGGACATCGGTTCATTCAGAGGCATTCGCCACCGAATTGGACTTCCTCTCCGTGGACAGAGAACCAAAAATAACTCTAGAACACGAAAAGGAAAACGCAAAACTGTTGCAAACAAAAAGAAAGTAACCAAATAATCATTGATTTATGGCGAAGACGAGTTCTAAAAAAAGAAAAGTTGTTGTTGAATCTTTTGGAGAAGCACATGTTACGGCTTCCTTCAACAACATTATTATATCTCTAACCAATACCAAAGGGGAGGTGATCTCTTGGTCGTCTGCTGGTAAAATGGGCTTTAGAGGTTCGAAGAAAAACACACCTTACGCTGCTCAACTTGCCGCAGAAGATGCGGGTAAAGTTGCATTAGAAGCAGGTTTGCGTAAAGTAAAAGTATTTGTGAAAGGTCCAGGAAATGGTCGTGAATCTGCCATCCGAACCATTCACAATTTGGGAATTGAAGTAACTGAAATTGTTGACGTTACTCCGCTTCCCCACAATGGATGTAGACCACCGAAAAGAAGAAGAGTATAATAATCAATCGAAGGGAATTTGTCTGACGAAGGATAGACCTTAATTCTCATTCCCCTTCAACTAAAGTAAAACTATGGCAAGATATACTGGTCCAAAAACAAAAATAGCCCGAAAGTTTGGCGAAGCCATTTTCGGAGAGGATAAAGCTTTTGAAAAAAGAAACTATCCTCCGGGGCAACACGGAAACAATCGCCGTCGCCCGAAGAAGTCTGAATACGCTATTCAGCTTATGGAAAAGCAAAAAGCAAAATTCACTTATGGGATTTTGGAGCGTCAATTTAGAAATTTATTTGATCGTGCGAGCCGAAGTAAAGGCGTTACAGGTGAAGTATTGCTTCAATTATGTGAATCTCGTTTAGACAATGTCGTCTATCGATTGGGAATTGCACCCACGAGAAGTGCAGCGCGTCAATTGGTGAATCACCGTCACATTACCCTTAATGGTTCGGTGAACAATATCCCCTCTACCCATATCAAAGAAGGCGATGTTGTAGGTGTGCGCGAAAAATCAAAATCGCTTGAGGTTGTGGAACGTTCAGTTGCTCAATCCACTGCCGTTCAGGAATGGCTATCATGGAATGAAGCTACTCTTGAGGGGACCTTGGTTTCTGTGCCAACACGTGAGCAAATCACAGAGAATATAAAAGAACAATTGATTGTAGAACTTTATTCAAAATAATTTAGAATGGCATTATTTAATTTTCAAAAGCCCGACAAAGTAATAATGATTGAATCCACAGAGTTTGAGGGGATTTTCGAGTTTCGACCTCTTGAGCCTGGTTACGGATTGACAATTGGTAACGCGTTACGTCGAGTGATGTTATCCTCTCTTGAGGGGTATGCCATTACTTCTTTGCGCATCAACCAAGTTGACCACGAATTTTCAACGCTCCCTGGAATCGTTGAAGACGTAACCGAAATGATCTTGAACTTTAAGCAAGTTCGCTTAAAGCAACAAATCGATGCAATGGATGATGAGACAGTAAGTGTAGCGGTTTCCAATCAGGATAAACTCACTGCTGGAGATTTACAGAAGTTTATCTCTGGTTTTCAAGTCCTCAATCCAGACTTGGTGATTTGTAATATGGATAAGAGCGTTAACCTCAATTTTGAGTTTACGATTGACAAAGGGAGAGGATATGTGCCTGCTGAAGAAAATAAAAAAGCAACAGCACCGATCGGAACCATTGCCATTGATTCTGTTTACACACCAATCAAAAACGTGAAATACAGTATTGAGAACTATCGCGTTGAGCAAAAGACAGATTACGAAAAACTCATTTTCGAAATTGCGACCGATGGGTCTATTCACCCGAAGGATGCTTTAACGGAAGCTGCCAAGACTTTGATCCACCACTTTATGTTGTTCTCTGATGAGCGAATCACCTTAGAAGCAGATGAAATCGCACAATCTGAAGTATATGATGAGGAGTCTCTACACATGCGTCAGTTATTGAAAACAAAACTTATCGACATGGACCTTTCAGTTCGTGCATTAAATTGTTTAAAAGCTGCTGAGGTGGATACCCTTGGAGATTTAGTTTCTTTCAACAAATCTGATTTGATGAAGTTTAGAAACTTTGGGAAGAAGTCACTGACTGAACTTGAAGATCTGGTTGTTTCTAAAGGGCTCAATTTCGGAATGGATCTAAGTAAATACAAATTAGACAAGGATTAATCCCTTGTAAAAAATCGTATTATGAGACACGGAAAAAAGATTGCACACTTGGGGAGAACGGCCTCTCATCGAAAAGCAATGATGGCCAATATGGCGTCCTCTTTGATCGAGCACAAGCGCATCAATACCACTGTTGCAAAAGCCAAAGCGCTCAAGAAGTTTGTTGAACCACTAATCACAAAGGCAAAAAGTGATACGACCCACAATCGTAGAGTCGTTTTTTCAGCTTTGCGCAATAAATATGCGGTTAGCGAACTTTTTCGCGACATCGCCGAAAAAGTTGCAGATCGTCCTGGTGGGTACACTCGTATTATCAAAGTAGGAAGCCGCCTTGGAGATAATGCTTCGATGGCTTTGATCGAGCTTGTTGATTTCAATGACACCTATGTGACTGATAAGCCCACTAAAAAGCGCTCACGTCGACGCGGCGGTAAGAAAAAGGCAGATACAGCACCAGCTGCTGTTGAAGCTGAAGTGGTAGAAGACGTTGTTGAGGAAGTAAATGAGGAAGTTGCTGCTGCACCGGAAACGGAAGAAGTAGCCGTGGAAGAGACCCCAACTCCAGAGGCATCAGTAGAGGAGAAGGAAGGTGCAGAACCCGCAACTGAAGAAGTCGCTGACGACTCTGCAGAAACCACTTCTGAAGCTGATGAAAATCAAGAAGAGTCAAAAGACGATAAGCAAGAATAGTATTGTGTAAATCTTCAAGATTTTCTTAATAACTAATAAGGATAAACCATTGTGTTTATCCTTTTTTTTATGCTATTTTTGTACCAACTAAGAATCAAGATGAGTAAGTACAGTCTGCGTCCTAAAGCATTTATTTTGCTCGAAGATGGAACTGTTTTTTTTGGAAAATCCGTTGGCATCAACGGTACTGCGACTGGCGAGGTGTGTTTTAACACTGGAATGACTGGTTATCAAGAAATTTTCACGGACCCCTCATATTTTGGCCAACTTATGGTTGCCACCAATGCACACATCGGTAATTATGGTGTGAATGATCAAGAGGTAGAATCCGCTCAAATCCAAATCGCTGGGCTGATCTGTAAAAATTTCAACTTTGAACATTCGCGTCCTGCTGCAGATGAATCTCTTTTCGAGTTTTTTGAAAAACAGAACCTAGTCGCCATTTCCGATGTAGATACACGGGCACTGGTTAGCTACATCCGAGATCATGGAGCGATGAACGCTTTGATTTCTACTGAAATTGATGCGATGGAAAGCTTACAACAAAAATTACAGAAAGTACCATCAATGAAGGGTCTCGAATTGGCCTCTAAAGTTTCAACAAAAGAGCCTTATTATGAAGGCGATTCTTCTGCGCCAATCAAAATTGCTGCCTTAGATCTTGGAATCAAAAAGAATATTTTGAGAAATTTTATTTCTCGAAATGCCTATGTTAAAGTGTTTCCCTACGATACGGATTTTGAAACTATGTCTGCATGGAATCCAGATGGATACTTTCTTTCAAATGGTCCTGGTGACCCTGAGCCATTGACTGGTCCAATTGAAGTTGCGAAACAAATTCTTGCTGAAAACAAACCCCTTTTTGGGATATGTTTAGGGCATCAAATCATCGCCCTCTCACAAGGAATATCAACATATAAAATGCGCAATGGTCATCGTGGGATCAATCATCCTATTCTCAATCTTGAAACGAAAAAAGGTGAAATCACCTCGCAAAACCACGGCTTTGCCATTGACCGTGATGCAACTGAAAATAATGATAATGTATCCATCACACATCTCCATCTAAATGATGATACCGTTGCTGGTATACGTGTAAAAGGAAAACCTTGCTTTTCTGTGCAGTATCATCCAGAGGCAAGCCCAGGCCCGCACGATTCATCCTACCTTTTCGATCAATTCATCCAACTTATTCTAGACCAAAAAAAATAAACTATGAGTATTATCATTGATATCCATGCAAGACAAATTTTCGATTCCCGTGGCAACCCTACTGTTGAGGTTGATGTGACAACCGAAAATGGAGTTCTTGGTAGAGCTGCTGTTCCTTCTGGGGCTTCAACTGGCGAGCATGAAGCTGTTGAGCTGAGAGACGGAGGCGATGCTTTTATGGGGAAAGGTGTTTTAAAAGCCGTGAGTAATGTTAACGAGATTATCGCAAAAGAATTGATTGGCAATTCTGTTTTTGAGCAAGAGGATTTGGATCAGTTGATGATCGAGCTCGATGGAACACCAAACAAATCAAAACTTGGAGCCAATGCAATTTTGGGAGTTTCCCTAGCGATTGCAAAAGCTGCTGCAAATGAATTGGGAATGCCTCTTTATCGTTATATAGGAGGAACAAATGCAAATACGCTTCCTGTACCGATGATGAATATTATCAATGGTGGATCACATTCAGATGCCCCCATTGCTTTCCAAGAATTCATGGTTATGCCAATCAAGGCAAATTCCTTTTCGGACGCACTTCGAATGGGAACCGAAATTTTTCACCATCTCAAAAAAGTGCTACACAAGCGAAATCTAAGTACGGCTGTTGGAGATGAAGGCGGATTTGCGCCTGCTCTTGACGGAACTGAAGATGCACTAGACACTATATTGCTGGCAATCCAAAATGCGGGTTATCAGCCAGGTGAGGAAGTGCGAATTGCCCTCGATTGCGCTGCTGCTGAATTCTTCGTTGACGGAAAATATGATTACACCAAATTTGAAGGAGAGCAGGGTAAGGTTCGAACACCAAAAGAACAAGCAGATTATCTCGCAGAGTTGTCTTCAAAATATCCCATTGTGTCTATAGAGGATGGTATGGACGAAAACGATTGGGAGGGCTGGAAGTACCTCACTGAACAAGTTGGAGATAAGGTACAGCTTGTTGGAGACGACCTATTTGTGACCAATGTCACACGTTTGTCAAAAGGGATTGACGAGAATATTGCCAATTCGATCCTTATCAAAGTCAATCAAATCGGAACCCTTTCCGAAACAATAGCAGCTGTCGATATGGCTCACCGTGCAGGTTATACCTCTGTCATGTCACACCGAAGTGGTGAAACAGAAGACAATACCATTGCCGATCTTGCTGTTGCGCTCAATACTGGTCAAATCAAAACAGGATCAGCGTCACGAAGCGACCGTATGGCAAAGTATAATCAGCTATTACGTATCGAAGAGCAACTTGCAAATGTTGCTTATTTTCCACAAGAAAAAGCGTTTAAGGTTTTTGACTAGCGGATATTTCGCCAACTCTTCGCTTATTTGCTAATCCTATTGTATTTTTGTAGGACAAACCTAGCAAATGTCTTCAAAAGCCAAGATTGAATTTAATGGAAAGAAAGTCGAATTCCCTGTTGTAAAAGGAAGTGAGGGCGAGCACGCAATAGACGTGAAGGCCTTACGCCAACAGTTGGGATTAATCACTCTTGACCCAGGATTTAAAAATACAGGGTCATGCGAAAGTGAGATTACTTTTTTAAATGGCGAGGAAGGTGTTTTGCGTTACCGAGGCTATGGAATTGATGAATTGGCTGAAAAAGCCAACTTTTTAGAAGTTGCTTACCTTCTGATTTTTGGAGAATTACCCACACAAGAACAACATGATCGGTTTTTGCACGACATAAAAGAAGAGTCGTATGTAGATGAAGACCTTAAAAAAATACTTGAGAGCTTTCCCAAAAGTGCCCACCCCATGGGCGTTCTGTCCTCATTGACTAGCGGACTGACTGCTTTTAACCCCAGTTCTGTGGATGTCAATGCCGATGATCAAATCTACAACGCGATTGTTCGAATTATGGGTAAACTTCCAATCCTTGTTTCATGGGTCTATCGAAAACGAATGGGGTTGCCATTGAAATATGGTGACTATGCGCTTGGTTATGTAGAGAATATTGCTCGTATGATGTTCCGTAAACCGAATAAGGAATATGTCGCTAATCCAGTCATCGACAATGCACTGACCAAATTGCTGATTCTTCACGCAGACCATGAGCAAAATTGTTCGACTTCAACAGTACGTATCGTTGGCTCATCTCATGCTGGTTTGTTCGCCTCTGTTGCAGCTGGGATCTCTGCCTTGTGGGGACCACTTCATGGAGGAGCAAATCAAGCGGTTGTTGAAATGCTAGAAGATATCAAAGACGATGATGGAGATGTTCAGAAATACATCGATAAAGCGAAAGACAAATCAGACCCTTTTCGTTTGATGGGCTTTGGGCATCGCGTGTATAAAAACTTTGATCCACGTGCTCGAATTATCAAAAAAACAGCGGATGAGGTTCTCACCGACTTAGGCGTTACCGATCCTGTTTTGGATATCGCAAAAACACTTGAACAAGCGGCGCTTGAGGATGACTATTTTGTAAGTCGAAAACTTTACCCAAATGTCGATTTTTATTCTGGAATTATTTACAGAGCTATGGGTATTCCTGTCGAAATGTACACTGTTATGTTTGCTTTAGGTCGTTTGCCAGGATGGATTGCACAATGGCGCGAAATGCGAAAACAAAAAGAACCGATTGGTCGCCCACGTCAGATCTACACAGGTGAGCAGCAACGCTATTTTGTACCCATTGAGAAAAGATAAATTATGGCAATATGCTTATTCCCTCAATTAGCAATGAAACAAACCCTCTGCAATGTGTATTGTTAGGTGTAGCTGATCAGAGTGGATCAACCCCCAAGTACGAAGAGGCCTACGACCCAAAATCTCGCTTACATATTCTCAAAGGAACATATCCCAAGGAGCAAGACCTAATTCATCAACTCGATTTGATGCATGCTGCTTTGGAAAAACATGGGGTTGAGGTGCTGCGTCCACATATCGTAAGCAATTGCAATCAGATTTTTAGTCGTGATATCGCTTTTGTCATAGAAGATTGTTTATTCATATCAAACATTTTACCCGCTCGAGACAGAGAAATCGATGCCATTCAACATATACTTGATCGAATTCCGGATCAGAACATCCGAACAATTCCTGAAGATGTTCATGTGGAAGGGGGTGATGTGATTGTCCATAACGAATTCTTATTTGTCGGGTATTATGACCAGCCAAATTACGCAGACTATGTTACAGCACGAACCAATGCCAAAGCTTTAAGCTATTTATCTGAGCATTTTCCCCAAAAAAAAGTTATTGGCTTTGAGCTCAATAAGTCAAATAATGACCCATTCGCCAACACGTTACACCTCGACTGTTGTTTTCAACCCTTTGGCAACGAATTGGCCATTGTATGCCCCGAGGGATTTATGCATCGAGAGGATGTAGCGTGGATTGAAAATCATTTTGGGTCAGAAAATCTGTTTTTCACCGATAAGCAAAGCATGTTTGAAATGCAATCCAATCTTCTAAGTGTTCGTCCCGACTTGGTAATTTCAGACCCTTCCTTTACAGCAGTCAACAAATGGTTGAATACCAAAGGAATCCAGATTGTTACAGTTCCCTATGACGAAATTTCAAAACAAGGTGGCCTATTTCGCTGCTCAACACTTCCCCTAATTCGAAAAGTATGAACAAGCAAACCTCTGACCAGTTGTTGATGATCCGTCCGAGCTGTTTTTATACCAATGAACAGACGGCAACAAACAATTATTTTCAACATCAAACCCAAGAGAGTCAAGGTGCTACAACCGCCAAAGCACAGCAAGAGTTTGACGGCTTTGTCAGCGAACTGCGCTCTCATGGAGTTGCAGTTTATGTTTGGCAAGATTCGATTGAACCGAATACCCCAGATGCTTTGTTTCCAAATAATTGGATTTCTTTTCACAACCCAAAAACAATCGTCACCTATCCAATGTACGCTGTCAACCGTCAAATGGAGGTGAACAAGGCACCCATCGAATTCCTCGAGTCAAAAGGGTTTTTGTTTTCAAATCAGATTGATTTTACCTCTTTTATTTCATCGAATCTATATTTGGAAGGAACAGGCAGCATGGTGTTGGATCGCGAAAACCAGATTGCATATTGCGCACGTTCGGAGCGAACCAACCCCATTTTGATTGATATGTTTTGTAAAAAAATGGGATACTCTGCCGTGGTGTTTTCTTCTTTTCAATCTGTCAATGGACAACGACAACCGATTTACCATACAAATGTTATGATGAGTATAGGTCTTGACTTTGCTGTGGTTTGCTTGGATTCCATCGATGAGACTAAAGATCGAAATGTATTGATTCACAGTTTGGAAACGACAGGAAAAACGATTATTGATCTAACGGAGGAGCAGATTCATCAATTTGCGGGAAATGTTTTGGAGCTACAATCAAACAAAGGGGATCGGCTGCTTGCGATGAGCACATCGGCCTTTGATGCGCTAACAGATTCTCAAAAATCAGCGTTGTCATCAAAACTCACAATGGTTCATTCTCCTTTACCGACAATCGAACGATTAGGAGGAGGTAGTGCACGTTGTATGATGGCAGAGTTGTTTATATAGGGTTTTCGGTGTATTTAGCTTTAAACTCCATAATCTTTGAAAAAAATTTACTTGTGTGTTTATCAGAATGAATTTCGATTTTCTGCCCATCAGCATGAATGGAATAGCTATTGGATTTTCCTTTAAACACACTGAGTTTATAGAATGGGATCACCATGGCATAGGTTTCTAGCAGACTTCGAAATCGAACAATGATGCCTTTGGGTCGGATTTCGATATTGCACACATCGAGGTTGTTATCAAGTAAGAGTAAGTTCGCAATTTTGGGACTGCTGCTAACAATCTGAAGTTTTGGCGATCCAACTCCCGAAAACTTAATCCGATCTCGTAAGTTGAATGGTTTGCCAACCAAATCAGTTATGGTTAACTCTTGCTTTGAATCGTTATAGGAAACATTCAATAACATGATTGCAAAGGTAAACTAAACTCAAGTCAAAAGAACTTATCTTTGCAAACAAATAGAGCTTATGCGATTGGTAGATAAAATCCAACAAAATGTTCAAAAGTTCGCAATTGACCAGCACAGCACGCAAATCGATGCTGTGGAGATACAGCCCACAAAAAAAGACCATGATGGCGATTTAACGGTCGTTGTTTTTTCTCTTCTTCGTTTTATAAAATCCAAACCCGCCGATTTGGCCGATGCGCTAGGCACATACTTAGAAAATCAGATCGAGGAAATCAAGGCGTATCATGTGATTCAAGGTTTTTTGAATTTGATCATTGATGACGTCTATTACCTTCGTTTTTTATCGGATATACAACACCCAGAAAATTTTGGAATTCAGCCAGTAACTGCCGACAGCAAAAAGATATTGGTTGAGTACTCTTCTCCCAATACCAACAAACCCTTACACCTCGGTCATATTCGAAATAATTTGTTGGGGGCATCGGTATCCCAGTTGCTCTCTTCTGCAGGATACCAAGTTCACAAAACCCAAATCATCAATGATCGTGGGATTCATATTTGCAAATCAATGGTCGCATGGAAAGCTATGGGAAATGGCGAAACTCCCGAATCGACAGGGGAAAAGGGAGATGCACTAGTTGGCAGATATTATGTTGCTTTTGACACAACATACAAAAAACAGCTAGCCGAATTGATTGAATCTGGAATACATGAGGAAGAAGCAAAGAATCAGGTTCCGATTCAACTAGAGGCGCAAGAAATGCTTCGTGCATGGGAGGCAGGTGACGAAACTGTTCGTGCACTGTGGACCAAGATGAATGCTTGGGTCTATGACGGTTTTGCAGAAACCTATCGAGAGCTTGGGGTGTCTTTTGATTCATATTATTATGAAAGTGACACCTATTTATTGGGGAAAGATATCATTGATCAAGGTTTGTCTTCTGGAGTGTTCTTCCAAAAAGATGATGGTTCAGTTTGGTGCGATTTAAGTGAGGAGGGATTAGATGAAAAACTCGTCCTTCGTGCAGATGGCACCTCTGTTTATATCACACAAGATTTAGGTACTGCCTTATTGCGGTACAAAGATCACCCGGATATGAACGGGATGGTGTACACAGTCGGTAATGAACAGGATTATCATTTTAAGGTCTTGTTTTTGATTTTAAATAAATTGGGCTACGATTGGGCTTCACAACTTCATCACTTGAGTTATGGAATGGTTGACTTGCCTTCTGGCAAAATGAAGAGTCGTGAGGGTACGGTAGTTGATGCAGATGGTTTGATGCAAGAGATGCGTGATACAGCGCAGAATATTGCATCTTCTCTTGGTAAACTCGACGGATTGGACGAACAAGAGAAAAACGAGCTATATCATCAGATTGGTATAGGTGCTTTGAAATACTATATTTTAAAAGTGGACCCAGCCAAACGCATTCTTTTCAACCCAAAGGAATCTGTTGATTTTAACGGAAATACAGGCCCTTTTATCCAATATGCCTATGCCCGGATTCAATCAATCGTAAAGCAATCGAATGATTCAAAGAAGAATATTTCCTTGGAAATACCTCTCGATGAAAAAGAGAAAGAATTGTTGAAGTGGCTAGAGTTATACCCCCAAACCATTCAAAATGCAGCGGAGCAGCACAGCCCTGCACTTGTTGCAAACTATGTTTATGAATTGGTCAAACGCTTTAACTCCTATTATCAAAAAGTTGTGATCTTGTCTGATAATGAATACATACGTCAATTTCGAGTGCGGCTGGCTAGCCAAGTCGGACATGTGATTCAATCGGGGATGGGAATTCTCGGGATTGAATGTCCTAAGCAGATGTAAAAAAACCACCCGAAGGTGGTTTTTTTTTAATTTAATACGGTTGGTGATTGCTTATTTTGTCTCCTTAACAGCAGCTGCATAAACAACTAAACCAAATCCAATTTTGTTGATTGCATCACCGATGTTGTACACGACATTCATGTCAAGTCCAACGTTTGCCATTCCAGCATACCATAAGCTTGGGTCAGCTTCTGCTGTTCCAATCATATACCCTAATGGGTAGATTGCCCAACCTACAAGTACAAACCAGAATAAGGT
>Ga0213865_10002086_pt1 | contig 12712 bp, 16 predicted proteins | sample PICome_6_FD_160100 | JGI IMG/M metagenome (GOLD analysis project Ga0213865, IMG submission 160100) | Coastal seawater microbial communities near Pivers Island, North Carolina, United States - PICO282 | ecosystem: Environmental > Aquatic > Marine > Coastal | place: USA: North Carolina...
GTTTCTTTATCTAGACGCAACCAGTATTCTGCTTCTGTGCGTGTTTCTTCACTTACAATTGTAACAACTTCTTCTACTGGCTCTTCAACTACCTCATCAACGGGCTCTTCCTCAACAGGAGTTTCCTCTTCAGGTGTTTCTTCAACAACTTCTTCTGGAGCCTCTTCTTCAGGCGTTTCTTCAACAGGCTCTTCAGGAGTTTCTTCATCTGGAGTTTCCTCAACTACTTCATCAACTGGCTGTTCAGGAGTTTCTGGCTCTTCTACTACCTCATCAACTGGTTCTTCGGGAGAATCAATATAACCAATATCTGTAAGCAGTTCATCTTTGTCTTTGGTGCCCTTACCTACTTGTCCAATATCTGCTTCTGTAACGCTCATGTAAATGCCGGTGATATCACCAAGTTCTGTGCTTTCTGTGTCCAACTTGCCTGTGTTGGCAAGATCTGCCCACCACTGTTCTCTGCCATCATAAAACAGTGCCTTGTAACCACGCAACAAGTCCCATGCATCAGCAAGATTCTTTTCTACACCATCAATAGTAATAGTGTAGTTTTCAAGGTCGCTTGTATCCAAGTTAGGGTTTGCATCAACAAATTCAAAAGCCTGAACAATTTCTTGTGTGCTTAGTTTGTTATCTTCTGTCATTGTTACCAATGCACTGATAACTTCACCTGCACCACTTACAACACCAAGTTGGCCAATGTTTTGTGTAGTAGGAGTTGGGTTAAAACTGACAGGTGTATCACCGCCGCCGCCTCCTCCTCCACCGCCACAGGCAGTAAGTGCAGTTGTACCAGCAAGTAATAATGTTGTAAATGCTTTGTTCATTTGACTCTCCGTACTTTTACCTACATTACTAATGTAGCACGGATACACATGTTGTCAACCTATTTTAGTCAGATTCTAGTGGATTTGTTACATTATCCCACATGCGATACTTGTCTAATAGGTTTTGATACTGCTCCCAAGCAGCCATAAGTTCAGGATATTTGTCTCTTAGTATTTCATCATCAAATTCTGCAAACAAGTCAGGGATACCATTGATTTCTAGTGCAGGACTTGTGAAAGTAGTATCTGTATTGTATGGACTGGTATAAACATAGTCATCGCTGCCAGTGGTCCACTCACAGTTATCGATTGTCCAACTCACATCAATTTCTAATTTTTTATCATCATTGTCCAACCAATTTCTCCCATGTAACATACTTATCCTGCTCTTTAAGGAACGCTGTGTACAGTTCTTGTAGTTTATCGTATTTTTGTATGAGTGTCCAGTCTGGAGTGCATTGTTGAATATGCACCCATTCATCTGGTCTAGGCATGCCCGTACCAGGAATAAAACCTTGGGGATCGCCACCTATTATCCAACGTTTGATATGCTTTAGTTCTGGATTGGCGTAACGTGCATACACAATACCAGCGGCACGTTCGTAAATTAATGGTTCACCTGGTTTTACTTTATGATGTGTATTCTGTTGCGGCATAAAAATCTATCCCTTGTTCAGTTATACGTTTACTTCCACCTAAAAAACTTAGATCCATTGCAACAGCAACAGCAACAGGTGTGGCATGTAGTTCGTACACCATGTCAATTGCTGCCTGTGCTGTACCACCTGTTGCCATCAAGTCATCTACAATGATAACACGATCACCTCTACTAATGCTATCTTTTTGTATTTCTAATGTAGCACTAGCATATTCTAACTCGAATGTTTTGCTTACAGTAGCACCAGGCAGTTTGCCCGCTTTACGGCAAAGCACCAGTGGACAGCGTGTTCTGTGTGCAAGCACACCAGCAAAAATAAAACCTCTTGCATCTAGTCCTACAATTTTATCACAAGGCATATATTTCAACAAGTTATCATACATAAAGTTGTTTACAAGTCTAAAGCCTTCGCCTGCACACAAACTTGCTGTGCATTTAAAGTCCACACCTTGTTTAGGAAAGTCCTGATAACTTCTAATGTATGGTTTGAGATCTAAGTAATGCTTTATCATTTTACAGTTACCTGTGCTGAATAAAAAGGTTGTGTTCCCATGTTACCTGCCAGATGCCATGCACTTTGAGGAATCTTGACCCAATCGCCGGCCTTCCATTTGACAAAAGGTTCGTCTTCAATTTCAAAATAATGACCTCGCTTCCAATCTTCTAACATAATAAGATAGCGCCAAGTTTTGCCAGTGCCATATTCTTTTTGTAACAAATAGTGCTTGTCTATGTGATAAGGAATAGTTTGCCCAGGTGGAATACTGATAACACTAACAACACTGTGCGCAAAGTCTTGCGGCACTTGAGTTGCTAAATCATGCACCCAACTTGGACTTTCATCGTCAAACATTTGCCAAATACTGCTGTTTTCTGGTGTGTAATACTGTTCAGTTTCGGGGGTTTGTGTATAACATGCAAAGTAATCAACAAACTGTAAGTCTGTCAGATCCTTGGGCAAAATACGCAAGTCGATATGTCCGCTAATCACAATAATTCTCCAATGTACCTCGCCTACGCAAATCCAATGTTGCACAATGTATTCCACCACTTAGTGTCATAGCATGTCTAAATTGCACTGGCACACAATCGATGTTGTATTTTTCTAGTTCTCGCATCAAAGGTTCTTGCATGCTATCACACACTACTGTATTTGGGTCAACACTTAAAATATTCATTCCGATGTAAGGACTGCAAGGTGCAACATATCCCTCCAATTTACTTCCTTGCACTACACAATCTTCAAACCATATTTTGTCCCATTTAGCAAAAATCTCAGGACAATTATCTGGGTTGACTCTACTGCTGTTAAGTAGTACCAAACCTGGCCGTAACGGAATAATAGTGCTGTCAAAATGTGCATAACTGTACAACTCACTGTAGTGCATTTTGTATCCCATTGGTTCTAATAATCTTTTGAGCCAATGATAGCCTTTGAGATTACCGCTGTTAGATATTTGATAAAGTAAATCTCTACCAACCCTCACAATGTTAGGAGCATCAAATACAATTTCTAAATCTATTAATGTGGGCTTGCCTTCAATGTCGTCAAATTGATAACTGTCATCTAACAGTCTTGGCCTAGGTGCCGAAATCCATAATGCTCCGTCATCAAATGCTTCGTAAAATATTTTATCAAACAATCTAGTTTCATGTTGTCTAGACCTTGTTGGTGTTGGTGTTTCTATCAACATGTCTCCCAGAGGTAACACCAGATCTCTTGGGCACCAACTGTACCATCCTTTGCTGGTCCAATCTGGTGTACTGTGTTGTTTGTTCCAATCAATGATTTGTGGTCTGTGTACTTTTACACCCAGTTTGGTTAGTGTGCTTGCAAGTCCATCAGCATCTTCGTTTGCCTCATCTATTATCCACTGTGGATAAGGGCCTTCCATGTGTGCAATTTCTTCCATGGTATAATTTGCATAACTAAAACTTCTTGTGCTTATGTCTAGGCTGATGCGACTGTGGTGAGCGTGTCCTACAATTACCTCTTCTAATGGATCCCAATCATTATGTGTGTTGATCTTCATACTGTTGCTTTCTTTCTATTATTTACAGTAACTCTAACAGTGGCTGAAATAAATTTTTATTAAACTGTTGTTTACTCCATGCAGTATCAAAAAATAAACTATGATTGTGTCTAGTTCTTTTGACAGTTTCCTCATCTGTTAACTCAATATTTTTTAACATATTGACTTGGTCAATTATCTTTGACAATCTCACACTGTGATCTTGCTCATTGTCATATGACTCATCAATGATGTGATCGAATGTTTGAAATCCTTGCTGATGTAGTTGCTTGAGATAACCTGCAGGTCCCCATAACATAAAAGGATGTTCAAAGGCTATGGGCTTGTAGGTTTTTTCAGTTGGACCTAACGGCTCACTAAATGTAACACTTTCAACAATCATACTAAAGTTGGTGATGTTGTACCAGTCTGGATTTGAGTATCTTTGCCATGCATGGTCTGTAATATCAATATCATTGTGATTCAAAAGCACTCCTCGGCCTATATAACTGTGAAGGCTGTTGTCCAGATCAATTTGTTCGTATATTTGATCTCTGTGCAAGCGTTTATCATTCATCAACATCAAAAAAGTTTTTGTAATATTTGGCATCCTTGTGTATTGATGATATCCTAAATATTCATAACACAAACTTTCATTTGCTCGGAAAAACCATGGACTTGGCATTATTGTAAATACTGAATCAGGTCTATTTGGCCATGGCACTTCCCAAAGATTATCAACTGCTACTTGATACCCATTGTCTCTCCAATCAATTACCCAGTGTGTATCTAAGCAATGGGTGTACACAATACTGGCTTTTGGGTCATACGTCTCTGATGGATCAATGAATACACGTTCAAAGTATTCATCAAACAAGTGTTCCAAGTAGGGAACAACAGCATTACTCCATTTATCAGGATGTAACAATAGTTTAGGTTTACATATCATTCTAAATATTATGGCATGGTAAACAATGCTCTTACACCGTTTTCTGGTTGACGTCTGGCAAACACAACCCATTGATATACACTATTTTGGTCATGTCCTTCTTGTTCACAGAACTCTCTAAAACTGGTGCCTGTTGTATATACATCATCTGCAATGAGAAAAGGATGTGCTGGATCATCAGTTGCATATGCATTCAAACAAAAGCCCAGTGGCGCACCACCACGTGGAATACCAATTGCTGCTCTAAACGGTTCAGTTTGATATTCCATAATCATTTTTGCCAAACATTCCCATTCAGGCATGGTAATTGCATCGCACTCAATTTTCCAACTCATTGGAATACCTGCATGCGATATAAAATCTACTTTTTGAAATAGTTCCATGTTAATAACTCTGTGCTAGACGCCACATCAAGTATTCTTTACTTTCGATAGGTTCATACTTGGCTGGCTCGTTTCTTAAATTTTGTACAATAGTACCTGGTGTTGGATCCACAAAATGTGGCATACTGTAACGTGTTTGATCGATGTGTGTGTTTACAACTCTGTGCTTGGTGCTTACAAAGTAGTCATTAGTCCAACGCTGTAGCAAGTCACCAATGTTGACTACGACACCATCTTGTGCATAGGGTACAGGATGCCAAACACCTCCTAAATCCTGCACTTCAAGTCCTGGCACATCGTTGATCTGCCAAAGCAGTGTAATGGTGCCATAGTCACTGTGTTCACCAATACGCATCTGTTTTGGTAGTAGTTCACCTGTGTATGCTGGATAGTGAATAACACGGGTTGTGTTGTATGGATCCTGATGTGCATCTACAAGTGTAGTGCCTGTGTCCAGGATAGTGTCAAATTTGGACAATATACGCAGAGTAAGGTCATCAGCAATACGAATAGTTTCCAATCCATTTTCCTTAAAACCTTCAACTTCCTTGGGCCATAACTCTTCTGGCATGCGTGTATTGTTGTAGTTAAAACTTTCTTTCATGTCCTTAGGAGCAGTTGGGTCTACATTTTCTGCACCCATAATACTGTATCCCAAATTGTTTTCTGCTTGATATGAATACTGCTTTTTGGTTTCTAAGTCTAGTTCAAAGAAACCTTTCATGTCATCAAACCATTTGTGCATAGTGTGTTGATCTTTTGCGCTCAGTGTGTTAGTGAAGACAGCGAAGCCTACAGTTGTGTAGGCCTCGCGAATCTCGTCCAATACTGATTCACTTGTGAAATCAATTACTGGAATCATTATTTTGGTACCGTTGCATCAATACCCTCAACATAATACATCATTGTGTTAAGGTGTTCATCATCAGCAACAACGCCGTCTGCAAGTTGCAGTTTGCCAGTGTTGTCTTTGATAGGACCTGTAAATGCAAAGTACTCGCCATTTGAGATAGCATCTTTTACTGCTTGTGCTTTTGCTTTTACATCATCAGGCATGTTTGTGAAAGGTGCCATTTGTACAGCATCTTCATTCATATGACCAAAGTAGTCCTCAACTTGCCAGTTACCATCAATAACCTGTCCTACTTTCTTTATATAGTAAGGACCCCAGTTGTCAATGGTTGCTGTAAGTTGTGCTTTAGGAGCAAACTTGATCTGGTCACTTGCTTGTCCAAAACCCAACTTGCCTTTTAGTTCAGCAGCCTGTAGTGGAGCAGGTGAGTCAGTGTGTTGTGCTACCATGTCACAACCTTCTGCCATCATAACATTGGCAGCATCTGCTTCTTTACTTGGATCATACCAAGTGTTAACCCAAATGATGTCAATGTCAACTTTTGGATTTACACTTTTTGCACCCAAGTAGTAGGTGTTGATTTCACGGATAACTTCCGGAATAGGATATGCACCAACATAACAAATCTTGTTTGTCTTTGTCATTAGTCCTGCAATAACACCTTGAACATGACGTGCTTGATATAGACGCAAGCCATATGTGCTCATGTTGTCATGACGCTTGTAACCTGTTGCATGCTCAAACTTGACATCTGGAAATTCTTTAGCAACTTTAAGCATTGGCTCCATGTAACCAAAACTTGTTGCAAAGATAATGTCTGCACCATTGTTTGCCATTTGGCGAATAACACGTTCTGCGTTAGGACCGTATTGTACGCTTTCAGCATAAAATGTTTCCACTTTATCTCCAAATGCTTCTTCTACTTGTTGACGACCAATGTCATGACGATATGTCCAGCCATGGTCACCAATTGGACCCACATATACGAATCCAACTTTTACTTTGTCTGCCGCACCAGCACTAACAGCCATGCCAAGCATGAGTGCAAATGCCAATACCATGTTTTTAATAATATTCATTGATATATCCTTGTTATTATTTTTTACTTACGATGTAAGTCCAGCGTCACACAGTGATGTCCTCCACCAAGTGTTCTACTGTGTGCAAATGGTAGTACATAACTGTCTATGCCATTTGCTTTTAGTGCCTCTTCTAGACGAGGCGCATGATCTATGACCGCCAAGTTAGGACGAATCATAAAAAAGTTAAGCAGGATATAGTTGCTTGCAAAAGCCTCACCTGCGTATTGTTTATGTGGTAAATCCTCGCTTCCAAGCCAGATAACTTCCCAATCCTTGAAACACTTGGGTAAAGTGTTTTTACTTACTCTGTCCTTATTTACTACAACCAACTGATCATTAACTGGGCAGAAAGTACTGTCAATGTGTACTCCACCATACGTTTTAGTTATCTCCACAGTGTGATTGGGAAACTGCTCCTGCAACCATGTGGCACCTGCACGGGTTCCACTAACGCTTTGTAGGTATAAAAGTGTTTGGTCCAGTCTACAAACGTTGGCTGCATCAAAACGCACCCATCGGTTGCGAGGAGCAGTTATAACATGTTTTGCACTACCAAGCACAAAGTCTATATAGTGACTTTCTTGTAGTCTACATTCATACTGCATGTTACAGTCTACAACAGTGTCGCCTATGATCAACAGCCTGTCACGTGGACAATAGTTGTACATGCCACCTGAAATAGCAAAGTTGTTATACTTAGGTCTGTGTACCTTTACACCTTCCTGTTGTAGTGTTCTCACAAATCTATCCAAGTCCATGTCTGCTTGTGCAGTTACATGTCCAGGGTATGCGCCAGGCTTGTCAAAGTGACAACCATCTGGTTTGTTTGCACCAGCAGCACTGCCTACTAGAACACTACGAAGTGGTGACCATTCGTTGTGAGAATTTATTTTCATTTAGCAAGCAAACTCTTGTTGCAGTTTGATGTTGTCAAAGAACTCTTTCTTTGTGCCTGCATCTGTGCCAAACGCACCTTCTAGCACTGTGGTCTGTGTCAAACTGCTGTGTGCCATAATGCCACGATTCTCACAACAACCGTGTGTTGCTTGAATATAAACGCCCACATCCTTAGAACCTGTTGCTTTCATGATCTCGCGAGCAATGTCGTTGCAAAGTTCTTCTTGTAGTGTACCACGTCTTGCACACCATTGTGCAATGCGGGTGTACTTGCTAAGTCCAATCAGTGTATCAGCGGCAATAATGCCAATGTATGCTACACCTGTTACAGGCTGGTGATGATGCGAACACATGCTTTTTAGTTCACTGCGCACCACTAGCATGCCTTTGTAACCATCATCTACATGATTAGGAAATGCTGTTGCATTTGGCATAGGATCATAACGTCCACTCATAAGTTCGTTAACATACATCTTTGCAAGACGTCTGCCTGTGTCGTTACTGTTAGGATCATTTGCACGATCAATAACCAAACTGTCCAGCACATCCTCAAACTTTGTAGTAAGTTCTTCTATGAGTGCTTGTTTGTCGCCTTCGTGCAGATAACTTGAGATGTTATCGCCTGCCCAATAACGTCCGCCAGCACTGCGAATTCTTTGTGTAATTTGTTGTGAAATAGTCATTGTTTTTTCTCCGAGTTATAGACGAGGATGTCTATTGTGTTTATTGTAGATGTATTTAGATCAAAAGTCAAATTCTTTGATCCCATAATCGAGAAAAACACAATCTATTGGTGTGTGCTCCTCGATTGTATTCGGTGTATGCATCTTTGTCGTCTATTCCAAAGATAACACAATCACTGGCCACAACATCCAGTTGTGCGCACAGTTCATCTTGTTGCTGTCTGTACTTGTAGTACAACCAAACGTTGTCATATTGTTCAATAAGTTGTTGTCCTAGATACACACTGGTGGTGTTGACATATGGCACTGCATTATTGGTGTATGCACTCAGTGTATCATCTACACTGTGTCTGTTCATGCGTATGCCTATTCTGTGTGTTTCAACAGGAAACACTTTGCTCAAACTGGTGGTGACAGTTTGTATACATTTGTAACTTAGATCAATACAAAAACTTTCTGTTAAATTTAAGTATGCCATATCTATCAACACAGGCACACCCAAGCCTTCACATTGCAACATAACATTATCAAAGTCTTGTGGGGCATTGCCTGTGTCGCTGAAAGGTGCACTCACAACCACAACATCCATGAGACCTATGGGTTCATCATCAATCCATGCAAAGTCTCTGCCATATATTTCTCTGGCTTGTATTTGATGATAAAAATATTCTCCACGCCACAGTCTCAATCGTCTTCCACGATATTTGTGATAGAACTTGTCAAATGCTTCTGTGGTACCATTGCAGTAACTTAGATCATGATAGTCGCTGATGTTTTTCAATTCATGTCCTGCAGTTGCCCACTGTGCATAATCATCTAAAAACTTGTTTATGTCCACAGTGGGATACGAAACTGTGTTATTTTTTACAAATTCAACAGTTTCTGCATCATGCACACTCCATGCGCCACCATATGGTTTGTCTTTTAGATTGGGTAATGTTTTCATCTGTGTCCTGTGAGTTGCAGTGTGTAGCGTCTTTCTAGTCCAATGTTAGCAGCCATGTGCGGAGTGTCACTTTCCCAAAACAAGTAGTCACCTGCACGCCAATCTGTTATGGGTTTGTCTTCAATTTCCGCAATGTGTCCTGGCTTCCAATCTTCCAAGTACACAACCACACGCACACAGTCCTTTAGTCGCACACCAAACAGTTCTCTGTATTTTTTGTATGTGTCTTTATGATTTGGAAGAATAACACCTGTGCCCATTTTGTAGTAACTGGTGCCAACATCTTTAACACTGTAAGTATCTTCAAACCATTTTATGATTTGATCATTCCATGCAGGTTGAGGTTTACGCATGTCACACAGCATGCCTGTGTAATGACTAGGAGGATGAACATAACCTTGACGTTTCCACTTCATCAAGTCTTGCGGATTGTTAAAACTTTCTAAACTATAGTCTAGTTTTGTATAACTAACCTTGCTCCAAAAAGGTTCAATGTGACCTTTATGCCAGTTTTCGTGTGTTTCCGTAATGGATGACTTTATATCTGTCATCTTCGTATTGCCTCCAAGGATCTACTATTACACTGCCTTGTTGTAAGTGGCAGTATAATTTTTGTTTGTGAGCAGTGTCCATGTATTTGTAAGTAATGTCACTGCTGTGTGCCAATAACACAACTGCTTTGAATGGACCACGTTGCGGATGTGTGTGTGGATCGACCAGTATAGGATAATGTCCTAACTGTTCACAATAGTGTGCTACTAGTAAACTGTAACTACCATCTCGGTATGGTACATCAGGTTTGTATGCAACACCATGTATAAGCACAGGCAAGTTATGTTCCTGTGCAGTTGCAACCAAAAACTTTGCTAGGTTTTTTGCCTGTATCTCTCTTGCGTTCATAATAGCATCAAAGATATCATAACCCAAGCCAAGTTCCTGTGCCATATAGCGCAGGGCAATATTGTCACGTGGATGGCATGCACCACCATCACCCATCCCAGCAGTCATATACTGTGGTCCCATGATCCGTTTGGTACTTTTTGCTAATGCATTGGTAACCACATCAACATTGATATTGCCCTGTTTCATTGCGACATCTTGTATCATGTTTGCCAGTCCAATCTTTGTACTGATAAAGGTGTTGTAAAACACTTTGATACATTCGCATTCATCCCACGTTCCAACTTCATAACGTGGATCATTTTTAATTACTGTACGATAAAAGTCTACAAGTTCTCGTGCATCGCCTGTTTCACTGCCATCTTCAGTACCAATCATTACCATTTCAGGATTTACAAAGTCCCAAGCAACACTGCCCATAGCAATCAAATATGGATTGTATACAAATCGTGTATTAGTCACTAGTGGTTCTAGTTCTCTGCGAACCGTGCCAGGTATCACTGTGCTAATAAGCACAAGCATTTGCGCAGGATTCATAACACTGTCACATTCACGCAACACTGATTTTACAATGGCGTAATCAAAGTCTTTGGGTTCTAAATGTGCAGTAGGAGCACGGCCATCGTAACTAGGATCATGTGGTGTGGGCACTGCAACAAAAACAATCTTAGCAAACTTTACTGCTTGTGCTATACTATTTTTGATATCTACAATATCACTAGTAACACTAGCAACATCATAACCTGTTACTGTGTGTCCTGCTTTTGCTATTTCTTCTGCACACGGCATTCCAAGTTTGCCGCATCCAATAAATGCTACATTCATAGTTGTATGTGCCTTAAATTTGCTTCTAATGGTGATGTGTAATCAGCCAATGTGCTTCGTGTTAGTTGTATTGCAACACTTGAAAAATTTATAAAATCAAAGTTGAATCTGTTCATGCTCAGTTCTCTAGATCTTACCAAACACTTTGGATAGTGTAAACCACAGTACACAAGATGTTTGATTGTTTTTGATTTTAAAAATTCTTTGTATTCCTTTACATTTGTGATGGTGTAATCATATTCAATTGTTAACAGAGGATGCTTGCTATGATCCTCATTGTATTCTATTATTGTTGCGCCTTGTGACTTTAGAACTTGTAGTCTACAGTTTAAATATGTTACAAAAGCATCGTTAGTTTCTTTTTCGTTAGTGTAGTTAAAACTTCTATCAGGATCACATATGTCAACTACCACTATGCCTGTGTATCTGTATTGATTTGATACCATTGATAAGCCGTTCTAATAATACTATCCAAATCATGCGTTGTTGACCAACCTAGCACAGTGTTTGCACCAGTGGCATCTGCAACCAGCGTACTGGGATCGCCCGGGCGAGGATCGCCATATTTTAGATCAACTTGTAATGGAGTCATCTTGTTTATAGTGTTTATGATTTCGAGATTGCTGTAGCCTCTTTTACCACCCAAATTGAAAACGTGTGCATTTCCTGTTGTCTCTAACAGTTCAATACTATTTAGCACACCACGAGCAACATCCTCAACATGCACATAGTCTCGCACACAAGTTCCATCTGGTGTGTCAAAGTTTTTGCCAAACAGTGTAAAGTCTTTGCCTGCCATTGTGCGTTCTATTGCTTTTGCAATAATGTGTGTTGCACCTGGTTCTTGTCCATATTCACCTTCAGGATCAGCACCTGCTACATTAAAAAAACGCAAACTCACACTGCGCAAATCATATGCATGTGCATAGTCATTGAGTATGATTTCCATCATGCGCTTGCTCCAGCCATATGGATTGCAAGGAGTATGTGGCATGTTTTCTGCACACACATCTTCTTCAGGCTCGCCATAACAGGCTGCACTACTAGCAAACACAATCTTGTTGATGCTGTTGCCGCGCATGCTGTCCAACAAGTTTAGTGTCTGCGCAATGTTGTTTTGATAGTAGGTTGCAGGATCAGTCACACTTGGTCCTACAAGACTGGTTGCACCTATGTGTACCACACAGTCCACACCATCAAACATTTCATGATAAATGTTACCATATTCTGTCAATTGTGTTTTGTCTACATACTGGTGTCTAATAGGCCTATGGTCAATGCCTACAACATCATGTTGATTGTTTTTTAGTAGTTTACAAACTGCGGAGCCGATGTATCCACCGGCTCCTGTTACTAATACTTTCATACTGCTGGGTCCTTGTTGTACTTTGGTTGTGCAACATGATCTCTGTATCTGTTGCCACTGCGCAACCATTGTTCACCTTTGCCTTGCATGATGTCAATCATTCTGTCAATAGTACCATCAGTCCAATCACTCATCTTGCCCATGTTGTGACTTGGTGCATCAATTGCGTCCATGATTTTATCCATGGCATCGCTTTTGTTCCATGGCACATACAGCCTTGTGTGATCGTTTGCAAATGTTTCAGGGAAACTGCGATATGCAGGATAAACCACATTACAACCCAGTGCATCTGCTTCACTCACAGTGTTTGATACCCAATCTTGCAAAG